>ENA-ORDP01000238-ORDP01000238.1-marine-sediment-metagenome-genome-assembly--contig:-NODE-238-length-37295-cov-8.167240_pt1 | contig 37295 bp, 38 predicted proteins | sample MGYA00248627_ERZ508539 | MGnify/ENA primary metagenome ERZ508539 (study PRJEB26208, sample SAMN05571518) | marine sediment metagenome | biome: deep sea; feature: Hydrothermal vent; material... | reverse complement strand
TCATATAAGGAAGAAATTATTGGTATGAAACCAGTTGTTATAAATAATGATTTAGAAAAAATAGTATGAAAAAAAGTAATATCTGCAAGTTCGTCTTTGCAAAATGAAATAGGCGCAAAACAGGCAACAGGTGTTTTGTTTGGTGCGAATTTGTCTAAACGATTAAAAGAGTAATTGAATACACGGAGACGAATTTGTTTGTGGGAATAAATTTCTAGTGTATGAATTTTTTGAAAGATTTCTAGCACTCTTCGTATCTTGTTGAAGTTCGTGTCATTTTCGGCTAGTATGCACACACTATCCGCCTATAGCTCAATTGGTAGAGCAGTTGCCTCTTAAGCAATTGGTTCCAGGTTCAAGTCCTGGTGGGCGGACAAGAATAAAATGACACGGTATACTCGCGAGTAGTGGTCTGGTTGTGTATGGCGAAATGTAGTGAGACGGAATGTAGCACGGTGGAGTTTGTGTATGCGGGCGTGGTGAGTAGTGAGCAAATGTAAAAACGGGCGAGTGGCGGAATTGGTATACGCGCATGGTTTAGGACCATGTTCCGAAAGGATTGAGGGTTCAAGTCCCTCCTCGCCCACTATTAAAATAATGCTAATTTTTGCCACTCGGTTATAAATTCTAAGTTTAGAAATCAGAGAAGTCAGTTTTGTTATAATAAAGAGTATTCTTAACAAGGAATAAATCAAAGGCCAAATTCTAGGACAGAAATAGGTATCAATAATAAAAATAAATTTATACTTAAAACTTGTAATTATATGGAAGAGAATACTAAAATTTTTGGCTATGGTTCTTTAATGAATATGCAGTCACTTAAAAAAACAGTTCCAAATATAAAGGCGATTAGACCGGTTCTTTTAAAAAATTATATTCGCTGTTTTGAAACGAAGTCAACAACCAGATTTACCAAAAACATTACTTCAATATCTGTATTGAATATCAAGGAAAGTAAAGATGCTTTTGTAAATGGTGTTTGTTTTGATGTAGATATGGAATATCTCAACTCTCTATTAAAAAGAGAAGGCGCGTATGAATTAAGAGATATTGTTGTAAATTCTCTCACCACTGCCATTTCATTTCCCGCTCTCATATTTATTGATAAATCAAATAAAAAACAGAAATTCTTGTTTGATGAACCAGTCCAGATTGAGTATCTGAAAACTTGTATCAATGGTGCAAAAGATTTCGGAGAAGATTTTTATGGAATGTTTCTAGAAACTACTTTAATTGATGGATATAAATTAAAGGATATTAAAGAGCTTAATTATTTATTGTAATGTGTGGGTACATATCTTTAGTATGCAAATACCACGAAAACGGATATATCTTGATTTTGCGGGGGCGGCGCCAGTGTCGGCGCGCGCGGAGCGCGCGCTTGCCAGCGCGCTTCGCGCGTACGGAAATTCATCTGTCGCGCATACCGAAGGGCGCGAGGCGCACACGCCTCTCTTCATATAATCAGTAGATATGCGATTTGATGCTCTGTGCACTCCTCATCCCGAAATTTGCTCTCCCTATTCGGAATAGGTATACTCAGTGGAGTTTATTTTTTTTGGCAGCTTTATAAACAGAGTTTAAATAGATACCTATGAAATACGATCATCATAAAATTGCTCCCACCGCAGATCTCGTTTCTTATTGGAGAGGTTTTTCAGATATTCCGTATGCATTTGAAATCTCTAAATTGGCTAATGCTAAAAAAACTGCGATAACACTGTTAAAAAACAATGTACCTAAAATGTCCTCAAAAGATATTTTAATTCTCTTGAATAAAATAACTTATAGCTTTGGGGCTCCAATGATTGAAGCGAGGTATAAATGTTTAGATGAACAGATTAAAAAGACGGGTGTAAAAAATATTTATGAAATTGCTTCCGGGATTAGTCCCAGAAGCATAATTTTAACAAAAAATCCAGACATTATTTATTTCGCAACAGATCTCCCTAAAAAAGTGGCAAGTAATCAAAAAATTCTGGAAAGCATTATAAAAAAAGATAAAATACACAGAGACAATCTTTATTTTTATCCTGTGAATGTTTTAAACCAAAAACAATTTATCAAAACCGGTGAGAAATTCAACGGTCCAATTTGCGTAATTCATGAAGGGTTATTACCTTATCTTAATGAGAAAGAAAAACAAATTTTAGGAAACAATATAAAAAATTTGTTAAAAGATAAGGGTGGTTATTGGATAACTCCTGATGTTATGTGTAAAGATATTATGAAAAAGAAAAAGAAGGAAAGGAGCCCGGAAGAAAATGAAATTAGGTCATATATCCTATCTGCTATATCAGGTGTTTCCGGAAGAGATATGATGAATAACGCTTTTGAATCTGAAAAATCCGCCGAATTATTTTTTAAAGATTTAGGTTTTAAAATTAAGAAATATCCAAAATATGATGGTAGTTTTAAACTCAGTTCTTTAGAAGATATTTCCAATAGTATTGAAAAAGAAAAAATGGTATCCTTTCATAAATCTGAATATATTTACAGTATGTCTTTAGATGAATAAAAAATGAAATTCTACGCTGTAATATTTCAATGAAGTTATGAGCCGCTTACCATTTATGAAAAGCACACATAAGAAAATCCCCGTAGGTATTCTTGGTGCGACGGGAATGGTTGGTCAGCGTCTCATCTCCTTACTTGAAAACCATCCGTGGTTTGAAGTTGTCTGTGTTGCTGCCTCCGAGCGGTCTGTAGGGAAAAGTTATATGAAAGCGGTAGGGAGCCGATGGACACAACAAAAGGCAATACCAAAAAATATTAGTAAACTTTTGGTTTATTCTGTTGAGCATGATGTGGAAATAATTGCCGAGAAAGCAAGATTTGTATTTTCAGCCATTGAAGCAAAAGAAGAATTTATTAAACAGGTAGAAGAAGCGTACGCCTTGGCGGGCATTCCCGTTGTTTCAAATAATTCTGCTCATAGGTGGACGGACGATGTGCCGATGATTATACCGGAAATTAACCCCAACCACTTACAGATGATTGCCGTGCAGCGTAAAAAGCGTGGTTGGGGAAACGGCTTCATTATAACGAAACCAAATTGTTCAATCCAATGCTGTGTGCCCATCCTCCATATATGGAGAAAATTTGAGCCGCAAGAGGTTATTGTTTCAACATATCAAGCTGTTTCAGGTGCAGGTAAAACCCTTAAGACCTGGCCGGAAATGGTTGATACCGTTATCCCTTATATCAAAGGAGAAGAAGAAAAATCAGAAAAAGAACCCTCTAAAATCTGGGCGGAGATTAAAAATGGCAGATTCAAATTATCTACGATACCCAAAATCTCAGCAAACTGTATTCGTGTTCCTGTGACTGATGGGCATATGGCAGCAATAAACATTACATTCAAAAAAGAAATCAGTAAAGATGAATTAATAGGGGCAATACACAATTTCCAAAATCCTTTAGACAAGTTACAGCTACCATCTGCGCCGCGCCCATTTATTACCTATTTTGAAGAAGACGACCGCCCGCAAACACGATTGGACAGGGATTTGTTAGGGGGAATGGGAATTAGTGTTGGTCGCATAAGAAAGGATTCAGTCTTAAGCTGGAAATGCGTCACACTAGTGCATAACACATTGCGTGGTGCCGCCGGTGGAAGTGTGTTAAGTGCAGAATTACTTCTAAAAACTGGTTACATACATTAACAATATAAAATTATAAAAATTACAAATTTGAGAAATTGTTGAATTTTTTATTAAAAGCAATAACTACCCGATTTGATTGAAAAAATGGGTATTCGCACGAAGTGCACAGTTGCACCGCCAACACACTATCTAACGGTGAATATTTTAGAAGGAAGCGATATTGATATAGTCATAGGTGATTCAATAGAGCACACAGATGAAATGGTAGAAAATCATAAAAAAGGATTTAGTGTTTCTTGCGGTTTGGTTGGTGATTGATTATATTTTGCATATAGATATAAAGATATGGAAAAGAGTTTGCAAAAGAAAAAAATAAAAAAACGGATATATCTTGACTTTGCGGGGGCGGCGCCAGTGTCGGCGCGCGCGAAGCGCGCGCTTGCCAGCGCGCTTCGCGCGTACGGAAATCCATCTGCCGCGCATACCGAGGGGCGCGAAGCACGCGTGCTGCTTGAGGAGGCGCGCACTACGATAGCGCGACTCACCGAAGTGAAAACTGATGATGTTATTTTTACCTCAGGAGCAACTGAGGCAAACGCGCTCGCGATTTTTGGTCATATTCGTGCTCTTATGGATGCTGGGAGGTGTGCAAAAGATATACATCTTTTATATTTGCCAACGGCACATAGCTCAATTGTTGAGAGCGCCCGCGCGCTTGCGCGCGCGGGCGTCGCCGCCGAGCCGCTCCCAATTTTGCCGGAGGGGCGCGTCGATATACAAGCACTTACCAAAATACTCCGACCGGAGACGGTGCTTGTTTCTATGGATGCGGTATGCGGAGAAACCGGGACTATTTGGAATACACGAGAAGTGCGGCAGGCGCTGGAAGCGAAAGCTAGAGAAGGAAAACGGGCGCTTCTCCATATAGATGCGAGCCAGGCACCGCTCACCAGTCGCATCACGCGGACATATTGGGGTGCCGATATGCTCGTGTTTGATGCTCAAAAAGTTGGCGGAGTGCGCGGCATTGGAGCGCTTATCGCACGGCGTACCATTCCGCTTGTGCCATTGGTTCGTGGAGGAGGGCACGAGCGCGGCGTACGACCGGGGACACCGCCAGTTGCTCTTGCCGCTTCGTTTGCTGCGGCGCTTGCTGGGGTTTCTTCAGGGCGAGAGAATTTTTGCGCGAGCGCGGAGCGCTCGCGCTCCGCGCTCGCGCCCGTACTCGCATCAATCCCGCAGTGCATTTTACATACAGCGAAAGAACAATCGCCGCACATTATAAATGTATCGCTCCTAGGACGCGATACCGACTACCTTGTTGCGCTTCTTGACGAAGCGGGTTTTGCAGTATCTACCCGAAGCGCATGCGAGACGGATGCGGAGGGTTCGCGAGTACTCCTCGCGCTTACCGGTGACCAAAAACGCGCCGCTTCCACACTGCGTATTTCGTTTGGTCCAACGACTCGCCCCGCCGAACTTGTGAGATTTTCTCGCGCCCTCGTGCGTGCTGTTGCTTTCCTTGACCAACACACAATGTAGTTGTATTGTATACAGTACCCAATGCATTTTTTACACAACACGATATACTTTTAACTATGAACATAGAAGAGCTCACAAAATCACAACTGCTTCTGCTTACCATTTTGGTAACCTTTGTCACCTCTATTGCCACCGGCATCTTGACTGTGTCGCTGCTTGACCAAGCGCCACCGGTGGTAACCCAAACAGTCAATAGAATAGTAGAGCGGACAGTGAAAACTGTTGCTCCAAGCTTGCCGGCGACAATTGTAAAGACAATCGCTCCGGCGCCAACACCACCTTCCGGAGAAGACATGGTAACGAGTGCGCTTGCTGCGCAAAACACACGCACGGTACTTCTCTACAAGACAGGCCAGAGCACTTCAACACCGGCAACTGCTGTTGGAACTTACCTTCCAAGCGCGCGGGCGGTGGTAACAGCGATGACTGACGCGCTTCCAAAAGAGGCAGTTATTGAATTTCCAAATGGCTCAACCGAACCTGTTACACTCACCAGAAAAAGTAAACAGCTTGCCATATACGGGTTCTCAGACAGTGCAACGCTCCCGAAAGCAACAAACCCAAAGCTTGTTCGTTCCGGTAACCTAAAGCTCGGCGAGACGGTTCTTGCTATACGGGGCGACGGAAGCGCAACGACCGGTATTGTTGCGCAGGTAACAGACAAAGGAATATATACCACACTACCAAGCGTGGGCGGCGGAGTCGGTGTAGTGAATCTTTCAGGAAATCTTGTCGGCATCGCCAGTGGAAATAAAAAAGGTCTGTTTATTTCCACTGGCGCGCTGCACACGCTTTTGATATCTACATCAACTATAGCCACCTCCACCACCACAAAAAGTGTATTCACACAATAAATAAAAATATGCCTCCATTTCAAAATTTCACCTCAAAAGCAAAAGAAGCAGTGCGCAAGGCGCACGAGCTTGCTATTGAACGCGGACAAAACCATGTGAGTCCACTTCATCTGCTCGCCGCGCTCGTGCTTCAGGAAGAGAGCCTTGTGTTTTCGGTGCTTGATCGTATGGATGTTGATACCATTCACCTTTCCGATACGATTCTTGAATCGCTAGAGGCACCGGAATCATCCTCAGTGCTCACGCCGTCGTATCAGATTTATCTCACTCCTGAGCTTGCGCAAGCGCTTGAAGCGTCTGGCAAGACAGCGGCGCGTATGAATGACCCTTTTGTCGGCACAGAACATCTTTTCCTTGCAGTGCTTGAGTATCCCGGTCCCGCCATTGATATACTCGCGCGCTTCCGCATAGAAAAGGACACTGTTGAGACAATACTCAAAGAACTCAAAACCACAAAAGATGGCTCAGTCGCCGAGCCAAAACGCTTCCGTGCACTTGCGAAATTCACCAGAAATCTCACCAAGCTCGCTGCCGACAACAAGCTTGATCCGGTTATCGGTCGTGATCTTGAAATCGGTCGTGTTATTCAAATACTCTCTCGCCGTACCAAAAATAATCCGGTACTCATCGGTGAATCCGGTGTGGGTAAAACCTCTATTGCCGAAGGACTTGCCGCGCGTATGTCGGTACAAGATGTGCCGGAGTCGCTTCGCGGCAAAGAGCTGCTCTCTCTTGATCTGGGGCTTATGGTTGCGGGCACAAAATATCGCGGCGAGTTTGAAGAGCGACTTAAGACGGTTATGAAAGAAGTTGAGCGCGCCCAAGGGAAAGTTATTCTTTTTATAGATGAACTCCATACACTCGTCGGTGCGGGTGCTGCTGAGGGGGCGATTGACGCTGCGAATATGTTGAAGCCGGCGCTCGCGCGCGGCGAGATGCGTGTTATCGGCGCCACGACACTAAAGGAATATCAAAAATATATTGAAAAAGACACAGCACTCACGCGGCGTTTCCAACCGGTATATGTGCGAGAGCCGTCCATTGAAGACGCCGTCGCCATTTTGCGCGGACTCCGTGAGAAATATGAGCTCTTCCACGGAGTACGCATTACCGACGGCGCACTTGTCGCTGCGGTGGATCTTTCCTCGCGCTATCTACCGGAGCGATTTTTGCCGGACAAAGCGATTGACCTAATTGACGAAGCCGCTTCCGGACTGCGTATCGCTCTTGAAAATAAACCGCCGCTTCTTGAAGAGACCGACAGAAAAATTCGCCGGCTTGAGATAGAACGACAGGCACTCAAAAAAGATGAAGAGGGCGAGCACGGAAAAGAAATCAAAAATCGCATCAAAACCATTGTTGCCGAGATGGCTGATTTGCGAGAGAAGACCAAAGAGATTGAACTCAAGTGGAAAAATGAAAAAGAGGTGCTTGAAGGTATTCGCGCCGCAAAGACGGAGCTTGAGTCACTTAAAGTGCAGGCGGAAAATGCAGAGACGACCGCTGATTTAGGTACGGCTGCGGAGATTCGCTACGGGCGTATGCCCGCACTCCAGAAAGAACTTGAGCAAAAACTCAAACGCTTGAAGACACTTCAAAAATCACGGCGCATTTTAAATGAAGAAGTAACCGAGCAAGACATTGCCGAGGTCGTTGAGCGTTGGACCGGCGTACCTGTCGCTCGTATGCTTGAAGAGGAAGCATCCAAGCTCGCGCGTATGGAAGAAGCGCTCAAACACTCCATTATGGGACAGGATGAGGCGGTAAAAAAGGTTGCAAATGCGGTGAAGCGTTCTCGCGTCGGGGTGAGTGATCCAAATCGTCCTATCGGCTCGTTTCTCTTTCTTGGTCCAACCGGAGTTGGTAAGACAGAGCTTTCGCGGCAGCTCACAGAGTTTATGTTTAATGATTCTGAGGCGCTGGTACGAATTGATATGAGTGAATTTATGGAGCGACACTCGGTGGCGAAACTTGTTGGTGCGCCTCCAGGATATGTTGGATACGAAGAGTCCGGCACTCTCACCGAGCGCATTCGGCATCGTCCGTATGCCGTGGTGCTCTTTGATGAGATTGAAAAAGCTAATCCGGAGGTATTCAATATTCTTCTCCAAGTGCTTGACTCCGGGCACCTGACCGACGGCAAAGGACGCAAAGTGAATTTCAAAAATACGATTATTATTTTGACGAGCAATCTTGGTTCAGAGCTGATTGACCGTATGGCGCATATTGGTTTTGGAAATGCCGATGCCACTGACGCGGTGCAATATGAGCAGGTGAAAGAGAAGGTTATGGATACTCTGCGAGACCATTTTCGTCCGGAGTTTCTTAATCGTCTTGATGACATCGTCATCTTTGATGTGCTGAGCAAAGAGGCGCTTACCAAGATTGTTGAAAAACAGGTTGCGGAAATTATTGAGCGACTCGGTATGAAGCGCATCACACTTTCCATTTCTCCTGAAGTGCGTGCGTGGCTTGCAAAGAAAGGGTACAGCCCGCAGTATGGTGCGCGCCCTCTCAAGCGGCTCATACAAGATCGGATTTTGACTCCGATTGCCTCGCTTATGGTGGAACAAGGCGTTATGGAGGGCGGCACTATTTCTGTTACGCTTAAGAATGACGCTCCGTCTTTTGAGGTGAAGAAGACGGCAAGGCGGCGCGCGCAGCGCGCCGCCGCGAGTGTCGTGTAGCAAACCCAAATACCCGACTTACGAAGTCGGGTATTTGGGTTTGTGTTCTAATATTGCCGAGCGGGTTGCTGATGGTATTTGAATACCCGACTTACGAAGTCGGGTATTGCACGAATGTGCTATTTGCACAGAAGTGTATTTTCTGGTAAATTGTCACTATGTCACAGCCCCACATAATCAAGCTCCGTTCAACGAAATCGTCCTATACCTATCACACGCGCAAGAATCGCAAGAAGGTTGAACGAAAGATTGAGCTCAAAAAATACGACCCAATCACTCGCAAGCACGAGATATTTAAAGAGATGAAAAAATAACAAAAAACATATCCACAGGATATGTTTTTTGTTATTGCCCGCACCGCCGCGACCATCCGCCGAGCTTGACATTAGTTGGATAGCTTGCTACGATTTTTAGTGGAAGATTCTCAACAAAGAAGGGGAATGAGATGAATGAGATAAAGGTAACAGAAATAATAAGGGTCCTGCTGGGAGTGGTAGTAGGACTTTACATTGGGGTCTGGATACTCTTTATAGGGGGGATTATCCAGATTGTCAGTGCGGTGCAAATATTCGGTCCCGGTGCCAGCATGAATATTATGTTCGGCACCCTGAGAATAATTTTCGGGTTCCCAGTCGGGTATTTAGTTGCAATTGCCGTTTTTTCTCCCAAAGATATTCTGAGACTTTTTAAGTTCTTAGACACTGGGAGATGAGGGCGTCTTCTGTTTCTGTTTTGTTTCGGAGTCGTCATTTTTCTGACGACTCTTTTCTTTTAGTAAAGAGTTATTGTCCCGTCCACACAACCATCAGCTGAGGAGTAGAGTTTATTTTCTGGATTTATTGGCTGCGAATTAAATACCAAATTCCTTGCGGCTTGAGAACATACTCGTTATCAAAAGTTTTTGTATTTTAATTTTAAACGAAAGACAAGCGGGTCCACCAGGACTCGAACCTGGAACGGTGGTTTTGGAGACCACTGTTTTACCATTAAACTATGGACCCTTGTAGCGCTACAGTACCAGACACACGACTGTGAGCAAGCCCCTTTTGCCTGCCCGATGTACTGTATAATACAGGTATGCTTTCAGTACATTTTTTTTCCCGCGCGCGGCGCTTATTTTTTACTACAGTGCTCTTTAGCGCGCTCATTCCTTTTGCAGCTTTTGCAGCGAATACGAAGACAAGAGTTTTGACAACAATCGTCCCGCAGGCTGGTGGATGCCCACTCGGTTACGCGGCATTTTTCGATGTAGTAAAAAATGTACTCAACGATTCTGTTGTGTTTGCGATAATCGTTGCCGTACTTTTGATTTCCTATGCCGGTTTTCTTTTTGTCACGAACACTGCTTCGCCGGAAGGGGTGAGCAAGGGCAAGGCGGTATTAACGAGTACAATCATTGGATTTGTCATTGTGCTTGCCGCATGGCTCATCGTCAGTGAGTTTATTTCCGTATTTACAAACGGTAGCATTGCTTCGTTTACCGCGCTTCTCCAGCCGACCTCGGCAAGCTTGTGTCTTTAGTTATTTGGTACTCTTGCGCAAGTTTGCGCAGCCAAGCTTTTTGATGGCGCGCATATTGCCACAGTTTTGCTGAAAGAGCCGGAAAGAGTGATTTTTCATCTCGTTCCTTACGCAAATATTCGCCAATGATACGGTATTCAAGACCAAGTTCATTCAAGCGGATGTCGCCCACGCGCTCGCGTACATTGCGAACCTCTTCAATAAGTCCGTTTGAAAGAGTTTCTTTGAGGCGGGTATCAATGCGTGCACGAAGTATTTCTTTCGGAGGATCAATGATTATCCACTCAGGGACGAGCCCCGCCCCACCGGGCGCGCCTTCGGCGCGCCCGGTGGGGCGGGGCGGAACTCGCCCAAGCACATTAATAATCTCAAGAGCGCGAATAAGCCGCCTGCGATTTTTTGGATCGAGCTCACAGGCGCGCCGCGAGTCCGCAGCGCGAACTCGCTCCATAAGCTCTTCATCTGAGAGTTTTTCAAGCTCGTAGCGAAGGGTGCTATTTTTTGGTACCTCATCCGGCAAGCCATTCAAAAGCGCGTCAAAATAAAAATGAGTACCGCCCACAAGAATTGGTAATTTACCTCGCGCGTGAATATCTGTAATAAGCTGATTCGCGTCAGCAACAAATTCACCGGCACTATAATATTCTTCTGGATTGCGAATATCTATTAGATGGTGTGGTATGCCGCCGCGTTCCTTCATAGCGGCTTTCTCAGTACCAATATCAAGACCGCGATATACTTGCCGAGAGTCCACGGAAATAATCTCTCCGCCGCGCGCCGTGGCCTCCGCCGCGCCACGCGCTGTCTTTCCGGCGGCGGTAGGACCTATAATACAGAGGATTGGAATTTTGCAGTCCACTCCTCGCGATGCTATCATGTATATCATAACTTATCGAGTACAAATAATATAAAAACTATATGAAAGACGAAATGAAAAAAAATTGTGAACATTGTGGAAAAGTCCACGACTCTGTGCAGGAACATTTCTCACCTGTTCGTATTGGCAACACGATACCTGACTACGAATTTGAAGTTTTCCAAGCCGGAGATGTAAAAAAGATGCGCTTTTCCGATTTGCGAGGGAAATGGGTTGTCATTGTTTTTTACCCTGCTGATTTTACCTTCGTGTGTCCGACAGAGCTTGAAGAGCTTGCCAAACTTTATCCGAAGTTTAAAGAGATTGATGCAGAAATAATCTCATTCTCAACAGACACCGTTTTCACGCACAAGGCATGGCACGACGCTTCTGATGGTATTGGTGCAATTGAATATCCGATGGGTGCGGATCCTTCAGGCAAGATTGCGTATGCTTTTGGTACACTTGTTGATGGTGATGAATTGACGCTTATTGCCGACGAAGGACTCTCTCTGCGCGGCACATTCATCATTGATCCGCAGGGGGTTTTGCGCAGTATAGAAATGAATGACAATAGTGTTGGACGATCAGCGCGCGAAACATTTCGCAAACTTCAGGCAACGCAATATGTAGCCACGCACGACGGAAAAGTATGTCCAGCTTCTTGGGAGCCGGGCGAGGATGACCTAACTCCGGGTATGGATTTGGTAGGGAAGCTTTAATCTTTCGCATTTCATTTTCAAACTAAAACACCCAGTGCCGACAAAGTCGGCGCTGGGTGTTTTAGACGAATACTAATTTAGTTTTAGATTCAGATACTGTATCTCAAAGCATAATAACTAAAAACCTGGATTTTTTATAAACCTCTTTTTCTGGTAAGGTTTACCTAGGTGCGTACATTATCAGAAATAAAGAATTTTCCTATGAAAATAGAACAATTTCAAAAAGATGTTGATACAAAGAAAAAGTAGTTTTCTGTGCTACACACTTTAATTAGAAATTTGGGACGGGAGCCGTTTGGGTGAATCAAATTACAACACATTCTTAAAAAAACAAAGGTGTCTGACCCCTTTTCTTCTTTCCTTTTCTTCTTTCAACCAAAACATAAGGTGGTCTGACTGACCACCTTTGTCCGCAGACAGAGAACTTTAATCATTAAAAATAGAACGGCGCCATGATGTATGGCGCCGTCTTGGGCATGTCTTTTTTTATTTTTGTACTTTGCAATCAATCAAGCTGGAGATATACCCAAATCCTCCGACCTCCCAAGCTTGCTCGCCATGTCAACGACACTGCGGCGCCATTTTGGATTTTCTTTCATCCATTTCACAACGGCTTCGGGCCCTACAACAACCTCCCATGGTTGTCCCCGCATGAAAAAACCCCCACTCTCTCCACGCACCAGCCTATCTCTGATGGCAGCGCCACCCGGTGTTAATTTACTGAGGAATCGTTCGGGCCACCATCCTGTGTCTCCCCCCTCAATGAGTTTTTCTGTGGGAAAATCACATAGGCCTTTTGGGGGTGTGACAATCAATTTGTCACTCATAAGCACCCCCAAAAACAACTTTTTAAGGGTGATTTTATTATTATTGCCAAACATTCCTGGGTCTATTATGTAACTATACTTAATTGTGTCCTCCATCCATTCATAGGTGAATAATATAATCTCACCTGTTTTCCCGGATATAAGCGCTTCCGTTGCCCGCAATGTTTTCACGAGCTCTTTTGAATCCTTTCCGGCGATTACAATGATGTAATCACGGAACAGATCCCCGGTGCTTTTTCCGGATAAGATCATTTTTTTTGCGATGTTAAACGCTCCTCTTGCCATCTTTTCGTTTTCCTTAACAGCATCCCTGAATGTCTTTGACACTGTTAGTTGTTTAATCACACCTGCATCTTTTTTTGCGTTCATTGCAAAATCCTCTCGTTATGATCGTTATGAATTCCATATATTTTATATCACCCTTCACGAATTTTGTTAAAGAACAGAAAATGTTGCATATAAGTCATTTATACTCATGTATCTGGTAGTATAGTAACGTATCGCGCGATGTTTGCAAACGTAGTTGTTTTACCCCCGCCACGCCGAAGGCGTGGCGGGGGTAAATTGACAATGCATAACCGTTATATATACTTCAGTTATATGAAAACAGTATTAAATATTAAAACAGATATAGAAGTCAAAAAACGCGCGCAGGAAATAGCGCGTGCAATTGGATTACCTTTAAGTACGGTGGTGAACGCCTATCTAAAAGAATTTATTTCAAAAGAAGAGGTTACTTTTTCTGTGGCGCAACAAATTCGTCCGGAAGTGGAGAAAGTACTACTACAGGCAAGTAAAGATTGTAAAAATGGAGAAAATATAATCGGACCATTCCAAAACACGAAAGATTTAATGAAAAGTCTCAATTCTTAATGAAAATTATTTACACAAAGAGGTTTAAAAAACAATTCAAGAAGTTGCAAAGTGGTGAGAAAATAAAATTTAAAAGAATGACAAATCTTTTCACTAATAAAACCTCAGACCCACTATTACCTGTTCACGAACTTCATGGAAAACTATCTCATTATAAAAGTTTCAATGTGACCGGAGACCTGCGTGTACTTTACGAACAGATAAATGAGGAAACCGTCTTGTTCGCTTATATTGATACACATAGCAATCTATACTCTGGCAAATAGCCCCACAAGCTTGACGCAGGTAAAAACTGCACCAAGCTGTGGGGAGCGTTTGTGCCGCAGGCGGGAATTGAACCCGCACGCTGTTGCCAGCAAGGGATTTTGAGTCCCTCGTGTCTACCAATTCCACCACCGCGGCATTGTGTTGTGTTGTCTATTTCGGCAACGTATTCTCATCCTATGCGGTTTGTATGTATTATGCAAACCTGCCCCGCACATTTTTATTTAAATGTGCGACGGGCATGTGGATTATGTATATACGAAAACAATATGCGTGTGTTATAATTATTGCATCATGCAGGAGCCGACAAAATATGATTCTGTCTTTTGGATAGAAATTGAAAAAATACACCCAAATCCGTATCAACCGCGCCGTGATTTTAACAAGGAAAGATTAAGCGCACTTGCCGAATCAATCAGGCAGTATGGAGTGTTGCAACCGTTGGTGGTCACGCGTGTTGAGCACACAAAACCAGATGGCGGAATTTCTTCAGAATATGAACTTCTTGCCGGTGAGAGACGCTTGCGTGCATCGGAGTTGATAGGTCTTAATTCTGTTCCGGCGGTTATCAGAAATGGAAAGGAGAGTGCCCGCGCAAAACTTGAAATTGCCATTATTGAAAATCTTCAGAGGGAAGACCTTAATGCGATTGACCGCGCCAAAGCGCTTTCACAGCTTGCCGACGAATTTGGCATTTCTCATACCGAGGTTGCTGTAAAAATAGGAAGAAGTCGTGAGTATGTTTCCAACAGTATTCGTTTACTTAATCTTCCGGAGGAAATTCAAAAGGGCGTTGTTGATAAAGAAATTACCGAAGGGCACGCACGTGCACTTCTCATGCTTTCCAAACGTCCGCAAGAACGCGATACACTTTTTCGCGATATTATGTTGCGAAAGACTTCTGTGCGTGTGACAGAACAGCTTGCGAGGCGTATCGCCACAGACAGAGTGCGCAAACATGACAAGACACCGGAGATGCTTGAGCTTGAAAAGACACTTACCGAGAAACTTGGCACCAGGGTAGTGATTGAAAAACGTCCCAATGGTGGGCGATTGCTCATTGAGTTTTTCTCTCCCGATGATCTTTCACATATTGCAACGTTGTTTGCTGATGCGGATGAGTCATTGCAAAATACAGAGGCGGCGCGAAGTGATGTGGCAGTTTCAGCCCCCTCAAGCGATTCCGCCATGGTGGCATCGCTTGAGGGGGCTGATGATGTTACTCTACCGCGTGTTACCTATCCAACATTTCCACCTGAACAATCAGAACAGTCTTCGCAAGATACACTTGATGAAGAAGACATTGAATCCGATACGGTATTATCTGAACAATACACCTCCGATAATGAGGATGCTTTAGATGCTGTCACACAAGCCGATACCGATACCGACGCTGATATTGATGCCTCACCAATTCAAGGCATTTCTCTTTCTACCGTTGAAGTTACTGCGGAGATTCCGGTGGTGCAGACGGTTTCTGTAAATTCGCCATCGCCGGAGCCGGTGCAACAGTGGAAGAAAATGCCGTCGCAGACGCAATCACCGGAACAGGTATCACAAATACATCCTGAACAGACGCAGCCCCCACAGCCGACGCAGTCGGCTGTGGGGGCGCCTCGGCAGGCGGAGCCTGCCGAGGCAACTCAGCCTCAGCCTCAGCCTCAGCCTCAAGCTCCATCCCATGCACCTCCCAAAGAAAATAATCAAGAGGATGATTTATATTCCATTCGTGATTTCACTATTTAGCGACGCTTCGTTTTTTTAATTATTACGACGGGTTCTTTTTCAGAGAGTGCGGTGCGAATATGTTTGCGTGCAAAAGAGGTGCGTGCGTAGTCAACCCATTTTTGCGTTGGGTAGGCATTTTTTTGTGTCATGATTTCAACCACATCTCCATTTTTCAGCGCTGAATTAAACGATGCTAATTTTTTATTTACACGCGCTCCGCGCATGTGGTTCCCTATGTCAGTATGAATGGCATACGCAAAATCAACCGGCGTTGAATCAATGGGCAGGTCAACCACATCTCCGTGAGGTGTAAACACAAACACTCTGTGCGAAAAGAAATCCTCTCTCAGTCCGGAAATAAATTCATCAGTGCTTGTAACGGTTTTTTGCGCGTGTACCAATTCAGTCAGCCATGGTGGAGTTAATGATGCGTCGGGTTTCTTCTCGGTAATCAGTACCCCGGTTTCTTTTTTAGTAACCCCCAAAAGAGATGGAATGAGTTCACGAACCCACGAAAATGAAAATCGTTCAGAAGAAATTTTTGAAGCATTATTTCCCAATTGTTTATACGAAACATTTGAGGCAATGCCAAACTGTGCATGTTCGTGCATCTCTTTGGTGCGTACTTGTATTTCAACGATACCCGCATCGTGAGTAAGTACGGTGGTGTGGATTGATTGATAACCGTTTGGTTTTGGAAGTGCGATGTAGTCTTTAAATTCTCCCGGCAATGGTTTCCATAAAGAATGAATTGCTCCGATGACCATATAGCAATCGTTTATTGCCGGAACGATAATTCTCAGCGCTGCAATGTCATGAATAAGAGTGATGTCATCATGTTTGCGCTGAAGTTTTTTATGAAGACTCCAGAGCCCCTTAATGCGGATGCTGGTATAAAAATTAGAAAAGTCTTTCTTCACCAACTCTTTGCGCACTATTTTTCGTATGCGTTCAAGTCCCCGCTCCGTTTCCTTTTTATTTAATTGTCGCAGAGTATTGGTATGTTTGTATGCATCAGTGTCAATGAATGGAAATGCCAAATCTTCCAAATCGCGCTTAAGAAGCCCCATGCCAAGGCGGTCCGCAAGTGGAGCAAATATCTCAACAGTTTCAAGCGCTATGCGTTTTCGTTTATGTGAGGGCACATATTGCAGTGTTTCCATATTGTGATAACGGTCAGCAAGTTTTATGATGAGCACGCGAATGTCTGCGGCGGTTGCAACTAGGAGGCGTCGCAATGATTCAGCGTGTCGCTGTGCACCGTGATATCGGTGGTGTCCGAGTTTCGTTACTCCTTCAACCAGAAATAATATCTCATCACCAAATTGCTTTTGTATTTCCTCCGCTGTTGTGTTGGTATCTTCAATGACATCATGAAGCAGTCCGGCGGCAATGGTGGTTGCGCCGAGTCCCATATCAGCCAATCGTAATGCAATTGCCGCCGGGTGGGAGAGATAGGGTTCTCCGGAGTAGCGCCTGGAACCATCATGCGCTTTTTGTGCAAATGCATATGCATCACACACAAGAGCCTCGTCTTTTTGAGAAAGCCCTTTTGCTTTTGCCAGAATCTCTTTCGTAGAGATCATATACACTCACATTACTGGTTTTCCTCTCGTTTGGCAATTTATGATAGAGTGTAGCCCCGCCCACCATTGGACATCCACAGGATGTCCAATGGTGGCGTACCGTGGCAAAACCGCACTATCTTTTCCCAGAGGAATAAAATCACTCAAGATGTCAGCTTGGTTTACTGTGCTTCAGGGTAGAATTCACCTCACAGAGACATTTTCTTTTTATATTGAACTCAAGTTAGGAACCCCGCTACTTCTTCTGGCGTGAGTTTATCCGGGTTGATTGTGTCAGATAGGTAAATCCGCTGTAGTCCTTTTTTTAAGAAGTATCCTTGCTTTGATTTGTATAAAGTAATCATGCGTCCGGTTTTTGGATGAAGACCAACATCGCGCACAAGCGTCGCTCCTTTTGGTGGCTGTTTTGGAATGGCAAAAAGTGCAACAGCACGCGCCAGTGTAATGGTGTAAGGGTCATCATCACCTTTGAGTGAACGAAATTCACCGTGGTGTGCGATGTAGGGACCGAAGCGTCCGGTATTTGCTGAAACCGCCAAGCCGTCGCTGTGCAAACCTAAAACACGGGGAAGTGAAAGATATTTCAAAGCGTCTTCAAGTGTTACCGTGGAAGGGTCTTTTCCTGCTGGAATACTTGCGCGCTTTGCCGGTATTTTCTTAGGTTTTTTCTTTGTTACTTTTTTTGCGCTTTTTTTACCTTTAACGGATGTCTTTTTTGAAATATTTTCATCGGCATCTTCTTCTCCTTGTGCAAGTGGCATCTCCACATACGGTCCAAATCGTCCTGTGCGTATAAAAATAGGTTGCCCGGTTACAGGGTCTGTGCCGATTGGCTTATCTGGCGTAAGCTCACTGCCATCTTCTTGCCGTGCCCCGGAACACTGAGGATATTTTTTACAACTCAAAAATACTCCACCACGCCCCAATTTATATTCCATCGGACCATTGCAAATTGGGCATGGAAACTCTTCGGGGCCATCGCCAAGTGCCGTTGCTTTTGGCAAGCCCTCTTTTTCCTTAATCGCTTTTTCAAAAGGAGTATAAAATTCAGTGAGTGTTTCTTCATAACTTCGTTCACCACGTGCGATTTCATCAAGCTCGTTTTCCATTTCCGCTGTAAATGAATCACTTATATATGACGGAAATTGTTCCTCAAGCCATCCTGACACCACCATGCCTGTGGCAGTCGGTATGAGAGTGCGTTGTTGTCGCTCTACATATCCGCGGTCCCCGAGTGTTTTTATGGTGCTTGCATATGTTGATGGTCTTCCGATGCCTCTCTTCTCCAATTCTTTTATAAGTCCGGCCTCGCTATATCGTTTCGGTGGCTCCGTTTGTTTTTCTGTGTCAATAAGCGATACGAGAGCTAGCTTCTCACCCTCAACAAGTTTTGGAAGCGTTACGTCCTCGCCACGTGCAGTAGTATCAAGTGCCAACCACCCAGGTGAAAGGAGTCGTGAACCATTGGTTACAAAAAGTGGAATGTCTTTGTCAGCTTGAGTCAGTACGCGCGTTCGCTCAATAAAGGCGTCCTTCATTTGCGACGCCAGTGCTCTAGTGCGTATCAATTCATATAATTGTTTTTCATCGCCACTTCCATATGCAGTTTTGTGTTGCGGATTGGTTGGGCGAATTGCTTCGTGTGCTTCTTGAGCATTTTTGCTTTTTGTTTTGTATGCGCGCACTTGTACAAACTCTTTTCCGAACTCTTTTTCTATCGCGTATGCTATTTTTCCGATAGCTTCTTTTGCAAGGTGTACTGAGTCGGTACGCATGTAAGTTATGTGTCCGCCCTCATACAATTTCTGTGCCGCGCGCATTGTGCGCGAAGGGGAAAATCCAAGACGCGTTGACGCGGTTTGTTGAAGTGTGGAGGTGGTGAATGGTGCGCGTGGTGCGCGTGATTCCGTTCGCGCAGTCACGCGCTGTATCGTCCATGATGCTTTTTTCCCTTCGCGCACAATGCGCGATGCCTCATCTTTTGATTGTACTTCTTCATTGCAACGTGAGGGAAACTGTGTATTGTGCGCGTCAAACATCGCGTCAATGAGATAGTATGTTTCCGGTATGAATGCGCGTATCTCACGTTCTCTTTGTGCAAGAATACGCAGTGCCGGAGATTGTACTCGTCCGGCTGAAAGACCATAGCGTACTTTTTTCCAAATAAGCCCGGACAAGTCATACCCTACTATACGGTCTAGTACCCGTCGCGCCTCTTGTGCGCGTAGTAGATTTTTATCAATGGTTCGCGGATGTGCCAGCGCCTCTTCAATTGCCGATGGGGTAATCTCATGGAATACCACTCGCTTTGGTTTTTTCAAGTCAAGCACTTCTTTGATGTGCCACGCAATCGCTTCTCCTTCACGGTCCGGGTCGGTTGCAAGATACACTTCATCTGCGTGTAGGGCAAGTTTTTCCATACGATGTATGATTTCTTTTTTCCCGGGCGCAATGACGTAATGCGGTGTAAACCCATGTTCAATATCAATGGCGTTTTTATTTGATTTTGGTAAATCACGCACGTGTCCCACTGAAGCAATAACTTCGTATGCTCCTTTGAGGTATGTGGTAATAGTGCGTGCCTTTGTGGGCGACTCAACAATAAGTAATTTTTTTGACATGTGTTTACTCACTCATACCGCGTTGTGTGGCTGTCGTCAACCCCGAGTATTATTTTGTAACCCATATAAGGATGTTTGATTTTTAAATTCTCTCCAAGCATACAAAATAAAGACCACCGAAATTATCGGTGGCCGGGTGGGAAAGTGGGATGATTCATTCTTCCCACTGCAACATATTTTCAAACCACTCAATCCCATCTTCCCGTAATTTTTGCACGGGGTGGTGAGCAAAATGTTCATTAAATTCTTCCCGAAAGAGTGGATCTTTAAGTGGTGATTGAAGAAGTCTTTGCAATGTGTCTCTAGAGAGATCGTTTACGCCATCAATATAAAAAGCGAATGGAATATTCCCGGGGTGAGAGGGAACATTCTCTAAACTGTGTAAATAGAATATTGTGAGTAGTTCCGTTAAAAAAATAACATTATCTTCACTCAGTTTTACATTGAACGTACGATTTTTTGTATCTGGCATGACTAAAACTCCTTTTTTGTTAACACAGATTTTTCATAGTAACCCAAATGTAGAGTAGCACAGACATACATAATGTCAAATAATTACACCCTGCGCCATGCTCCAAACTCCTCGGCAATAATTCCACGTAACTCAAGAGAAACAAGTGCGGAGAGTGCGTCTGCCCCGGGCAATTTTACTGTGCGGATAAGCTCATCGCGCGAGCGTGGTGTCTTGAGGGCGTCGTACACGGCACGCTCTGCGCCCGAGAGTGAGTGCGTTTGTGTTTGTGTATTTTTTTCAATCGGTTCAATGTGAAGTGCTTCAAGTATGTGTTGCGGACTTGCAACAAGCGTTGCCCCCAGTCGCAAAAATAATTCCGATGCAAATCCGTTTGTGTCACCAATGCGATGCGGTACGCACAAAAGGTCGCGATTATATTCGTGAGAAAGTCGCGCTGTGATGAGCGTGCCGGAACGTTGTGCGGCTTCAACTACCAGCACTGCATGTGAAAGCCCAACCATAATGCGATTTCTGGAAGGGAAGTCATACGCGCGCGGCCGATACATTGGGGGATGTTCTGAAAGTAGTGCTCCTCCGGCGTCAAGGATGTTGCGAGCAAGTGTGAGATTGGCACGCGGATAGAGGCAAGACGGGTCAAGTCCGGAGCCGGGAATTGCGATGGTGTGCAGTCCCGCGGAAAGTGCCACTTTGTGTGCTTCGCCATCAATACCAAGTGCAAGCCCTGACACGATGGTAATCGGATATCTGGATAGCCCTTGTACAAGGAGCTTCAAAGCGTCTTTTCCATATGGTGTAGCGGCTCTGGAGCCCACAATGGTAAGGTACTTGGTGTTTTTATCCGGGAATGTGCCCTGCATCCATAACTCTTTCGGCGGGTCTGAGATTTCCAGTAATTGTGGTGGGTATTCTTTTTCTTGGAGTTGTCGCGGTGAGTGTGGCATACTGTTATATATACAGTATATATGCTTGACATCAAATTCATAAGAGAGAATACGGACCTGGTAAAAGCCGGGGCCAAAAAGAAAAATATAAAAGTTGATATTGATCGGCTTCTTGCGGTGGATGATGTGCGTAAGGATTTACGACAGACGCTTGATAAAAAGCGCGCAGAGCAAAATCGTATGAGTAAAACAATTGCGCTTGCCAAAGGAGATGAGCGACAAAAAAATATTGAAAGTATGCGTTATCTCAAAGACGGCATGGATGAGCTTGAAGAAAAATATAAAGAGGCGATGAAAGAATGGCGGGAGCTTATGTTGCGTGTACCGAATATTCCTGATATCTCCGTTCCGGAGGGTGCAAGTGATGAGGATAATAAAGAAGTGAAAGTATGGGGTACACAAACAAGTTTTAATTTTCAATCATGCGGTCATGTGGAGCTTATGACTGCGCTTCATATGGCGGATTTTGAGCGGGGTGTAAAAGTCGCCGGCTTCAGGGGATATTTCCTTCGCGATGCGGGCGTATTGCTTACCAATGCCATTTGGCAATTGGCACTTAAACATTTTGTTGCAAAAGGATTTTCTCCTTTGTTTGTTCCGTCCCTGTTGCGCAAGGAGCTTTTTATGGGGACTGGATATCTTCCACAAGGAGAAGATGATTTATATAAAACGCAAGATGACCTGTATCTTTCAGGCACTGCTGAAGTTGCCACTATGGGATTTCATATGGATGAAATACTTGATGCAAAAGAACTTCCAGTCAAATTCCTTTCATTCTCACCGAGCTATAGGCGCGAGGCCGGTGCGCATGGAAAGGATGTTGGCGGGCTTATTCGCGTGCATGAGTTTTACAAATGGGAGCAGGTAGTGCTGTGCAAAGCGCAACACGATGAGTCTGTTCGTTTACATGAATGGCTTAATCGTAATACGGAAGAATTTATTGAGTTGCTTAACATTCCGTATCGTACAGTGGTGAATTGCGGTGGTGATTTGGGGCTTGGGCAAGTGAAAAAATACGATATTGAATTATGGGTTCCGGCTGAGAAAAAATATCGTGAGATTAGCTCGTCATCGTATTTTCATGATTTCCAGACGCGACGACTTAATATTCGTTACCGTGATGAAGAGGGGGTGCTTCGTTTTGTACACTCGCTCAACACCACTGCTATTCCAACTCCGCGCATACTCGTTTCCATTATTGAAAATTATCAGCAAGAAGACGGTAGTATTCGCGTGCCCGATGCGTTAGTGCCTTTTATGGGTACCGATGTCATTGTGGCATGACAAACATACGCAAAGAGGTGAGACGTGGGAAGGTTGCGGGGGCGGGGTTAGGGGCGCGCGCTTCGCGCGCGCCCCGTTTGGGCGTCCGGCGCCGTATTATACGGCGCCGGAAAATTGCGTTAGGATTTATTCTGACCACATTTATTTTTATTTTTACAATCGTTATGTTGCGCCAACCATTTATGAAAATTACTCGTATTGCAGTTGTCGCTCCCGCTGGTATTTCAGACGCGGTGGTTTCTTCCATAGCATGGCACTCACTTGACGGCTCGTATGTGAATATCATTCCATACAGTTCGCTGTTGTTTTTTAACAGTGGCGCAGTGAGGAACGCAGTGCTTAAAAGTGAGCCAACTGTCGCTGCTGTTTCAATAAGTCGCAAGGGGCTTTCATCAATCAGTATTGCTCTTGAGCCACGCACCGCGCTATCGCGCTGGTGCGGTATTTCCGCGAGCTCCACGCCGGCAAATACACTTTTGAAGGATACTGACGTGGCAAAGCGGTGTTATCTTTTTGACAGCAGTGGTTTTCTTTATCGGAATATTGCTAAGAGTGCATTGCCATCAGCATCATCATCACTTGTAGGAAAATTATCACAGAGTATTGCAATTGGTTCCACCACCGCGTTATTTCCTTACACAGTTTACGCACCGCTTACGGCAACGGGGACGCCGTATCTCAATACAATCGCGAATGAATCTTTACTCCCTCATATTTTTGACTTTGCACAAAATATTCGCACATTTCACGCTACGGTTTCCGCAATTGTTTTGCGCGGAGATGAGGTGGATCTTTTCCTTAATGATGGTACACGCATAACGTATGTTCGCGGTGGTGAGCGCAATGCGTTTTCTCTTCTTTCTTCAGTTGCAAAAAATATCTCCCTTTCCGATGGCTCATTGCAATATGTGGATCTTCGTTTCAAAGATAAGGTCTATTTCAAGAGAAGGTAAAGCCCCCTACCGGGAAGTGCATACGCGCCACCCGGTAGAGGGTTCGTATGAAGATTGCAGATAGTATGTAGCATATGAAATAATATTCCAGATGGTACGTATTAAATTACTGTAGGAGCATTTTGCTCCTACACAGGTTGCTAAGGTATTCGCCACGTCCTAGTTTTATTGAATTCGATGCGAGCCGGTTCAATATACATTGTGGTGAGTGTCCTATAGCATACACCGCATATTTGAATTCATTCAAATATGCGGTGTATGCTATATAATAATATTATGGATAAAAATACATTTGAGTCGGTGGTGATTAATGAATACAAGCAGATACCCTTGTGGGTAAAAAAACGGTTGGTAAATGTTGCGTTGCTTATTGAAGATGTGGTGAGTGCAGACACACGTCGCAGTGAAAAACTTGCACCGAATGAAACACTGCTCGGGTTGTATCATGGCATACCTCGCAACGCTCGCGGAGAAGGATATGGAATCGGCGATGTGCTTCCCGACACTATTACGCTTTATCGTGAGCCGATTGCGCGTGAGGCAAGGCGTCGTGCTGTGCTTGAGAACAAACCATTTCCGGATGCATTACATGAGATGGTGAAGGAAACACTCTGGCACGAGATAGGGCATTCACTTGGGCTTACTGAGCGGGCGATACGAGTTCGCGAAAAAAAGGAGAGTAATGTATTCAAACTTTCTCCGCAAGCACGCACACCATAACCTCATTAATACACCCAAATATCGGACATCGGATGTCCGATATTTGGGTGTATTAATCTTTGCAATATGGTATACTTTTCTTAATGGAAGCGCCGTTATTTTTTTCTATTATCATTCCGGCACACAATGAGGAAAAATGCATAGAGAGAACATTATCATATATACAAAAAATTGACTATCCGAGTGGTTCATTTGAAGCAATCATCATTGAAAATGGTTCAACTGACGCAACGTACGCAAAAGCAAAGCCGTTTGAAAATAATACAATAAAGGTTTTTTCCATTTCGCAAAAAGGTGTATCTGTGGCGCGCAACGCGGGCGTTGCGCGCCACAATAAAAATAGTCAGTGGACTATTTTTATGGATGCCGACACCTTTTTTGAGCCCGGATTTCTTAAAGAGCTTGATACGTTTCTCAAGCGTGAGCGAGCATCTTCTTATTCCGTTGGCACGACAATGATAGAACCATTTCCAAATCGTCTTGGTGCACGACTTTGGTTTCGTTTTTATGATTTTGGTCATTGGCTGACCAAAACGTCATATGCTTTGTTCATCGTGCGTACCGATTTATTGCAAAAGATTTCATTTGATGAAAAATTAAAGATGGGTGAGGATTTAAGGGCGATTGAAGAAGCCCGCCGACATGGAAAATTTTTCTTTCTTCGTACCAACAGCGTATACACCTCCACAAGACGTTTTGATAAAGAGGGTTGGGTGAAAATATTTTTTGTGTGGATTTTTGTTGCGATGTTGCCACAGTCAATACAGCGTCGTTTTGAATACAAGATAACTCGTTGATAATATGCAAAAAGCTACATATATCATGAGTGCCATGAAAGTGTTGCGTATGTGACGATTTTCTATATAATCTTATTTATATGACATTTCCGCGCCGTATTTCCATCTTAATTCTTTCTTTTTTGGGCATAGTTGATGCGACATACATTACGCAACATGCGCTTAGCGGTATTCCCTCGGCGTGTTCAATCAATGGGTATGATGGGTGCAGTATCGTTGATAAAAGCATCTATTCACATTTGTTCGGACTTCCGCTCAGTATGTATGGGTTTTTATTTTATGCGTCTATTTTTATACTCACCGCGACAACATTTGTGTGGACAGTTTCTTATGTAAAAAGAAGTATACAAATACTCGCCGGCGTCGGGATTTTAGCATCATCAGTGTTCATCTGGTTGCAGGCATACCTCATCAAGGCGTTTTGCATGTATTGTGTATTCTCCGCAATTTTAACAGTTCTTATTGCGCTTGTTGTTTTTTGGCACAAGAAAACAACAATGTATTCACCCACAGATAATTCGCCCGGCAGTACCGGAATTGGTGGCGTTGCCACCAATTCCGGTACTGCCGGTGTCGCGCGCGTAAATAAATAGCGAACCCACCCAAGCGCTTTTCCACTTTCCAAGCATTGACAAAAGAGTATACTGGTTGAATATGAAGCGTGGCATTTTTATCATTCTGGGGATAATGTTTTTTGCAAGCATGCCATCAATTGTGCAGGCGGCGATTACTATGGGCGGGGCGCGGAATATCGTATTTACAAAGTCTGTTCCAGCCGCAAATAATGTATATGTGGCAGGTGCTACGATTATCATTGCCACCACCACCCCGCAAGATTTAACTGTCATCGGCGGGTCGGTTATATTGTCCGCGCCTGTACGTAAAGATGCATTGGTGGTTGGGGGCTCCATCGGTGTGCGCGCACCAATCGGTGGAAATTTGCAGGTTGCGGGAATTCGTGTATCGGTATCCGCACCTGTTTCAAACGATTTGGCAGTCATGGGTTTTTCCGTTGTTGATCGCGGAGGTACTCCGGGAGATGTTCTTGCCGTGGGCGGTACGGTACGTCTACTTTCCGGAGCGCGCGGTACGGTTACGGTATATGGGAACGATGTATATCTTTCAGGCACATTTGATAAGTCAGTGAGTGTACGTGCAATTAACATCCTGACACTTGCTCCGCACACAATAATTCATGGCTCGCTTCGCTATGAAGCGTCCGAAGCGGCGAATATTCCTTCATCGGTTCAAATAGGTGGTCCGGTTACGTATATTGGTGCATCATTTCTTCCCACCTCGCAAGAGGCGTCAGCATTTGCGCTTGCGGGCATGGGTATCTTTTTCTTGGTGCGCATCATCGGCGCGCTTATTGTTGCGGGGTTGTTTGTTGGATTTTTCCCGGCGTTTACCAACAAGGTGGCGAAACAAGTTACCAATGAACCGTTTCGTCACACATTGCTCATGTTGCTTCTCGGGTTCGGGATTATTGCGGCGACACCGATACTGTTATTTTTCCTTGCCATATCATTTGTCGGGCTTGGTGCTGCCTTTATACTCGGGGCAGTGTATGTTCTTTTACTTCTTTTGGCATTTGTGTACGCGGGTATTATTTCAGGAGCAATATTACGCAAAAGTTTCAGCAATCGCGATAAGCCGGTAACCTGGAAAGATGCGGTGTTTGGTATGTTTGTACTTATGCTTATCAGTATAGTTCCGGTATTCGGTATGCTCACTATCTGGGTTCTTATGTGTATTGCCACAGGAATACTTGGTTCGTTGTTTTATCACTTTGCGTTCATTCACAGAACAAGTGAACCATTATAATTTTTTAATCCACCCCACCCATGTCTTCAGTAGATGCACACGATACTCAGCATACGATACCGACTTTTTTAATTATATTCGGTATTACCGGTGATTTAAGTCGGCGTAAATTATTATTGGCGCTTTGGCATTTGTATCGCAATGGTCTTCTCCCGCCACAATTTCGCATTATCGGTTTTTCCCGCAGAGAATTTTCAAATGAAGCATTTGCCACGTTTGTGCGTGAGGCGCTTGCTGATATTTTCACATCGGCTGACGCGAAGCTCGTACAAAATTTTTTAAATCTATTTTCATACCGTCAAGGGCATTTTGATGTGAAGGAGAGATACGTGGCACTTGGCGAGTATATAAAGTCACTTGAGCGTGCGCATCATTCGCCTGCAAACAAATTATTCTATCTCGCAATTTCTCCATCACATTATGAAATAGCACTTCAAAATTTACATGATTCCGGTATCACAAAGCATGAACACCCGGCATACCCGGCGCGTATTCTCATTGAGAAACCATTTGGGAAAGACATACACACAGCGCGCGCACTTGATGAAAAACTCAGCGCCCTGTTCAAAGAGGAGCAGATTTATCGCATTGACCACTATCTTGCAAAAGAGATGATACAAAATATATTGCACTTCAGGTTTTCAAATTTTATTTTTGAGTCACTGTGGAATACTGCGGGAATTGAAAAAGTGCACATTCAACTTATGGAAACGCTTGGCATGGAAGGGCGCGGAAAGTTCTATAGCGATACTGGAGCTCTGCGTGATGTCGGACAAAATCATCTTTTACAAATGCTTGCCATGATTGCCATGGATAATCCTGAGAAATCTGATGCGTTGCATATTCGCGCAAAGCGTGCTCACATACTTTCAAAACTGCGCCCGGTTGAGAATCTTTCGCGCGATGTCGTGCGCGGACAATACGAAGGGTTTGTTCTGGGAGATGACATTGAGTCCGATGCGCAAACGGAAACTTATTTTAAGATACGCGCTTTCTTGGATACTCCCGCATGGGAAGGTGTACCGTTTATTTTGGAAAGCGGAAAACGTATGCGTCAAAAAATCGCGCACATTGTAGTATATTTTAAACGGTCTCAGCATGCGCTGTGTGCGACTACCGATTCGCGCAATTGCCAAAACACACTTACCTTTACACTGCAACCGCAGGAAGAAATTTCAATACAATTTTGGGCGAAAAAGCCGGGGCTTTCAAACGAGGTTGAACCGCGCACCCTTCGTTTTTCCTATCGTGAAGATACGCCGTTGTCGCACCTTCCCGATGCGTATGAACGTGTGTTGTATGATTGCTTAAATGGTGACCAAACATTATTTGCGGGAACCGATGAGGTGCTTTCCGCATGGCGTTTTATAACTCCGATTATAGAAGCATGGCATGCAGAGCCACTCCACACCTATGGGCAGGGAACCGATGGACCGGAAAGCGAATCTTTTGATGCGTATGCATGAACGACTTTTTGATGTTGACAACAAGCACAGCGCGCGCTCCGCGCGCTCTCAAAAAATCGTTGCGTATTTAAAACAAGAATATTCAAAACCAAAAAGTGAGCTCACCTATACAACCCAATTTCAATTTGTCGTTGCGGTCGTTCTTTCCGCACAATGTACCGACAAAAAAGTGAACGCCTGCACCGATGTGTTATTCAAAAAATATAAAACGGTGGGGGACTTTGCAGATGCCCATTTTGATACTTTCACCAAGGAGATATCGTCAATTACTTTTTTCAGAGCTAAGGCGAAAAACATCATCGCTACCGCCCGAGAAATAAAAGAACGTTTCGGCGGGAAAATTCCTCGTACGGAGCATGAGCTCACCACATTGCCCGGTATCGGATACAAAACGGCGCATGTGGTATTGGGAGAGCTTTTTCAAATATGGGATGGTATTGCAACAGACACTCACGTGAAGCGTTTTGCCAAGCGTTTTGATTTGACCGATAATTCGGACCCCGTTAAAATTTCCAAAGACCTTGAAAAACTCATACCAAAGAAAGATTGGAAATATGTGAACAATGGCTTGGTACTGTACGGACGATACAAATGTCCCGCGCGTCCTCACGACTGTGCAGACCATCCACTCACAAAACTCTACCAACCCGCCGCCACTCGCTGGCCCCGAGCGAAGTGATTTTTGTCAGCCGTCGGGTCGCAGGTGCGCTATTCTAAAAAGTCAGCACTAAGGCAACACAGCCGGCATAATAGAAAAAATGGACCGCTCCGGGCCACTTGGCCAAGTCTTAGTCAATTTTTTCTATTATGCCGGCTGTGTGGCTACATTATCAAGTCTTATTGGCTTTATGAGGGAAGGAGGAAGTCGGACTTCCACATTCTGAACTCACAACTTTGATTAGGGGGTCGGACTTCCATAGAAGTCCCGGAATAAAATGAGAGGCACTCAATTAAGAATGCCTCAAAACTAAAGCGGAATATGGAGAGAGGGATTTTGGTATGTTAGAGCTCTTTTAATTCTTTTAATACCCCTTGAAAAGTATTGAGGATATGGACCAAGCCACATTTCCAACAGCTCCGAGGCGTGATACTCGTGCGTCATTGCGTTATGACGCAGAGCAAATTCCGCGAAATCATCTCCAAGGATTTTTTTGTAATGATATCGTAAAAATCCTTTGATTCCACCGGATATTTCAAAACCGGCGAAATCGTCCTCTCCTTTCGCAGGATATCGCTTGCGGAGAAGGCTAACGTGAGGGTAAACAAACCCTCCGACCGTATATTGTCGGCAATCTCCATCCCCGATAAATACGGTCAAAAAATCAATCCCACTTTGCCAGTGAATCAGTGGTTCGCCTTCTTTTTTATTTTCTAGTTTGATTAAAAACTCTAGAAATCCCGGATTAATTCCATACATGGCCACCACTCCTACATTTATCTTGTTTGAGGTTAGCACAATATTGTAAACATAGCTAACAACGGTAAATGGAGGAGAAGAGGGAAGTCGGACTTTCATAGCCATCTTTGATGAATGATGTGGAAACATTGGATATTCAATTATCGGACATCGGATGTTCGTTAATTGAAGCGTGTTATAATATAGTAAACGTAGTCAGGAAGCGCCTATTGGCATGCGTCATTTGCTCGCGTGCGGTATGATGTGTGTATGAAAGAGAAACGACCGGTGGCGGTGTTTGATATTGATGGCACAATTTTTCGCTCTTCACTTCTTCTTGAGCTCGTGGAGTGTCTTATTGAGCGTGACATATTTCCAAAGGAAACACGTGAGGTGTATGCAAATGAGCATTTGCAGTGGCTTGACCGCAAGGGTGATTATTCGGTATACGTTCACAAAGTGGTTGATGCATTCGGGCGACAGCTGAAGGGGGTGCCGTACGGCGAGGTGGCTGATGTGGCGGGAGAAATAATTGAGGAAATGAAAAACCGAGTGTATCGCTATACGCGCGATCTTGTACAAGACTTGAAACACCGCGGATATTATCTGCTTGCAATATCGCACTCACCCAAACTCATTGTTGATGGTTTTGGGTATGAACTTGGGTTTGATAAAACATATGGGATTTTTTATTCCACCGGTGCCTCGGGATGTTTTACTGGTGGAATAGAAGATGAAGATTTAATTATGAATAAAGGAACGATTTTGCGACGTGTCGTACGCAAAGAGGGTCTTACGTTTGTCGGTTCTGTGGCAGTGGGTGATACGGAAAGTGATTTGCCGATGCTTGAACTTGCCGAAACATCAATTGCTTTTAATCCGAATAAACTTTTATATCGCGAAGCCAGACGTAACGGATGGCAAGTGGTGGTTGAGCGTAAAGACGTGATATATGAACTATAGAGTGTTGTTGTGCGTCACAATGTGCTTATAGAGGTATTATAATAAGGTATGAATAAAGAGACGGTCTCACAGTATGCCGTGCAAAAAGGAAAACCTATAACGATAAGTGCATTCCGACAATTGGTGTGGCGATATTATAAAGCTCATGGACGACACGAGCTTCCCTGGCGCACTACGCGCAACCCATATTATATTTTGGTATCGGAGATAATGTTACAGCAAACACAAGTTGAGCGAGTCATTCCTTTCTATTCCTCTTTCATAACACAATTCCCGACCATTCATCAGCTTGCCCGTGCGCCACTTTCCGAAGTGCTCACCGCGTGGCAGGGGCTTGGATATAATCGCCGAGCAAAAATGCTTCACACTGCCACGATAACGGTGGTGGAACGTTATCATGGAATACTTCCGAAAAACAGTACACAACTTGAGTCATTGTCCGGTGTCGGTCCCTACACGGCGCGCGCCATTATGACTTTCGCATGGAATTACGAAGAGATTTTTATTGAAACAAATATTCGTACCGTTTTTTTGCATCATTTTTTCAATGGAGTGACACATTTAGTATCGGACAAAAATATTATCAAGTATATTTCTCTTACTCTGCCAAAAAAATATCCGCGGCAATGGTATTTTGCACTTATGGATTATGGTGCATATCTTAAACAACAAGGTGTGCGTATAAATAAGTACAGTGTGCACTATGTGATACAAAAACCATTTTCCGGTTCATTGAGAGAGGTGCGTGGCGCTATTGTGCGACGTTTGTCGCACAATAGCGCCACGCAAGAGATGCTACTTTCTTTGTATGGCGCACGGCGTCGCGCGCAATCTCTCCGCGCACTTGAAATGCTCATGAGCGAAAAGTTGGTGATGAAGAAAGGGAGATATATTGTCCTTTCTGATGCTTCCGGTTTAGTAAGTGGTGCGAATCAGGAGTGAAGCGATTGCGCCCGCCACCATAAGAAATACGCCGGTTGAAATAAAAAATAGTGAAAACCCGCTCATGAAAAAAAAGACGCTTGCGGTCAGTGGCGCAATAAGGTTTGCGAAAGGCCAGGTGTCACGAAACGCCGCAATCTCTTCGGAATCTTGCTCGGACACACTCCTGAAAAAATGTGTTTCTGTCATCGCCTCCACCAGCGCGGCACCAACGCGAGACGAAACCAAGATGGCAAGTATTATTAAAACCGATGTAGTGGTGGTAATAATCGGTACCAGAGCGAAGGTGCTACCCATAATAATAAATCCGAGAGCCATGAGTTTTTTATCTGTGTGAAATCGGTCGGAAATGACGCCTGCCGGATATTCAACGAATACAAAAGGAAGTAGCATGACGGAAAAGATCCACCCTAACTGTCCCCACGGAATGCCAAGTACGTTGTGCAGATATATTGGTGTGTATAATGGCGCCCACATATAAAATAGGTCTAAGAAAAAGTGTGCACTTATCACAGCAGATAGATTACGGTCATGAAATATGGTGCGTAGTGCGGAACCGAAATGAAGCTCTTTGGGAGGTTTGCCGGTAGGCAATTTTCGTCCGGCAAACAGTATGACAATCGGTATGATAACTACTGCCACAGCAAGGAATACGCGACTGTAATCATTAGTATCAAGCAAAAGCGCTCCCATAAGAAGCGGGGCGCCTGCTGTTGCCACGTTGCCCACGGTTAAAAAAAGTGTGCGAACCTTTCCGGTCATTCCTTTCTGCAAAGTGACTGCGGCAAGAAGTAAATCAAATGTGTAATATAAAAACGGTTGCAAAGCAATGATGAGGGCGATACCGATTACTGCGACAATAGCGTTTGGAACGGCGGCAAGTGCCAAGAGTACCAATATCTGCAGTAATGCAAGGAAAATTGCAAGTGTCTGTGCGCCAAATCGTGCGGTATAGCGTGGAAGCATGGGGAACCCAATAATAGAGATAAGCGCACCCCCGGCAATAACCAAGCTCGCATAGGTATTTCCAATGAACGCAGATAAATACGGAATAGCAATGAATATGGTAATGATGGATGATATTTCAAAAAAGAAATTTCCGACAGATAGGGTAATGCGAGGATGCATGGATTTTTATTTTGTACTTTGTGGAAAGTATATCATACCCCCGTGGCGACTGCGTCGCCACGGGGGTATGATATACTTTCCCAATTTGTACTATTTGATTTTTATATACCAATAAGCACCGGTATCACCATCGGGGCTTTGTTTGTTCGCACAAATAAAAATCCCGCAAGTGCATCGGTGAGCTCATTTTTTACATAATCAAGGTCAATGGGATTCATGTTTCTTGTAGAATCTTCCACGGTTTTCCTGATAAGAAGACGTGCCTGATTGAGCATCTCTTGCGACTCTCTCAAATATACAAACCCTCTGGAAATAATATCAGGAGATTTTTTCAGCCGACCGGTTTTAAGATGGATGGTTGCGATGATAACAAACATTCCATCTTTTGCGAGCATTTTGCGATCACGCACCACCACCTCTTGCATATCTCCAATTGAAAATCCGTCCACCACAAGCGCCTCTGCAGGAACCTTTTCTTTATGTATTGATATTTTCTTATCAATGATGTCTATGACCATGCCGTTGTCCGGAATGATTATGGTATCTCTTGAGCGCCCCGCTTGCTCGGCAGCTTTGGCGTGACAATAGAGCATGGAATAATTACCATACCCCGGCATGAACAACTTCGCGTTTACTTGTTTATTAATCCATATCAATTCTCCGACATTTCCATGTCCAGACGAGTGCACATCGGAAGACCGATAGTTAATGATTGTTACGTTGCGACGATAGAGATTGTCTTTAAGTTTCTGCACATCAATTTCATTTCCCGGAATGATTGATGAAGAAAGCACCACAGTGTCGCGTTCGTTAAATTGAATATATTTGTCTCGTTTGGCGGCGATACGCATCAGTGCGGCAAACTCTTCTCCTTGTGCGCCAGTGGCAAGGATAAGTATTTTATCCGGTGGATAATCCTCCATCGCTTGTGCGGGGATAACCGTATCTTTTTTCACAGTGAGCAATCCGGCCTTTTGCGCAATATCAAAATTGGTACGTATTGACCTTCCTTCGGTTACTATTTTTTTTCCACACTGCTCGGCAATTTGAATAATGTGCAACATTCGCTCAAATTGAGAGGCGAAAATTCCAATAATCAAGCGTCCTTTTACGGTACGAATAATATTTTCCAGAGTTTTGGTTACCTGATCTTCAGGAATTGAAAACCCATCTCTTTCCGCATTGGTTGAATCTGCAATAAATAACAAGTTATCTTCTTTTCCAAGTTTTCCCCACACTTCCCGCTCTTTCTCAATCGGTACCCCATCCTCATGCCTTAATCGTAGGTCACCTGTGATAACCACATTACCTTGTGGTGTATGCATGGATACCCCCATAGCATCGGGAATTGAGTGTGTAACCGGAAAGAATGTAATTTTTGTGTTGCCTATGGTGTGTTCACTTCCCGGCTCTACAACTATTATCTCCGGCTTTGGAACATTTGGATATTCTTCTTGTCGCTTGGCAATCATGATTGAGGTCATTGCGCGAGTATAAATGGGCGGATTGCCGAAGCGCGGAAGAAGAAACGGAATACCGCCGATGTGGTCAAGGTGTCCGTGAGTAATAATGACGGCGCGTATGCGATCTTTATTTTTTTCCAGGAATTTTGTATTTGGCAATGTGTAATCAACTCCCGGTGCGCTGTCATCGGAAGTAAAATCAAAACCGGCGTCCATCACAAAGATGTCTCCGTTTACATCAACGATAAGCATGTTGCGCCCGACCTCTTCAACGCCACCGATGGGTATGATGCGTACAACGTCTTTGCCCGGTGCTTCGGGGAAGTAGTTAACTTTATTTCTTGGGCGAGAGGTCATGGTCGGTCTGCGAAGCACGCGCTGAATTCTTCGCACTGTTGCACCGGGGCGAGGTCTTCCGTGTGCATGAGTATGTGCTCTGTTTTGCCCATAGGGCAAATGAGAATGTGTGCCACCACGCGGTTCTTCTTGGGGTGGTCTTGAGGGCTGAGTGTCTTGTCGTGGCTCCGGTGCCGGAGCAGGAGCTGGTGCTGAAGTCATAATATTTTATCTTAAATTTAATTATAAATTAGTAATGTATTTCTCTATCATGCGATAACGCAAAAGTACTTTTGTATCAATGCATTTTTTGCGATGCCAGAAACGGCCACACGAGGTTGGTGTAAGTATACCATGTATTTACCGTTGTAAAACGATTTGACACAGTGTTGATAATCGGAAGAGTAACACCACGTAAATTGTCCGGCACTGTATAGATGAATTTTGGATTATATAAGAACGCGGCCGGGTAGTCAGCGCTGATGTCTTTTTCAATGGCGTTCAAGTCGGCGAGTCGCTTTTTTGGATCTTGCACAGTTCGTGCATCTTCAAGAAGTGAGTCAACGGTTTTGTTTGCGTAAAGCGCTATGTTAAGTCCCGGAGATGTACGCTGTGACGAGTGCCAAAATGCAAACAAATCTTGCCCGTGGTTTATGGCAACGCCAACCAACAGCGCTTGATAATCACGAGGACGAATGACGTTTTGGTTTAAGTCACCCTTCTCATACAACTCAACAGTCACTATTATTCCAAGTTTTTGCCAATCTTTTTGCACTGCGGTTGCAGTTTTGCGCAAGGAAGTCACATTTGATGTTTTAATGGTTAAGGAACTAAATGTAAGTTTTTTTGCTTTATTTCTCCATTCTCGCGTATTCCCATCGTACACCCACCCTGCTTTTTCCAGTGTTTGTGCAGCTTGCGCTACAACGTGTACATCGGGTGGTATGGGCGTTTGTGTCGTACCCATACCCGGTGGTACCGGTCCCATAATGGGGAATCCGTTTCCGTTCAACACATTTTGTATGAGTTGCTTTCGGTTTATTGCCAACGACAATGCTTTACGTATTGCAATGTTGGTGAGAATTGAATCCTTGTTTTCGTTAAAGAATACACCAAACACACTTGAAGTTGGTGCGCCGAGTATGTGTTCATTTTTGCGATTGGTTACTATGCCGTATGCATTGGTGATTTTCCCTTGTGAGAGAGCTTCCGTACGCTGGGTATTGTTTGGATAAAATCGTATATTTATTCCGTTAAGATATGGTCTTCCGAATACATAATTTTTTGATGCGGTTAAATCGTATTCCGATATAAGTCCACTGGTGATACCTTCTCCCGCATTTTGCACTACGCGACTTACCACAAACGGACCCGCTCCAACAGGATATGTCATCAGTTTTGAGAAAGGGAATTGTGCATCTGAAATTCCTTTCCACAAATGTTCAGGTAAAATACCCATAGTGGTGTTTTGCAAGAACGGTGCGTATGGTTGCGGAAGCGTGAACCGCACGGTCTGTTTATTTATGGCGGTTGCCACTATGCCATGCCAATCTTGAAACCATGGACTTTTAAGATTTTGGTCCTGCGCTCTTTTGACAGTGAACACCACATCGGCTGCTGCTACGTGCGTACCGTCGGAGAAGCGTGCATTTTTCCGAATAATGAATGTATATACTTTCCCATTGGGGGATATGGTATACGACTGTGCAAGCACCGGTATGAATTTCCCTTTTCCGGAGAATTTCATTAAACCGGCATATGTAAGAGCGGTTATGTCCCTGTCTGCATCGGTAAATGCAAGTAATGGATTTACGTATCGTGGTGAGCCTAAGTCGCCCTCAACAATGGTTCCTCCATATGCCGGAACAGATATAAATAATTTATATTCAATTGCACGTACTGAGGCGATACTTGCAATGACTACAAATATCGCAAGTACGTAGACTATAAACCTGTCCCCCGATGGCAATGCACGAAGCATTTGAGAGAGTGTTACAAGCGGTTTACAAGAACGGTGTTGTGTTACGGTATGAACCGCCCGCGAAAAAACATTCTTCATGCTCCTTGCAGAAAGAAGCCCGTCAGTGCGGTAAGTACTAACAAAATTGACAATACAATCGTAGCGCGGAATAGGAAGAGTTCCGCCCCGCGACGTTTGTAGAATGTTGATGAGAAATTATCTCCGCCAAAGGCACCACCCAAGCTCGCACCGCGCTGTTGGAGCACGACGCCGATTATCACAAGGAGTGACAAGACAATTTCCGCATATGGCAATAATGTAGAGACTGCTTCCATCTGTATCTACAAGCATACCATGCCGATGGTATGCTACGCAACCCTTGTACGCGTCCACCACATATGGCAGTCCCCGGCTGTTAATGAGGAATAGTTATATGCCGTAGTGGCGATGTGTGATACTTGGTCCAAGAGAAGTGTGGGGGCGTATGGTGTGGTATCACCGCAACCAGTCCACCAGCTTCTCATTGAATGCGTTAAGGTCATCTCGAAGCTGTGGGCGGTGTAGCATGATGACCCTTTTGTTTGACCTGAGCTCTCCTATGATCCTGTGCGCGAGGCGCCTTGGCGTATAGCCCGCGCAAATGACATCCGTCATTTGCGCGGGCTATACGCCAAGTGCGGATTTTTTGGTATGGTAGAGCGTATTGGGGAGTGGTGTAACCGGCAACATGCCTGCCTTTGGAGCAGAAGACTCTAGGTTTGAGCCCTAGCTCCCCAGCAGGTTTTTTGAAATAAATTCGGATTTTAGCCAAGAGATCCAGCATCTTGAGTTGTGTTTACAAAAAAAGAGGCCACGAAGCGGCCTCTTTTTAAAGAATATCTCATATCACTCAAAGACCTCAAGGTTTCTCTCTTTTTAGTGCGCAGAAGAGCTGGTAATAGTGCTGTCGGAACTCTCCTTT
>ENA-ORDP01000237-ORDP01000237.1-marine-sediment-metagenome-genome-assembly--contig:-NODE-237-length-37401-cov-9.486264_pt1 | contig 37401 bp, 31 predicted proteins | sample MGYA00248627_ERZ508539 | MGnify/ENA primary metagenome ERZ508539 (study PRJEB26208, sample SAMN05571518) | marine sediment metagenome | biome: deep sea; feature: Hydrothermal vent; material... | reverse complement strand
CTTGCGCACCTGATCGAAGTTCAGCACATTGTCAATTTCCAGTTGGTGCCCTGCGGGCGGCGGTGCGTTGCGGGCGTGCAGGATACAGGTGGCAATGCCGGCGTTGAACACCTTGTGCCCTAGAAAGTCCAGAATTCCCAGGAGGGTCGTATTCTTGGCCAAGAACCCCCGTAGTCCCTTTGCCTTGTCCCCTTGGATAAACGCTCGTGAGACAATAAAGGCCAACTCCCCACCGGAGCGCAGGATTTGCGTGGCCCGGCGAACGAAGTAAAAGAGTATATCTGTCTTGTCGGTGTAGATCTCCGGATAAGACGATCGCAACCAAGCCAATTCCGGAGCGCCCTTCCCGAAGGTGGCGTCTACATTGAAGTAGGGCGGATTGCCTACGACGACATCGAAGCCTCGTAGCTCCTCCGGCAGAGCGAAATCGAACAAATCAGGGAATTCAACTTGCCAAGTGAAGGGGCGTTTCACCAACACCTCGCCCTGAGCCGTCTCCAGGGACATCAGTTCAGTACGCAGGCGCGTCAACTCTGCCTCGCTCCATCCTGGCGGAGCCTGCCTCGATTGCAATAGATAACCTCGCAGTGCCTTTAGGTCTTCTTCATCAAGCTGCTCACCACGAATGGATTTCACCACGCTACGCAAGCTTTCGTCTGAGGCGAAGTAGGGAGTGAGATAAGGTGCGACTTCTTTCTCTACTCTCTTCAAGAGAGCTTCTGCCTCAGTGGCCGATGCGGCCCGTTCTTTGTTGCCTAATGACAGATCCTTGGCACGCTGCGCTAATTCCGCAGCCCGTTTGAGTTGGGAGCTCACGCGAGAAAGCGAGGCCGGCGAATGGATCAAGCTGTTGCCACAACGGATATTCAGCGTCAAGGCAGGGAGGTGGACATAGAACTCAGGCTCTGTGCTTGACCTGTTCTTACCTGTAGGCTTACTCTGTGGGGCACCGTAATGATCGGGTTTGGCTCTCAGCAGTCGGGTCCACAGCGACAACTTGGCCAAAGAGACCGCTTGAGGATCGAGGTCCACCCCGTGCAGGACATGGACCAGCAGTTGTTCCTCAGGTTCTTCGATCTCACGAGGTTTGGGCCGCTCTTGGTTGGTCAACAGGTCCCCTAGATCGTTATTCGCGGCGCGTTCTCTGGAGACAGATTTGGCCGCCTTGTTGTAGCGATAGATCTCACTCAAGAGATAATCGAAGGCACCCAACAAGAATGAGCCGGACCCACAGGCCGGATCAACGATCCGTAGCTGCAAAACGCCTTTGGCTTCTTGGTAAGCAGACTCAAATTCTCCTTCCGCTAGGAGATCAATCGCGCGGTCTATCTTGGGCCTGACCTGGGGCTCTAACGCCTGATGGACGATCCGGCGAACGATATACTCGGGTGTGTAGTATACACCCTCTCGTTTGCGGGTTTGCTTATTCTCCAGCACTGAGATCATTCCCCGCTCTTCTCTCAGCTCGTGGGCCAGGAATTGCTCATATACCGTGCCCAACACATCTTGGGTAATCGTGGTGAAGTCGTAGTTGTAAATCGAGCGGTAGCCAAACATCGCTCCGCCAATAGTGTGAGCTACTGGAGCTTGCAGCACGGGATCGGGCAAAATCAGTGGCTCCAGGTATTCAGCCGGGATTTCAAGCTGATCAATCAGCGACTCGCTGAATAGCTCGGTGTTGTAGCTGGCCCAGGTGTCTCTAAACTTGTCCTGCAGAACTTCAGCAAAGGGCTTGTTCTTGAACATGGTCTGCCAATAATCGTAGAGTCGGGCCAGAGAGTAGAATGATTCTTGTCCGTAGGCTTCCAGTAGGCGAATGAGGAGCAGTCGGTTGAGCAGGGTCTGTGAGGCTTCTTTGATCTCAGTGAGGCTGAGCTGGGGATAATTGCGCCGGATGCCATTGGCCAAGATGACCCGCCAGATCTTTAAGTCTGTCAAGAAGCGAGCTCCCAGCCCCTCACGCTGACATTCGGTGTAGAACTCTTGCAAGCGGTTACGGGGAAGATTCTCGCGCGCGAGACGCTCATAGAGCTCAGTGGCAAAGGCCGGCTGGGCCAAATCCTCCATGGTAAATGACCAGAAAGGCTCACGGTCTTCCAGACGCAGCAGGTACCACTTGCGGAAGTTGCTGAGCACCAGCCAAAAGACAGGCTCATCTGAACCAATCATGTACTTGTAGTCACGCAGATAGTCTAGCACCTGTTGTTTGTTCTTCTCCCAGATATCTCGCTCCCACAAGCTCTTGGCCTCGACCATTATGACTGGATGCTGGTGATCATCGGGCAGCAAAAAATAATCAACCCAGGTGGTCGTTCCCTGCAAGCTCTTAATGCTTCCCTCCAAGGTTCGGTATCCTGACCCGTAACCTAACGCCTCAAGAAACGGATTTAACAAATCAGCTTTGGTATTTTCTTCTGGTTTACCGGGACAGGTTTCTCGAAACATGCCTTGGGCTCGCTCAATCAAGGAGGGCAATCTGTGCAAGAATCGTTGCAGCGACATGATACTGATCCCTTCTGATCTAAGCTCTCAGATACTAAAATCCATCCCTGCCTCGGCCGAGAAGGTCAAGCTCTGATAGGAGCCGGCGGCGGAAAGGCGGTCCAGTCCGAAGAGATATCCCGCTTGGAAGGTCGCGCCCCAGGCGCCGGGCAGCGGCCAGTCCAGCCGCAAGTCCAGCTCCCCGCTGAGCCGATTGACCGGCTGAGCGTCCTGCGTACCTAGTGTATAGTCGGTGTTCAGCAGGAGCTGCGGGCTGATCTTGGGAGTCAGTTGATAGCTCCAGCTAGCTTGTAAGCCATAGTCAACGGTCTTTTCGCGCTCCCGCCGGGTGCCCTGGCGGCTCAGCGAGAAGCTACCCTGCAGCGGGCTATCCGGGAGTTGCCAATCCAGGCTGAGGCTCAGGCTATCGTTGGCATTTTGCTTCTGGCCGAAAATGGGATGGCGCAGCGTCTGGAGCGTCAGCGAGTAGCTCAGGCTGGGGTTCAGGCCGGGCAGGCCAGCGTAGCCGAGGCTGCCGGAGAGATTATCATTGAGTTGCTCTACCTGGTTGAAGCTGCTCCGGGCGGCGGAGCGCTGATAGCTCAACTGCGAGCTCCACTGTCCCCAAGCGCCTTGCAAACTGGCCTGGCCGCCCAGGGTGCGCGTGGTGCCCCGGCCGCGCAGGTCGGTCAGCTGATCCAGCGACAGATTCCCCTGAGGGGTCAAGGAGAGCGGGCCCAGTTGCCAGGAGGCCAGTTGCAGGCTCAGCAGCCCTTTTTGGGCCAAATTACCGCTGCCAAAGGGCAGGATCGTCTGCCTGGTGCCGGAATAGTTGGCCGTGAGAGTCATATCGGGCAGTCCGGCCAGACTGAGCGGGCGGAACCAGTCCAAGCTCCAGTTCAGGCGACGTTCTCCCCGCAGGCCGGCGAAGCCGAAGCTAAGCGGATTAGCTATGTTGAGGTGCAGCGTTAGCCCGTTGATCACCCGGAAGAGCAGATCGCCGTTCAGCTGCAGCTCTTGATAGGTGAAGGGAGTAGCGCCCAGCAGGCGATGGTCCTGCAAAGTCACTCCCAGATGGGTCGCCAGCCGATTGGCCAGAAAGGATTGCCCTAGCTTGAGCGAGTAGCTGGTCTGGAAGCGATCGAAGCCGGGATATTGGGGGTTGTCATCGGTGCGGCTCAGCTGGTAGCCCAACTGCAACTGGGGATCGCCGGCCCAACTCAGTCGGATCGAGTCCCGAATGGAGCGCGTCGGCACACGGGTCAGACCGGTCAGGCTCTCTTGGTGGTCGGCGCTCAAGCTCAAGACAGGACTGATGGGGTAGCTGGCCCCCAGATCCAACCTCAGGGCATCTTGACGCTGCTGCTCACCGATGGTCAGATACTTGGGCGAGATCCCGAAGAGCGTCGCCGAGAGCTGCAGCGCTCCGAAGCTTTGGCTGAGGGAAAGTCTGCTGATCCAGCCATAATCGGTGTGATCGGCGGCGGGCACGTCGCTGAACTGATGCTCGTTGCGCGCGTCGATCCCGGTCTGCGCCGAGGGGTATTGGCGCGTTCTACTCGGACCCACCTGCCAGATCAGCAACTGATAATTTGGTGACCTGCTCTCCGGCCTATTTTTGATCGGAGTGGCCTGCTCGCCGGCCCAGACCGTCCCTTCGGGCCCAGCGGCGATCGCCGTGATCAGGTGGCCCACGGTGGCGGGCAACGCCCCCTGCCCTGGTGCCTGCTCCGGCAGAGGGTAGAGTCCGGCCGAGGTGCCATACCAGATCGTGCCTTGGCCCTGGGCTACCGAGATAACCGGCTGACCCAGCATGAGCCAACCGCCGCCCACGCCCTCGGAGAGTGAGCGTAGGCCCACGCCGGTGGCCACATAGAGCGTGTCCCCCTCACCAAGCGCCAGATCGTTGATGCGGGTGCCTGCCAGGTCTGGGATGGCCCCAAACTCCCCGGTGGCCAGATCGAGATAGGCCAATCCTTGGTCGGTTCCAAGGTAGAGACGCCCCTTGGTCTGGGCCAATTTGAGCACTTGATCGGAGGGCAGCTCGGGGTGCTGGGCGCGGCGCAGCTGTTTCCAATTCTTGGGATGATCCAGTTGATCAAGTGACACTTGGGTGAGTCCCTCATCGGAGCCCAGCCAGAGCGTCTTATCCGCGATGAGTGCCGCGTGGATCGTCCCCTGCGGCAGGCCGTCTTCTTTGCCGGAATAGCGTTTCCAGTTGCGGACTACGGCGAAGCTGGTCGCCGGCGAGCGGCCGATCTCCAGACGCAGTACGCTCAAGCCGCCATTGGTGGCAAAGATTAGCAGACGATGAGCTGCACTATAGGCGATATCCTTCACTTCGGGGCCGGCCAACCCTTCGCCCACACCGTAGTGACTCCAGCGCTTGGCCCGGACGTCGTAGAGGGTCAGCCCATTCTGCCCTCCAAAGAGGACCAGCCGGTGACCGGCAAGCGAGATCACCCGCACCACGTTGATCCGGTTGGGCAGGTTCCGCCGGGCGTTGTCATCGAAGGGGAAACGATCGAGCCCATAACCCAGATCCAGTTGTCCCTTGAGCGTTCCCAGCTCGAGCCGGCCGCTCAGGCCGACGATCGTATGCTGATTGGGCATGGTTTTCAGTTGATCACGGCTGATCACGTTGGCTGCGCCGTCGCGCGCTTGCAGCAGCGCTAGCGTGAGCTTAAGACCGGGCAGCGGTTGATAGTCGGCGCGCAGGCCGCTGAAGAGCCGTTGGTATTCGGTGAAGCCTCCCAGGCCGCCGCGGGCGACCTCGTAGTCGATGCGCAGCGTGTCGGAGGGCTTGATGGGCTTGAGAAGCAACAGCAGGCCGTTGTCATAGCTGATGGAATAGTCGATGCCCGCCTGGAGCAATTTGCCATTCAGATAAACCTTTTCAGAGCCCTTCAGCACCGAAAGTCCTAAGAGATAGGTTCCTTGGGCCGCCTGATAGTCGTAGGCTACCCGCACCACGCTCTGGGGGTTGTCGAAGAAGTCAGAGGGGAAGTCCAGCTCGATCAGCCCCTGCACGGCAAAAACCCGATAACTATAATTGGGTAGGCTGGGATCGTTCACCGAGGTGAAGCGGTTATCGATCTTGATCTGGACGACGACGGAGGACTCGACCAGCTTGACCTGGCCGAGCGCATAGAACTTTTGGCGCCGGTAGCCCTGAGGCTGATCGGGCCCGGCTGGGGAGAGCACCAGCTTGAGCGTCCCCACCTTCAGGGTGACCAAGCGGCTGAGCGCAGCCAAGAACTGCTTTTCATACTCGGTCCCCTCATTGAGGGGGTACTCTTGAGCCTGAGCGCTGCTCCCGTGGGGGCTCTGGTTGTAAGCGTCGATGTAACTCTGCAGCCGGTCGCGCAGCAGCGAGAACGCCTCTTGCTGCAGGATCAAATAATAACTCTGCCGGCTGAAGACGACCCGATAGGTCGCCTGGTCGAGTGGTCGAGCGGGATCTTTGGCGATCGTCTTTTGCAGGTAGCCGAGGCCATAGTTGACCAGTAAGCTTTTTAGCTTCTCCGTGAGGGAGAAGTCCAGTTTGACCTGAGTGAAGCCCTGGACGAACTTCTTACCCAGCTGATAGTATTCCAGACCCTTGAGGTCGCGCTGGTAGGAGGGGGGCTGCAGCCAGGGGCGATCCGGCTGGGGGAAGGAGAACTTGATCACCTCGTGGGCGGCATTCCCGCGGAAGGTACGCGATTGAAAGAGCCCTTCCACCTGAGAGAGCACCCCGCTGATCTTCAGGCGCTTGTCGGGATGCCAGCCGAGCTGAAAGCCCTTAAGTTGGCGCTGAGGTGAGGCGAAGAGGCTGTCCGGTCGGCCCATGGGGAAGTCGCCGAACTGGCCATCCAGCGTCTGGGAGGTCAGCCCCATGCGGAACGATTGGAGGTTGCCGCCCTGCTGGTTGTTGAGGGCAGCCTTCAGGGAGAGCAGCCCTCCGGCCGGCCAAGGGACGCCAACCGAGGCATCCAGATTCAGGGAAAGCAGCTGCGAGAGCATCAGGCCATGAACATAGCCGGCCTGGGCCAGGCCGCGCCCATCGCCCAGGCCATAGCGAACGATCCAGCCAAAGTGGCCGGAAGCCCCCAGCTTGTAGCTGGGTGTCTGGGTCTGAGCCGCAGCCAGGCCCCCCCAAAGTCCCAGCAGGACGAAGGCCGCCAGCAGTGCCCCGCTCACCCGATAGATCATTCTCCTGCCGTTTAAATGACTCATCCCCATGATGTAACGAGCTATCTTACCCGCTGCGGCTTGCAGGCGCAAAGCTCCGCGTGTTAAATTAGGGAAATGCCAAAGGAGGAGTCCAAAGTTGAAAGGCAAAGAGCTTCTATTGACGCCGGGTCCGGTTCAGGTGCCTTGGTCGGTGGCCTTGGCCGGCGCGCGGCCGTTCCCCCATCATCGCAGCCAGGATTTTAACGAGCTGTTACGCTCGATTGACCATAAGCTCAAACAGGTCTTCAGGACAGAGGGAACGATTCTCTATTTTGCGGCCTCCGGTACTGGGGCGATGGAGGCCTGCATGGTTAACCTGATGCGCCCCGGCGAGCAGGCCATCGTCGTCGCCGGCGGCAAGTTCGGCGAGCGCTGGGACGAGCTTGCCCAGGCCTTCGGCATCGAGGCTCATGTCCTAGCGGTGCCCTGGGGTGAGGCCGTCCGTCCGGAGGAGCTAGCTGAGCTGCTGGCGCAGCACCCCCAAGCACGTACTGTCTTTACGGCCCTGTTTGAGACCTCAACTGCCACCGCCTATGACATCGAGGCCCTGGCTCAGGTCTGCCGCACCGCGGGAGCGCTGCTGGTGGTAGATGCGATCAGCGGCCTGGGCGCGATCCCCCTGGAGACCGACGCCTGGGGAGTCGATGTGGTGGTTGGCGCTTCGCACAAAGCGCTGCAAACACCCCCGGGACTCTCCTTCGTGGCCTTGAGCAGCGAGCGGGCCTGGCAGCAGGTCGAGCGAGCGGGTATGGCCAGCTATTACTGGGACTTTCGCCGTGCCAAGGAGAAGCTCTTTTTTACGCCCTATACGCCAGCCGTCTCGCTCTTGGTGCAGCTCAACGAGAGCCTCATCGGCCTGCTGGCAGAGGGTTTGGAATGTATCCGTGCCCGCTACGAGCGGTATGCGCGTGCCACCCGCGCGGCCGCCCAGGCGCTGGGGCTGGAAGTTTTTAGCCACCGGCCGGGAGCGGTCTGCACCGCCTTGCAGATGCCCCCCAATGTAGACGCCACCCAGGTGGTCGAGCTCCTGCGTGAGCGCTACGGCATCTGGGTCGCCGGGGGACAGCAGCAGCTCAAAGGGCAGATCATTCGCATCGCCCACGTGGGCGACATCACCCCGCAAGAGCTGATCGGCACCCTGGGGGTGCTGGAGCTGGTACTGCGCGAGTTGGGTTACTCCTGCCGATTGGGTGCCGGCGTCGCTCAGGCGCTGACAGTGCTGGAAGATGCCGGGCCAACGCCGGCCACGGCCAGCGACGGAGGTAAATAGCCAGATGAATTATCACATCTTGGTCAGCGATCCGATTCATCCCGAGGCTTTGGATTGGCTGAGGGAGCAACCGGAGGTGGAGCTTGACGTACGCCCCGAGATCCCACCTGAAGAGCTGCGGGACGAGCTGGGGCAGTACGACGCGCTCATCCTGCGCAGCCGCACCCGGATTGGGCCGGCAGAGCTGGCCGCGGCCGACAGCTTACGGGTGATCGGACGGGCGGGCACCGGTCTGGACAATATAGACTTGCCCACCGCTCAGGCGCGGGGCATCACCGTGCTCAACACCCCCGGAGCCAACGCCTCGGCGGTCGCCGAGCTGACCCTGGGGCTCTTGTTGGCCATCGCCCGCGACCTGCCGCGCGCCCTCAGCACTCAGCAGAAATCCCTGGGCATGGAACTGGCCGACAAACGCCTGGGGATCATCGGCTTCGGCCAAGTGGGCGCGCGGGTGGCCCAACTGGCCAAGGCCTTTGGCATGAAGATCCTCGCCTATGATCTGGTGGATCGGCGGGCCTTGGCCCAGGAACTGGGCGTCCAACTGGCCCAACTGACCGAATTACTGGCCGGCTCCGACTTCGTCTCGCTCCATCTGCCCTTGACCGACGAGACCCGGCGGCTGATCAACGACGACACTTTGGGGCAGATGGCTCCAGGTGCCTCGCTGCTCAACACCGCGCGCGCCGAGATCGTAGACGAAGTGGCAGTGGTGCGTGCGTTGGACTCCAAGCGGCTCCATCGCTATGCCGCCGATATCTACAGCCGGCAGAGTCCCCTCTTGCGACACCCCGCCGCCCTGCTCACCCCCCATATCGGCGCCTCGACCCCCGAGGCCCAGCGGCGGGCTGGCCTGGAGATCGCCCGACGGGTGCTGACTGCCTTGCAAGCCCTCTAGGGTCTAGAGCCGGATGCCTGCGCCACCCCGGTCACAGTGAAAGCAGCATCTCTAGGCGGCTAACGTTTGACGTCTGGCCTCCGGGATGGTAAGATAATCCCATTAGTGTAGCTGCCGGAGAAAGGTGACTATCTGTGAATAACCCATTGAATCCTCAAGACGATGAGCAACGCCGGAAGAACCGGAACTTCCGCACAATCATCTTGCTGGTAGTGGCAGGCATCTTTGTGCTGATCTTGCTGCAAACCTTCCGGAGCAATCCTAGCAACAACGAGATAAGCTACACCAATTTTGTCAGCCAATTGCAGCAGGGCGAGGTGCAATCGGTCACCATCCGCGGCTCTCAAGTGAAGGGAATGCTGATCTCGGGCAAGAAATTCTCCACCATGCTGCCTACCAACCCCGGCACCCCCGACTCCAGCCTGGCGCCATTATTGCAGAAAAAAAACGTCAAGGTTGTCTATAAGCAGCAAGAAGACCGTTCCTTCATCTGGACCGCCCTGCTCTACATCGTGCCCATGGCGCTTATCTTTCTCTTCTGGCTCTGGATGCTGCGACGCATGCAGGGTGAGGGCACCAACGCGCTATCTTTTGGGCGCAGCCCGGCGCGTACCTTCAATAAAGAATACTCCAAAGTGACCTTCAAGGACGTGGCCGGCATTGACGAGGTCAAAGAGGAAGTGGAAGAGATCGTTGAGTATCTCAGAGATCCTCAGAAGTTCGTGCGCTTGGGAGCGCAGATCCCCAAGGGGGTGCTGCTCGTCGGCGCGCCGGGCACGGGTAAGACGCTGCTGGCGCGGGCGATCGCCGGTGAGGCCGATGTGCCCTTCTTCTCCATCTCCGGCTCCGACTTTGTGGAGATGTTCGTCGGAGTGGGGGCAGCGCGGGTGCGCGACCTCTTCCGCCGGGCCAAGGACGAGACCAAGAGCAAGAACGGGGTAATCGTCTTCATTGACGAGATCGACGCGGTGGGCCGTAAGCGCGGTGCCGGCATCGGTGGGGGTCACGACGAGCGGGAGCAGACGCTCAATCAGTTGCTCTCGGAGATGGACGGCTTCGAGAAGAACGACCACGTGATCATCCTGGCCGCCACCAACCGCTCTGATATCTTGGATGCCGCCTTGCTGCGGCCGGGGCGCTTCGACCGGCGCATCGTGGTCCCCCCGCCCGATATGAAGGGCCGCGAGGCGATCCTCCAGGTCCATGCCAAGGAGAAGAAGCTGGGGCCCGACGTCGATTTAGCCCTGCTGGCCCGGCGCACCCCCGGTTTCGTGGGAGCCGATCTGGAGAACCTTTGCAACGAGGCGGCCCTGCTGGCCGCGCGGCGGGACAAATCTCAGATCGAGATGAAGGATTTTGAGGACTCCATTGACCGGGTAATCGCCGGCATCGAGCGCAAGGGTCACCTGATCCGCGAGGAGGAGAAGAAGCGCATCGCCTACCATGAGGCCGGCCATGCGCTGGTGGGCAAGCTGATGCCCAAGGCCGATCCCATTCATCGCATTTCCATCGTACCGCGCGGGGAGTCGGCGCTGGGCTACACGCTGCAGATCCCGCTGGAAGAAAAGTATATTTACACCAAAGAAGAGCTGCTCGCTCGGCTCACCGGGATGCTGGGCGGGCGGGCCGCAGAAGAGGTGGTCTTCGGCGACCTGAGCACCGGGGCCTACGATGACCTCAAGAAGTCCACCGAGATCGCCAAGCGCATGGTGGTCAGCTACGGCATGAGCGAGCGCATCGGGCCACTCAGCTTGGGTCGCGAGAACGGCAACGTCTTCTTAGGAGAAGACCTGGTGCTCAACCATCAGGAGCATAGTGAGCGACTCTCCTCGATCATCGATGAAGAGATCAAAAAGATCATCGAGTCCTGCCACCAGCAGGCCAAAGAGCTGCTCAGCGAGCATGTGGAATTGCTCACTAGGCTGGCCAATAAGCTCCTGGAGGTCGAGGTGATCGAGGAAGATCAGCTCGATCAACTGCTGGACCTGCCTAGCCTGCAGCCGGCTTAACCCGACGGCTGGCAGCTAATGCACACCTCCCCCAAACGGGTTGCCCTGCTCGGCTCGACCGGCTCGATCGGCACTCAAGCCCTCCAAGTTATCAGCGAGTTGAATCGTCAGGGTATGCAGTTTGAGGTCGTCGCCCTGGCGGCCGGGCATAATCTAACGCGCTTGCTCGCCCAGATCCGTCGCTGGCAACCCCAGTTCGTCTCGCTGGCAGATGAGCAGGCGCTCGACTCGGCTCAAGAGCGTCTGGGCAGGGCCGCCGGACAGATCGAATGGCTAGCCGGCGCTTCAGGCTTAGAGAGGGCAGCCACCGGTTCGAGCGCCGATCTGGTGCTCAATGGGCTGGTCGGCGCGCTGGGGCTGCGGCCCACGCTCGCGGCACTGGAAGCCGGGATTAACGTGGCTTTGGCCAATAAGGAGTCGCTGGTGATCGGGGGCTCACTGATCCGGCAGGCCTGCCGGCGCGGCGGGGCGCGCCTGATTCCGGTAGACAGCGAGCATAGCGCCATCTTCCAGTTGCTGGCCGGGCGGCCGGCGGAAGAGATCGCCAGCTTGATCTTGACCGCCTCCGGTGGGGCCTTGCGCGACTGGCCCCTGGACAAGCTGGCCCAGGCTCGTCCTGAGCAGGTGCTGCGTCACCCCAACTGGCACATGGGCCAACGGATCACCGTGGATTCGGCGACTCTGGTCAATAAGGGCCTAGAGATCATTGAAGCCCACTGGCTTTTCGGCCTACCCTACGAGCAGCTCTGTGCGATCATTCAGCCCCAGAGCCTGGTGCACGGGCTGATCGAGCTGTGCGATGGTACGCTGCTGGCCCAGTTGGGGGCGGCGGACATGCGCCTGCCGCTGCAATATGCGCTCACTTACCCGGAGCGTCAGGCTAACCCTTGGCCCCGACTGGCGCTGGCCGGACTGTCTTTGGAGCTCCAGGCGATAGACCCCGAACGCCACCCGGCCTTTTTCACTCTGGTTGAGGCCGGGCGACGCGGCGGCAGCGCTCCAGCGGCCCTCAATGCTGCTGATGAAGTGCTGGTTGAGCGCTTTCTGAGAGGCGAGATCGCTTTCACTCAAATCGCCGCCGGGCTGGCACGACTGCTGCAAGAGCTCCCCACTCCTAGCCACCGGGAGCCTTCGCTCCCCGAGCTGCTGGCTGCCGATGCCCAGGCGCGACGCCTGGTCGCCGGCTGGTAATCCGGAGTGCCGCCTGGTAAAGTAGGGCCTCATCACGTCAGCGACGCAGATCAAGGGGGATCAGAACCAAAGTGGTGCGCAAGCATTTTGCTATCGGCAGCGTGGTGCTTCTGCTGGTCTTCGTGGCCATCGCCCTGGACAACTACAATCAAAGCTGGCGCGCCTATCAACGCGAATATTACACCACGTTAGAGGTCCGCAAGCTGGGACATCCCTTAAACCCGCTTCAACGCTTGGCCATCGAGGCTCAGCTCAGCTTGGACAAACACAAAGTGGTCACCGAGGCCGGGCGCAGTGCGGACCTGTGCATGGCCTGTCATATCAATACGGGGGTGTCCGGCTTCGACCACCAGCCTCTGAAGGATTTAACCGCTGAGCACGCTAAGCTGAAAAAGATCATTAGCCAACTGCCCTTTGACCAGGTGGGCTGCACAGCCTGTCATAGCGGTGTGGGCAGTGCTACCAACGCCAAAGTGGCGCATGAGGGGCTGCGCGACAACTTCGCGGCGGTCTTCGAGGCCAGTCTGGCCAAACTGCGCTCCCCGCGAGGGATGACCCGCCAGGCGGGCATCGAGGAGATCCGTTGGATGGTCGGCGATGACCTCGGCTTCAGCTTCAGCAGTCCTCCCCAAAAGCGCCAGAAAGAGATCCGGAGCATCGAGCAGTGGTGGGAGCTGCACAAGGGGACCTTCTTGACCGAGGGGTTGGGTGAGCGGAGCTCACCCTTCAAGACGGTCAACCCCAAAGCCAAGCTGATCGAAAAGCGCACCGATGTGACCGTCTCCGGCGATCCGCTCAAATTCATCGGCTCGACCAGTTGTCTGGGCTGTCATACCCTGCCCCATCCGGGGGGCACCTCCTACATACCGCCCTCCAATAAAGCGCACGTCGAGCGTTGGTATCGCCCGGAATTCATGACCAGCGTGCACCCGGAGGCCTTCAAAAATCATCCCTTCATCGATCAGGGATTGCTCAAGACGATGGATCTAACTTGCGAGGCCTGTCACGGTCCGGGAAGTCAGTATGCCAAGCTGATGATGAAGGGATTGGCCTTGCAGTTTCAGGGTCGCAAAGACGAGGCAGCAAAACTGATCGGCCGCGGACGCAAGATCGCCTGCGCCAACGCGCTGCGCAACATGGCCGACCCACGGATCTGGGGAATTTTTGAGCTACTCGTCGCCGAGGCGCAGGTCCAGACCAGGGCTCAACAGGTCACCACGCCCGCCGAGCTGCTTCCCCTGGAGGGCTGTCCCAAACCCGGCAGTTAGCCTGACATATCTCGCCGCCTGGCCCGCCGGCGCTGGGGTGAGAGTGACGCTGCTAGGAAAAAACTCAGGGTCGAGAGGAGCACAATGGTCGCCCCTGAGGCGGTATTCAGCACATAGGAGAGCAGCACACCCCCGACGGCCGCCCCCACGCCCAGCAGCACCGCGAGGAACATCATGGTGCGAATGTCTTGCGTGAGCTGATAGGCTGCGGCGGCTGGAGTGACCAGTAGCGCGGTGACTAGCAGGATCCCTACCACCTTGAGCGAGATGACCACCGTGATGGCGATCAAACCGAGCAGCAGAAAGTAGAGCCGGCTCACCGGCAGCCCGCTCGCCTGGGCCATCTCCGGGTCGAATGAGATATAGAGCAGTTCTTTGTAGAAGAGGGCCACGGTCAGCAGCACCCCCACCCCCAGGCCGGCGGTGAGGAGCAGATCAAACGGGGTCACTGCCAGGATGCTGCCGAAGAGATAGCCGAAGAGATCCACGTTGTAGCTCGGCATCAGGCCGATGATCAGAATGCCCAAGGCCAACGTTGAGGCGAAGAGGATCCCAATGGCTACGTCCTCTTTGATCTGACCCTTGCGGGCCGTATAGCCGATGCCCCAGGCGGTGGCCAGACAGAAGACGATCGCCGAGAGCAGTGGGTTGATCTTCAGCAGAAAGCCCAGAGCCACCCCACCGAAAGACGCGTGGGCGATCCCGGCACCGAGGAAGGCGAGTCCCCGCAGCACCATATAGACGCCGATCACCGCGCAGATAGCTCCGATGAGCACCCCGGCGAGCAGTGCCCGCTGCATGAAGGCGTACTGGAAGATCTCCACGGTTAGGATCGATTCTCCTCCGGCCGCTCCACGACTATGTGCGGCACCCGTCCATGCAAAAAGAGCACCGCCTCGCAGCCGTACATCTGGGCCAAGGCCTCGGAGCTCAAGACCTCTTGAGGGCGTCCATGGACGATCAGGCGCCGGTTGAGACAGGCCACCTGATCTACCTGCTGTGCCACCACACCCACATCATGTGAGATAAGCACGATGGTCAGCCCCTCGGCGTGGAGTGAGCTGAGCAGTTCGTAGAAACTCTCGCTCGCGCCGGGATCCACCCCGGTGGTCGGCTCATCGAGCAGGAGCAGCTCTGGCTGGGCTACCAGGGCTCGGGCGAGGTAGACCCGCTGGCGCTGGCCCCCGGAGAGTTTTCCGATGGGGTGCTGAGCCAGCTCGCTGAGGGCGACGCGCTCCAGCGCCTGCTCCGCTGCCGCTCGGTCCCGAGGGCCTGGACGGTGGAAGAGCCCCAGCTGACCGTAGCGACCCATCAGCACCGTCTGATAGGCGTTGACCGGGAAGCGCAGGTCGGCCTGGTGGACCTGCGGCACGTAGCCGATGCGCCATCGCTCGGTCCCCAGCTGCCAAGGGGGGCGGCCGAAGACGCGCACCCGGCCGGCCAGCGGGCGCAGCAGGCCCAGCACGACCTTGAGCAGGGTCGTCTTGCCCGAGCCGTTGGGACCGACGATCGCCAGGAACTCGCCGCGCTGCACGGTCAGAGAGACCTCTTGCAGCGCCAGCTCCCCGTTGTAAGCCGCCGAGACCTTCGCTAATTCGATAATGGCTTCGTTCATCGCAGGGCTCGCTCCATCTGAGCCAGATTATAGCGCATCAGCTCCAGGTAGCTCTGCCGACCGGGGACGCCGCCCAGGGGATCGAGCTCCACCACCTGGGCACCGGTCTCAGCGGCGATGATTTCCGCGGCTTTGGGTGAGAACTGCACCACGGCAAAGATCGCTTTGATTTTATTTTTCTTGGTTGTTGCGATGATTTGGGCCAACTCGGCCGGCGTAGGCTCTCTGCCTGGAGAGGAGTTGATCACACCCGCCTCAACGAGCCCATACCGCCTGGCGAAGTAAGCCCAAGCTGGTTGGAGGGCGACGAACTCCCGATGGGACCAGCCGGCCACCTGCGTTCTGATCTGCTGGTCAAGCGCCCGGAGACGCTTGATATAGGCGGCGGCATTGGCGCGATAGCTACTGGCGTGTCCAGGGTCAGCACGAAGCAACCCATCACGGATGTGCTCGACTTGCACGATGGCATCGAGCGGGTCGAGCCAGACGTGCGGGTTACCACCAGGCTCACCGGCACCACCAGCAAGCACTTTCAGGCCACTTGAGGTGTCGACAACGATTAGCTTGGAATTGTCAGCGGCGGCGATCGCCTTGTCCGCCCAGAACTCCAAACTGATGCCATTGAGCACTAGCAGGCGCGCCCGGGAGATCAGGCGCATCTGCTCTGGCGTCGGCTCGTAGGTCTTGGGGTTGATCCCCGGCGGCAGGATGACCGTGACCTGCACCAGCTTGCCACCGACCTGATGAGCGAAGTCACCCAAGGGGGCGATGCTGGCTACGACGAGGAGCTGAGCACCGACGGCCGGTGGCCGGCTGCATCCGGTGCCGGAGAGCACCAACAGGAGGAGCCCGACGCCGAGAGCGGTGCGGACTCCTCCCGCCAGCTCTGGGTATCTCAACTGGCAGCCGTAGCTCTAGCTCTGGGGCAGGGCCAGGGCCAACTTGGCCAGCCTCTCCTGGAGGACTTGCTGCAGGAGCTCCAGGTGGCCCACCAGCAATTGACTCCACTCCGCCTGAGCCGGTGCACACTGGCTGCGGAAGGTAGCATGCATCCGCCTCATCATCTGTTGCATTTGCTGCAACATTTGCTCCATGGGCATATTCTGAACGCTGAATTGCCCCTGCCGGCGCGTCATGATGGTCTCCTTGGACATGAATTGCATCAGGGCCTGTATCTTTTCCCGCCAGTTTTGCATCATTGACTGCTCCTGCTCGTCCTTCGTTTCAGCTTTAGGAGCGAGATGCGGCTTGAAGTCAAAGCGCAGCGTTTGGCAAGCGACAGGGCTGGCCATGGCAGCCTGGCCATGCATCATCCGCCGTTGCAGCGGCCTGAGCGCTTTGAGCAAGGCCTCGCCTTGGCTGATGGTGAGCAGGTTTTTTACCTGGTCGACCGCTTGGGTCAAGGCGGTTCGCAAGGCCTGGTGAGCCGCTGTCACCCTTTGGTCGTAGGGTGCCACGGCCTGCGCAAATTTGCTAGAGTCTCCTGGGAAGCCGACCAGGAAATCTTTCAACTGCTGTTGGGCCTGCTGCACGCCAGACTGTGCTTCCTGCAAGCCGGTCACGATAGTATGCAGTGTCTTGAGCTGCGTGGGGCTCAGGCCAGCCATATCCAGCGCCCGCAGCAGTTGGATCTCCAGTTGCAATTTCTCAGGGTTTTGCGCTGGAGCCATCTTCTGCCCTGTGGGTGGAGGTGGATTGCCCATCTGGCTGACTCCCGGCTGCGCCAGGGCCAGTGCCAGCAGCAATGCTCCTAGTCCGATAAGTAAGCTGGTTCGCTTCATCGTCTCATCCCCCTTTAACTGGATTAGCTATGCTTGCGCTAGCTATCTGATCTTAACTGTTCTTGACGAGTACGGCCACTCCGGCTCTCGTGTCCGGGGTGCCGGACAAATTGAATTATACTCAACAATCGTGAAGATTTTGTGGAGAGCGGGTGAAAAGAAGGTGAAGGCGGTTTGTGGTTAGCTATCCCCCCGCTCATGCTCATCTTGCCTGAGACAACTCTAAGATTTGACATCCCGAAGCGAGCTGCATATACTTAACAATTCGATAGCTATGCAGATATAGATAATAAGGAGCGATGCATCTTGACTCAAACAACTCGATCCTCGGAGAGAAGCAAAGACGACGTCTGCGAGGTCAAATACGTCAACGAGGCTCAAGTCAAGCTCGTTCAGGAGCAGATGATCGGCGATGAAGTGGCCTTCCAGTTGGCCGAGACCTTCAAGATATTGAGCGATTCAACGCGAGTTAAAATTCTCTACGCGCTCTCCAAAGCCGAGCTCTGCGTCTGCGACCTGAGCAGCCTCTTGGGGATGCGCGACTCCACCGTCTCTCATCATCTGCGGCTGCTGCGCGCGCTTCAACTGGTCAAGTACAGGAAAGAGGGGCGCATCGTCTATTATTCGCTGGACGATGGGCACATCGAAAAACTCTTCGAGCAGGGCCTGGAGCACGTCCAGGAGTCGGCATGAAGGGCGAACGGACACCAGAGCTGGCCGTAAATGACCCCCGTTGCGCCAGTTGTGCCCCTGACCTAGCGGCCAAAGACGAGCGGCAATCGGTCTGGAAGGGGCGCGAAGCGCTCTTCACCGGTATCGCAGGACTGCTGCTGGCCGTCGGCTTATTGCTCAGCTTATCCGGCTTCGACCCGACCGTGACAGTGATTTTTGGGCGCAGCATCGCGGCATCAGCCTTCTGGTATTTGGCGGCGATCCTCTTTGGAGCCTATCACTTCGCCCGCAAGGGCCTCGAAGCCGTGCGCACGCTCTCGCTCAACATCAACTTTCTCATGATCATCGCCATCGGAGGAGCGGTCGCCATCGGCGAGTATGTGGAAGCCGCCAGTTTGGCGTTTCTCTTCTCTTTGGCCGAGCTATTGGAAGAATACTCAGTTGACCGGGCCCGTAACTCGCTGCGAGAACTGATGAAGCTGGCGCCCAACCAGGCCCGCGTGCTCCGGGATGGTCGGGAAGAAACTCTGCCAGTGGAAGAAATTCAGATCGGCGATCTGATCGCGGTGCGGCCGGGCGAGCGGATCGCCATGGACGGCCTGATCATCCGGGGACGCTCCTCAGTGGATCAGGCGCCGATCACCGGCGAATCGATGCCGGTCGACAAAGAGGAGGGCGACGGGGTCTACGCCGGCTCGATCAACCAAGAGGGGTACGTAGAGGTTGAAGTGACTAAGCGCGTTCAGGACACCACCCTGGCCAAGATCGTCCATCTCGTTGAGGAGGCCGAGGCGCAAAAGGCCCCCAGCGAGCGGTTTGTCGAGACATTCGGGCGCTACTACACGCCTACGGTTGTGGCGGTCGCGGTGGGCGTGGCGCTGCTGCCTCCGCTCCTCTTTGCCGCTCCCTTCAATCCCTGGTTCCTGCGGGCCATCACGCTGCTGGTGATCGCCTGCCCCTGCGCTCTGCTCATCTCCACCCCCGTCTCGGTGGTGTCGGCCATCACCAGCGCCGCCCGAGGCGGGGTGCTGATCAAGGGCGGGAAATATCTGGAGGCGATGGGCCAAGTCAAGGCCATCGCCTTCGATAAGACGGGCACTCTCACCAGCGGGCGGCCCGAGGTCACCGACGTCATGCCCCTAGGCGGTCACAGCGATGAGGAACTGCTCATGCTGGCTGCTTCGTTGGAGCGCCCCAGTGGGCATCCCATCGCCCAAGCCATCCTGAGCCGCGCTGCTGAGCAGAGGATCGACTCGAAGACAGCCGAGGGGTTCGAGTCGATCACCGGCCGGGGGGTGCGGGCGCAGATCGACGGGGCGGTCTGCTTGCTAGGATCGCCCGAGTTATTTGAAGAGTTCTCCATTGAGATCCCCAGGGAGGAGTTGGCTCGGCTTCAGGGTGAGGGCAAGACGACGATGCTGGTGGGCAGCGAGCGGGAGCTTTGGGGAATCGTGGCGGTAGCCGATCGTCTGCGCCCCGAGGCCCAACAGGCCATCGCGCAGCTGAAATCCATGGGTTTAGAGATTATAATGATCACCGGAGACAACGAGGGCACGGCGCGGGCGATCGCTGGGGAGTTGGGGATCACCCACTTCCACGCCAGCCTGATGCCTGACCAGAAGGTGCATGAGATCCAGCATTTATTGGAAGAGTACGGGAGTATTGCCATGGTGGGCGATGGGGTGAACGACGCACCGGCGCTGGCTGTGGCGACCGTGGGGATTGCCATGGGAGCGGCCGGGACGGACACGGCCTTGGAAACGGCAGATATCGCGCTGATGGCCGATGATCTCTCGAAATTGCCCTATGTGACGTATCTCAGTCGGATGGCACGTGGTGTCATCCGACAGAACATTTGGAGTGCGATCGCGGTGAAACTCACGCTGGGCCTAGGGGTCTTTCCCGGCTGGGTGACGCTGGTGATCGCCGTCTTGGTAGGCGATATGGGCATGTCCTTGACGGTGACAGGCAACGCGATGCGCCTGGCCCGGGTCAGTCCCAAGGAGACCGAAGCTAAGATCGACAAAGGAGCTATTAGGAGTGGGAAAACACAAGAACAAGCAGGGAGCTAAATGATATCGCCTCGGACGAGCGGAGGTGGACCGTTGCTGACCATACAAGAATCCCAGATCGGCTATTGGAGAAATACTGAGGTGGACTGAGCCATGAGGAGATTATTGCGGACCTACGGACTCTACTTCGCCTGGTTGGTCTCTATGGTCGCTACCGGAGGGAGCCTCTACTTCAGCGAGGGGTTGCACTTCATCCCCTGTCAGCTCTGCTGGTTCCAGCGGATCTTCATGTATCCGTTGGTCATCCTGCTAGGAATCGCCAGCTATCGGAACGATCGACGGATAGCGGGTTACGTCCTTCCCCTGAGCATCATTGGGGGCTCCATCGCGCTCTTTCAGTATCTGGAACAGAAGGTGCCAGGCTTCCGGGCCGAGGCCCTCTGTCAGGTGGGGGTGCCGTGCACCACGCAGTGGATCAACTTGTGGGGCTTTGTCACCATCCCCTTCCTGTCGCTGACGGCCTTTAGCCTGATCACACTCTTCTTGTTCTTCATACGTCAGGTTGGGTCGGATCAAGCATAATCGAGCGGCGTATAACCCTGCGAGCGTCCTGGTTTACAGGGAATCTTCTGGGACCGAGCGCAGCAGGCGCTTGATCTGGGGTAGGGCCTGCTCGGCGGCGAGCCGGCCGGCCTCGATGCCCCGCCGGGCGCTGTAGTAACGTGGCGGGTGCTCGGCCAGCCGTGGGTGGATGACGATCTCCGGAGGAGTGAGCATCTGGGTCAACTTGACGATCCGCCGTTGGAGAATGACTGAGGCCAAGATGAGGGTATTGATCACCCCTGGTGCATTGCGGCTCAGCTCCTCTCGCTCGGCATGGCTGAGCGTTCTCAACGGCGCCATCCAGCGATCGGGCAACAGCCCGCCCAAGTGTCCCTCGATGAAGCGGATCGCCCGCTTGGTAAGCTGTAAGCCTGGCTTGCGACCCGGCTGCTGGGGGTAGTAGCCCAGGTCCACCGCGATCACCAGTTGGGCACCCAAGCGGCGGACCACATCAACCGGCAGAGGGTTGACCAGACCTCCGTCCACGAGCAAGTGCCCCTGAAAAGCGGCCGGGACGAATAGGCCAGGGATCGAAGCGCTGGCCCGGATGGCCTCGACCAAGGGACCCTGCTGGATGACGACCTCCTCTCCGCTGTTGATGTCGGCAGCCACCGCGACGAATTTGAGGGGCAGTTCTTCAATCTGAGCCTCGCCTACCAGACGTTGGAGCATCTGGGAGACCCGGCTGCCGCTGCTCCAACCGTGACGCGAGAAGGTCGGCATGAGATTCTTGGCCACCTGCACCAGATCAGTGTTAAGCCATTCCTGCTCTATTCTCTCCAGCGGCACGCCGGCAGCGTAGAGCCCTCCGACCATGGCGCCTATCGAGGTTCCGACGATCAGATCAATTGGGATGTCGTTGGCGGCAAGAACTTGCAGCACGCCGGTATGGGCCGCCCCACGCGCTCCGCCGCTGGAGAGGGCCAAGCCCACCGTTGGTCTAGTCACAGTCAGAAGAGTATGAGCTAAGAAAACACAATTGTCAACTGAGCTGAGCGCCCTTAGGGTCTAGACCCTGGAGCCGGCGAGAGGACTCGAACCTCCGACCTGCGGTTTACGAAACCGCTGCTCTACCAACTGAGCTACACCGGCCGATGATTTAATTATAGCATAGGGCTTCGCTAGGGGCAAATAGCCGTTCTTAATGCTATAATAAAGCATTATGGCCTTTGAAGGGATCACCCTGGCCGCCATGGTCGCCGAGCTGCGGCCCTTGCTCAAGGGTGGCCTGATCCAGGAGATCTACCAGCCGGATCCCCGGCTGCTCACTTTAGGGCTGTGGACCGGACAGCGGCGTCGCCTGCTCTGTGCGCTCTCCGAGGAGGCACGCCTGCAGCTCACCGGCCAGCAGTTTGAGAACCCCTCGGTGCCACCGGCCTTCTGTATGCTCTTGCGCAAACACCTGATGGGCGGCGTGCTCACTGATATTCGCCAGCCTGGCCTGGAACGGCTGGTTGATCTGGAGGTCGAGCGCGGCGGCCAGCGCTATACCTTGCGCTGCGAACTGCTAGGGCGCCGCTCCAACGCCATCCTGCTCCAGGGTGAACGGGTGCTGGGTGCCCTCAGCCGCGGCGAGGCTAAGCGCAGCTTTCGGCCCGGTGGGCTCTATCCGCCGCTGCCCGCTCAGGGCAAGCTGCTGCCGTTGGCCGCCGGGAGCGCGCGGGTGATCGAGGCCCTGAGCGCTCAGCCAGAGCTCTCGTTGCGCCAGGCGCTGCTGGCCACGCTGGAGGGGGTGGGACCGCGCTGGAGCACTGAGCTGGCCGCGCGCGCCCAGCTCGATGCCGATCGGCCGGTCAGCTTGCTGGATGATCGGGAGCTGGAGCGCCTCTGGAACGCGATCGAGGTGCTCTATCGCCGGGTCGAGCGCGGCGACTATAGTCCCCAGCTATATCTGCAAGGCGCTCAGGTCTACGGCTGCGCTCCCCTGCCAATGGCCAGCTATGCCGAACTGGAAGCTTTGCCGCTGGACAGCCTCTCCAGCGCGCTCGATCGCTGCTACGACCGGCAGCACCAAGAGCCTGCCGTTCAGGCCCGCTTGGCACTGAGCAAGCTGCTCGCCGCGCGGCTCAAGAAGAGCTCCGGCGCGCTGGAGCGCGTCGGGCGCGATCTAGCGCAAGCCGCAAAGTATCCCGACTATAAAGAACAGGCAGATCTGCTCATGGCGCAGCTCCATCGGGTGCAGCCGGGCACAGCGACGGTGGAGCTGGAAGATTTCTTTCGGGGAGGCCAGCGGCTGATCGCCCTAGACCCACGGCTGGACGCGGTGGCCAATGCGCAGAAGCTCTATGCGCGCTATAAAAAACTCAAGCGAGGTGCCCTCAAGCTGGAGCGACGCCGGCAGAGCTTGCAGCGCGAATTGGCCGAGCTGCAAGCGGCCCAAGGGCGGCTGGAGCAGGCTGAGACCATGGAAGAGCTGCGAGCTTTGCAGTTGGAGCTCGGCGGCGAGCTGCGCCCCTCCGGAGGGGAAGCCGCAGCGGTGCCGCTGGGACCAGGTGGGCCGCGCCGCTATCTCATCGGCGGCTATCGCGTGCTGGTGGGACGCAACGGCCGCCAGAACGATGCGCTGATCCGCCGGGCGGGCCGCTGGGACTTCTGGCTGCACGTGCAGGATCGGCCGGGGGCCCATGTGATCATCGCTAATCCAGAGCGGGGCAAAGTCCCGCACGCGGTGCTGTTGCGTGCCGCCGGGCTGGCGGCGTATTATTCCCCCGGTCGGGGCTCGGCCAAGGTGGCGGTCAGTTATACCCAGATCAAGTACCTGCGCAAGCCCAAGGGGGCCAAGCCGGGCGCGGTCCTGCTCGCCCATCAGTTGGGCAGCTTGCTGGTGGTCCCTTTGCCACCGCCTGCCGCAAGCTAAAATGAAAGCAAAACGATCGAATCGGAAGGGATGAAGCTGTGAAAGCCAATTATTCGCGTTTCGCGGCGCCGTTGGCCCTGGCCAGCGCCGTACAATACTTGATCGTTGCTAATCTGGTCATCTTCGTTCTGGAGCTGCTGGGGCCGATAAATCGCATGTTCTTGGAATTTGGCCTCATGCCCTATAAAGTCGTCTATCAAGGGGCGATCTGGCAGTTGGTGACCGGCATGTTCCTCCACGGTGGCTATATGCATATTGGGATCAACCTGCTTGTCCTGTGGTTCATCGGCCCGCCGGTGGAGCGCGTCTGGGGGATGAAGCGTTTTTTTATCTATTATTTCGTCAGCGGGATCGGGGCCAACCTGATCGTCATCCTGCTCGCCCTCACCGTGGTGCCCGAGATGATGTACGTGGTGACCATCGGCGCTTCGGGGGCCATCTATGGCGTGCTGCTGGCCTTTGGACTGCTCTTTCCGGAGCAGATGGTCTATCTCTACTTTCTCTTCCCCATTAAGGCCAAATACTTTGTGATCCTGGCCGCGGCCTTCGCCTTCTTCTCTGAGGCGGGCAACCTGACACCGGGGATTAACAACTGGGCCCACCTGGGTGGAATGCTCTTCGGGCTGGTCTATCTCAAGGGCCGCGGTTGGCTGCGCCAACTCTCCGGCCGGCTGGGTGGTTAAACATGTTCGGAGTTAGCCTGGATACGCTGGTGCAAATCGGGCTGAGCCTCGCGGCGCTGCTCATGGCGGTGATACTGCACGAGAACGCCCACGGGCGCGTCGCCCTTCGCCTGGGCGACCCTACTGCCCAGCAGCAGGGGCGACTGACCCTTAACCCGCTGGCGCACATAGACCCCGTTGGGACGCTGCTGGTGCCCATCGGGATGGCGCTGGTGGGCTTGCCGCCCTTCGGCTGGGCCCGGCCGGTGCCGATCAATCCCGGCTACTTTCGTGAGCCCTATCGGGGCATGATGCTGGTGGCCTTGGCCGGGCCTTTCAGCAACTTGGCTCTCAGCGCCGGATCGCTGCTAGCCCTGCGCTTGCTGGACTGGGGCAACCCAGGGCTGGCCCGACTGAGCGCCGGGAGCAGCTTGCTGCTCATCCCCGGCCTAAGCTGGTCCGCGCAGCTAGCTTTGGCTCTCTTTTATTTCCTATTCATCTTCGGACTGATCAACCTGATCCTGGCGCTCTTCAACCTGCTGCCCATCCCGCCGCTGGACGGCTCGCGGGTGCTCACCTACCTGCTGCCTCCGGCCGGGCGACGCTTTATGGGCCGCATCGAGCGCTTCGCGCTGCTGATCGCCATCGCGGTTATCTTGATCCTGAGGCAATTTCACCTTCTGGCTCAGGCTTTCACCCCGCTGATCAACTGGTGGTTCCACCTGACGCTGCCCGGTTGAGCGCCGCCTCGACCAGCGAGCAGGCTAAGCTCCTGAGTCGCCTCGCTGCACGGGCCAATCGCGCAGGTGCAAGTCGCGCTGCGGGAAGGGAATGACGATCCCCTCGGCCTGGAAGCGCTGGTAGATCTTGCAGAGCAGCTCGTCAAGGGTGCGGCCGCTCAAGGACGGCTCCGGAATCCAGCAGAGCAGCTCGAACTTGAGCGACGAATCGCCCAGGGCGCGGAAGCGCACCCGCGGCTCCGGTTGCGCGACCGTATGTTGACAGTCTCCGGGTATCTCTAAAAGTATCTGACGCACCCGCTCGATGTCCGAGCCGTAGGCCACCCCCACCGGCACGCGGATGCGCATCTTGGGCGAGCGTCGTCCGGTCTGATTGATCACTTTGCTGTTGGCGATCAGTGCGTTAGGGATAGTGATCTCCACCTCATCACGGGTGAGGATGCGCGTGCTGCGCAGGCCGATCTCGCTCACTCGGCCGCGCCGACCATCATCGAGGACGATATAATCGCCGATCTTGTAGGTGCGATCAATGGTGAGGGCCACCCCACCGAAGATGTTGGCCAAGGTGCTCTGGGCGGCCAAGCCCAGCACCAGCCCGGCCAGACCCGCCGAGGTGAGCAGGCCGGTGATCGGCACTCCCCAGAGCGGCAGCAAGGTCAAGAGGGCCAGCAGCACCACCGTCAGCTTGATCAGGTTCTCGAACAGCGGCAGCAGGCGCTGACGGGTGAGCGCCTCCGAATGGCGCTCCCAGGTCTGGAGCAGTAGCCGCGAGATCTGCAACACCGCGACCGACCAGATAATAATGATCGCCGAGTTGATCAGTATGGCAACGTAGCGCGAGAGCTGGCCCGGCAGTGGGGCGATCTGCAGGGCGACGCTGACCCCCCAGAAGAGAATGCTCAGCGTGACCGGCCCGCGCAGGTCGGCGATGATCTGGTCATCTATCTTGGTAGCGGTGCGCCTGGCCAGGCGGCTCATCACCGTCTGAAACACCCAGCGCACGACGAAGGCCAGCAGGGTAAAGCCGGCCAGGGCCAGCAGTGCCCTGATATAGGGCTGATTTATTAAATCTAGCAGAGATTCCCAACTCATCTTAAAGCCTCCCCGAGCGCCAGATGGCCCAGAGCAGCCTGAGGGTCAAGATCGCCGCCAGGGCGAAGCCCACCAGCCCCACGGCCGGCAATCCCCAGAGCCGAGGGCCCTGGCCGGATTGCAGCACCCAAGAGGAGCCCAAGATCAGCGCGGCGGTGATCAAGCCCAGCGACAGCCGGTTGGAGGACCTGTCCAACTCGGTCAAAGGACGCTTCAGGCCGCGATGCTCGAACTGGATCTTCAGCCGGCCCTCGCGTATCTGGGCCAGGATCGCCCGCAGGTCACCGGGCGCAGCCTGGAGCAGCTGAGTTGAATCGCGCAGCGTCTCCAGCCACTGGGGCAGTTGCTCGCGCTGGCGCAGTGGGTTCAAACGCCGGCGCAGCAGGCGGCGCACGTAGGGCTTGGCCTGCTCCACGATGACAAAGCTGGGATCCAAGCGGCGCCCGATCCCTTCCATCAGGGTGAGCGCCTTACCCATCATCACCAGCTCGGCCGGCAGGCGCAGATGATGCGTGCGCACCACCCAGAGAAAATCGTTCAGCCAATGATCCAAGCTGAGCTGCTCCAAGGGCAATCCCCAGTAGCGGGCCAAGAGCTCCGTCAGGTCGCGCCGCAGGGGGCCGGCCTGCGAAGGTCGCTCGACCAGGTCCAAGCGCACCAGCACCCGGATGATCCCCTCGGCGTCGCGGCGGATCAGGGCGATGAGCAGGTCGCCCAGGGCCTCTTGCAGGCTGCGGTCCAGGTAGCCCACCATGCCAAAGTCGAGCAGCGCCAGGACCTCCTGGGGCAGGACCAGCAGGTTGCCCGGATGGGGATCGGCGTGGAAAAAACCGAGATCAAACGCCTGTTTGAGCACTAGCCGGGCGCCGCGGCGCGCGATGCGGCTCAAGTCGAGCCCGGCCCCGCGGAGCTGCTCCAGCTCGGAGATCTTGATCCCATGAATATACTCCAGCGTGAGCACCCGCGTGCTGCTCAGCTCCCAATAAACTTGAGGGATATACACCGTAGGGTCCCCGGCAAAAGCCTGGCGAAAGCGCTCCATGCTGTGGCCCTCCTCCTCGAAGTCCAGCTCGCGGCGGATGGTGCGCTCGAACTCCTGCACCATGCCCACCGGATCATAGAGCTCCCCTTCGCTGAGGCGGCGCGCCAAGAGCTCGGCCAGGTCCTCCAATATCTCCAGATCGGCGGCGATGATCTGCCTGATCCTGGGCCGCTGCACCTTGACCGCCACCTCCTGGCCCTGGGGGGTGCGGGCCCGATGGACTTGGGCGATCGAGGCCGAGGCGATCGGCTCTCGCTCCAGCTGGGGCAACCGCTCCGGCCAATCGGGCCCCAGCTCAGCCTGCAAAACCTGCTCAATCTCGGAGAAGGGCACCGGCTGGACGGCGTCTTGCAGGCTGGCCAGCGCCTGGGCGTACTCCGGCGGGATCAGGTCGGGCCGCACGCTGAGCAGTTGACCCAGTTTGATAAACGTTGGCCCCAGCTCCTCCAAAGCGTGGGTGAGCCTGACGGCCCGTGTGCCCTCGATCTGACCCTCGAGCAGCGCCCGCCGCCGGCGGCGGGAGGTGCGCAGCGCGCTGAACAGATCCTGCAGGCCGTACTTGGCCAGCACGGTCACGATCACCCGCGAGCGGCGCAGTTGGCGCAGCCGACGCAGCGGTCGGAAGGCCATCGGTCAGTCCTGCTGGCTCAGACGCCGCTCCAAGCGTTCCAGCTTCTCCTCCAGACGGGCGAGGTCCTCTTTGGTCGGCAGGTGCAGCTCGGCGATCACTTGGGCCAGCGCCTGCGCCGCCTGGCGCTGCAGCGACCGCTCCTGCTCCTCGGCCCAATCCAACAGTTCTTTGAGAGCTTCAGGACGGTCCTGCTGCGCGACCTCACCCTGGCGCACCAGCTCGTCAATCAACGCCTCGGCCCGCTCCTTGGTCAGCGCGGCCGCGCCCAGCCCGATCAGCAGCCCCTTGCGAATCAGCGATGTCAGCGTCATGAGCATCTCCTCCTCCGGATGATGAAAGCTCCTCGGTTGATCATAAGCCCTGCACCGGGCCGCTTCAATGGCGGGGCTAGAATATCAGCAGGACCGCGATCAGCCCGGCGAGCGCAGCCGCGATCAACCCGGCGCGCCGCGCTAGCCCATCCAACAGGGCGTTAGCGCGCCTGCCCAGCTTCTGCCAGGGCTGCATCAGCTCTTGCGCCTGGCGGGCGCTCTGTTGCAGCTCCAGGCTGAGCCGATCGGCATCGGCCAGCATTTGACCCAGTCGTTCGGGGACCGTCCTGGGTGCCAGCAAGGCGTTGGCGCGGGTCAGCGCCTCATCCAGCTGCTGCAGCGTCCGCTGAGCCTGGCGCATCAGCGCCAACTCGTTCAGGGGCTCTTCGCCTGACAGCCGGCCCCCCGGCTTGATGATCGCGCCCCGGCCGGCTCCCGGTTCGATCTGCAGATATTTCTCGCCTAGCAAGCCCAGCAGGCCAATCTGGGCCCGATCGTCGGCGCGAATCACCAGATCGGCCGGCAGCCAGATCGAGAGAATGACTTGCGGCTGCGCGGCGCGGGCCGAGCGGCTGATCGTCACCGATTGCACTTGGCCCACTTTCACCCCGGCGAACTGCACCGGTGCCCCGCGAGCGATGCCGGCGGCAGAGTGCAGAACCACCTGAATAGTATAGCCCGCCGCGAACGGTCGGTAGCCCTGCAAGCCGAAGATCAACAGGCCGACCAGCAGCAGACCACCTAATACGAAGGCACCGACCTTCCAGGCTAGGCTTGGATTATATTCCACGGTTGCTCCCTTTCCCCCCAAAACTCGCGCAGCTCCGGCGCGGCGGAGCGGAAGAACTCCTGGGGAGGCGCGCTGAGCACGATCCTCCCTCGATGGAGCAAGGCCAGGCGATCGGACACCTGCCGGGCGCTCTCGATATCGTGGGTCACCAGCACTGCGGTCACCTCCAGCTCACGCTGCAAGCGCCGAATCAAGCCGTTGATCTGAGCCCGTCCCGCCGGATCGAGTCCGGAGGTCGGCTCATCGTAGAGCAGAATCCGGGGTTGCAAGGCCAGCGCGCGGGCCAGTCCCACCCGCTTCTTCATCCCTCCGGAGAGCTCCACCGGCCGTAGTTGCTCGCTCCCTGCCAGCCCCACCTGGGCCAGGCAGTCCCGCACCCGCCGCTCGATCTGCTCCCGGCTCAACTTGGTGTGCTCGTAGAGGGCAAAGCCCACGTTCCGGCCCACGCTGAGCGAATCGAACAGCGCCGCCTCCTGAAATAGCATGCCCAGTTGTAACCGGATTGGGCCCAGCCGCGCTTCGCTCAGCCGGGTGATCTCCTGGCCTGCGATCCAGACCTGACCGGCATCGGGCCGCAGCAGGCCGTTCAGATGCTTGAGCAGGACTGTCTTGCCACTGCCGGAGGCGCCCAAGATGCCCAGCGTCTCGCCGGGGCGCACCTGCAGATCAACCCCTCGCAGCACCGCCTGGCCCCCAAACGCTTTGTGCAGCGCGCGCACCTCGATCACCTGCTCCGGCTCAGCCACCGATGGCATAGAAAGCGGCGGTGAAGAGCGCATCGGCAGCGATGATCAGCACGAAGGAGATCACCACCGCCCGCGTGGTCGCCCGCCCCACCCCCTTGGCTCCACCTCGCGCCCGCAGTCCCTCAAACGAGCTGATCGTAGCGATGATCACCGCGAAGACCAACGCTTTGATCAGGCCGGTGAACAGATCAGGCGAAGTAATGAGCCGAGCGCTCATCTGCCAATAGAGCGTCGGGCTCAGCGCCAGTTGGGTCGTACCCACCAGATAGCCGCCCGCCAGGCCGATGGCATCGGCATAGAGGGTCAAGAGCGGCAGGCCGAGGCAAAGGGCAGCCAGGCGCGGGACGACCAGATAGCGCACCGGGTTGGAGGCCAACGCCCGCAGAGCGTCTATCTGACCAGAGATGCGCATCGTGCCCAGCTCGGCGGCGCTGGCCGCTCCCACCCGGCCGGCGATGATCAGCCCGGTCAAGACCGGCCCGATCTCGCGCAGGATCATCAGCGCGGCGAAGCTGGGCAGGTACAGATCGGCAGCGAAGGCCAGCTTGTGCATCTGATAGGAGATCTGAAAGGCGACGGCCATGCCGATGAAGAAGGACATGAAGGCCACGACCGGCAGGCTCTGCCAGCCGACCCGCTCCAGTTGCTGCAAAGCTTGGCCCCAGCGGCGCGCAGGGCTGGAGAGCACCCCGCGCAGCGTCTGCCCCAAGAGCAGCGTCGCGCCGCCGCTGTACTCCAGCAGCCCCAGGCCGCTCCGGCCCAGCCGGGCGAAGAATCTATCCCGATCTGCCGCTTTCAGCTCAGGCCCTCTCATAATCTAACCGGTTTCCGGCGGGCGAGGCGGCCCCTCCTCCAGCGGGCGGGTGGAGACCCCCGCCTGCGCCAGCGTCCTTTGCAGATCGTCCAATGCTTGCAGCAAGGTCTGGCGCACAGTCGCAGCCCGGCCGCTGATGGTCAGAGTGATCTGGATGCGCATGCCCTCGGCGAAGCTGTGCGCCCGGCTCTTGAGATAGACCTGGGGCCAGCGCATCTGTACTGCTTGGAGCAAGGGTGCGATCTCCGACTCATCGTTGACCGAGCTGACCAGCTCGCGTTCCAGATAAGCGCGATCCCCGAAGAGAGTTGCTAAATAAGGCTGGAGGGAGTTTGCAAAGATATCGCGCATCTCCGGGGGCACGCCGGGCAGCGAGACGATCAAGCTGGCTCGCTGCTTGAGCAGCACGCCCGGCGCGGCTCCCACTCGATTGGCCAAGGCCACCGCGCCCTGCGGCAGCAGGGCCATCTTACGCCTGGAGGCGCTCAGCTCACCAGCATGCACCCGCCCGGCCTGGGCCAAGCGCCGGTAGCAGTCAACGACCATCTGCTCGGCCTGCGGGTGAAGCTGTAAGGGGCAGCCGCTGGCCTGGGCGACAGCCTGAAGCGTCAGGTCATCGTGGGTCGGGCCCAGACCGCCGGTGGTGATGATCAGCGCCCGCTTTGCCCGGAGCGCCCGCTGCAACGACTGGGCAATTATTTCGATTTCATCGGGAATGATCAGCACCTGCTCCACCTGGCCGCCGCGGCCGGTCAGTTGGCGGCAGAGCCAGTAGCTGCTGGTGTCTTGCACCAGGCCGCGCAGCAGCTCGTTGCCGATGGCCAACAGCTCGATCTCAACCGGCCCGCTCTCGGCCCCTGCGCTTGTCCGTTCTTGATAGCCCATCACGCCGCTAGTATGGGCAGTAGCCGCAGCGCTTGCAAACGGCCCAGCAACTGCTCGGGTGCCAGCGCTCCGGCCTCCGAGATGACCTGGCCCAGCAATGCCAAGGGCACCGGCTCAAAATAGCTATTCAGTATCGTCAGCTTGGCCGGCATCTCGCCTTCAGGCCAGAGCTCCTGCGGCGGCTCCTGGGGCAGCCAGGCCCGGCGAAAGAGTGGAAGGTATTTCTGCCTGCTTACCAGAGCGATAACCGGCCGCTGGGCAGCCTGGGCGGCTAGCGCCAGGGGATAGCTGCCGATCTTGTTGACCAGCCCTTCCGGAGCCAGAGCGTCCCCGCCGAGCAACAGCAGCTCGCTCCTGCTCACCAGCGCCGGCGCGGCGGCATCGGCCACCAATTCCGCCCTCAGGCCCAGCCGGGCCAGCTCCTGGGCCAGCACCCGACCCTCGCAGATGGGCCGTGACTCAGGACAGATAACCCGAAAATGCTTGCCGGCGCTCAAAGCCCGCTTGAACGTAGCTAGAACGACTGAGCTATAAGAGATAGTCATCACCGTAGCGCCGGGCCGGATGAGCCGGGCGGCCTGGGCAGCGATCAGGTCCGTGCTCTCGCCGAGCTGTTGAATATATCTCTGGACCGTCTGGGCGACATGCCGACGCAGCTCGGCGGGCGAGCCGACCAGCTCGGATGCCAGCAGCGCCTGATTGGCCAGATTGCGCATCGAGGCCATCGCCGGCTTGGCCTTGGCCAGCTCACGGGTGAAGCGACTCAAGTTCTGCTGGGCTTTCCCCAAAGATTGCTCGGCCGGTATTGCCGCTAGCCAAGTCAGCAGGGCCTGACCGGCCCGTTCGGTCAGCCGGGTGGCGCCGGAGCGATTGTCCTGACGAATTTCCGCGAGCGCGGTGTCGGTTGACATGGGCATGAGACCAGAGAGTTCCTCAATAGCTGGGATGAATCTCCGGCGTGCCGGAGCGATGGTTGACCGCGCGGGCCATCAGGAATAGCAGATCGGAGAGCCGGTTGAGATACCTGATCAATTCAGGACTGACCTCTTCAGCGGCCGCCAGCGCCACCGCGCGTCGCTCCGCCCGGCGGGCGACTGTGCGTGCCAGTTGCAGCAGCGCCGCCACCCGACTGCCGCCCGGCAGGATGAACTGCTTGAGAGGTGGCAACTCCTCGCTCAGCCGGTCGCAATGTGCCTCCAGCCGGCCGACCTGGGCGGCCTCGATCTGCGGTCCCTCCCGCCCGCCGGGATTGGCCAGCTTGGCGGCCACGATATGTAGCTCGTTCTGGATGGCATGCACCAGCTCCGTTATCTGGGCATCCTCACTCTCGGCGCCCACCAGACCCAGCCAGGCGTTCAACTCGTCCACCGTGCCATAGGCCTCGATGCGCCCGGACGCCTTGCTGACACGTTTCCCTCCCCGGAGCCCCGTCTCGCCGCGGTCGCCGCTGCGGGTGTAGATGCGCACCATGTTTAACCTCCCTGAATATCAAGACGATACCAGCAATCGTCCGGAATATCTAGCTCGCGGGATGATCCAAAAGCTCTCCTGATCTTCCAACACCTGGACCTGTACTTCCCAGACCGATTCGATCAAATCTGCGGTTAGGACGTCGCGCGGCGACCCCAGTGCCACCAGACGGCCTCTGGAGAGCGCGGCCACCCGGTCGGAGTAGCGCGCGGCCAGATTGAGATCGTGGAACGCGGCGATCACCGTCAGGCCACGCGCGACCAGACCGCGCACCAGTCCCAACAGCTCCAACTGATATTTCAGATCCAGATGCGCCGTGGGTTCATCTAGTAAGAGCACTTGCGGCTCCTGCGCCAGCGCCATAGCCAAAAAGACCCGCCGACGCTCGCCTCCGGAGAGCTGCTGCAGCGAACGCCGGGCCAGCTCTTGGAGACCGGTGCTCTTCAGCGCTCGCTCTACAGCGCTCTCATCTTCAGGCCGCCAGCGGCTCAGCCGGCCACGGTGAGGGATGCGCCCCAAAGAGACCAATTCACGCACGGTATAATCGAAGCCCACGCTCTGCTCCTGCTCCAGGGCCGCCAGCCGCCGGGCCAGCTCGGCCGGCTTGAGCCGAGCTACCTCCTGACCGTCCAGATAAACCGCACCTCGGGCCGGGCGCAGCGCGCCGGAGATCTGGCGCAATAAGGTCGTCTTGCCGGAGCCGTTGGGACCGATGAGCGCCAACAGCTCGCCAGGCTTGACCTCCAGATCAATATCTCGTAGGACGCGTTGGCCATTATAGGCAAAGCTCAGCGATTCGATAGCTATATTATCATTCATATTGACCCTTCCGGCCGGGAGCTCACCAGCAAATAGAGAAAGAAGGGCGCGCCTACAAACGCAGTAATGATTCCCACCGGCAGCTCGACCGGCGAGAGCAGCGTGCGGGCCAGAGTGTCGGAGAGCACCAGGAAAGCGGCCCCAGCCAGCGCCGTCGCCGGCAAGAGCAGCCGGTGATCGGGACCCACGATCAGGCGCAAGGCGTGCGGGGTGATCAGGCCCACGAAGCCGATGGTCCCAGAGATGGCCACCGCTGCCCCGGTGAGCAAGGTTACCAGGGCCAGCAGGAATCGCCGCAACTGTTCAGGCTCGATGCCCAGATGGCGGGCGCCCGTCTCACCCAGGGCTAGGGCATTGAGATCGCGTGAGAGCGCGAAGACCAGCGCGGCCCCTCCCAGCGCCACCGGGGTCAGCAGGCGTAGATAGTGCCAATTTGATCGGCCCAAGCCACCCATCAGCCAGAAGACGATCTCGCGCAATTGGGTCCCGCTGCTCAGGGTGATCAAGAAGCTGGTCAGGGCGGAAAAGAGCGCCCCCAGCGCAATGCCGGCCAGAATCAGCCCATAGGGAGAGGTCCGACCCGCGCGCATTCCCAAGCGATAGACGGAGATGACCGCCAGCGTGCTGCCCAAGAAGGCTCCCAGGGGTAGGCCCATTCCTCCTAGCTGCCAGTGCAGCACGATCACTAAAGCTGCGCCGGCGCTGGCCCCGCTGGCTATGCCCAACAGATAGGGCGAAGCTAGCGGATTGCGAAAAATCCCTTGCATCACCGTGCCAGAGAGGCCCAGGATCAGACCGATCAGCGCGCCGGTCAGCGCCCGTGGCAGACGAATTTGGGTGATGATCAGGCGATGAGCCGCGTCTAGCGCCCCTACTCCCCCCAGCCCCAGTTGGGCCAGGATGATGCGCAGGCTCTCGCCCGGCGAGATGGCTACCGGGCCGACGGCGACGCCCACCGCGAGGCTGGCCAACAGCCCCACGGCGAGCGTGGGGAAGATCACCATCGGTCGGGCGCGCCGCAGGTGAGGGGTCACTTGTGGCTCTTGGGGGGAAAGGCATCCGGGTGCAGCGCCTGGGCCATCGCACGCAGCGCCTCGGCCACGCGAGTGGAGGTGACTGAGCTGGCCTTGATGCCGATGACTTGGCCGGACTTGACCGCTTTCAGATTGGCCAATAATTTATTACCGGTGAAGTATTTTACCTGACTGGGATCGGTAAAGATGAAGTCGGGGTCGCGGTTGATCAGCGACTCGAGACCCACCTGCTGGACGCCTTGAATATCGGCAAAAACGTTCCGCCCACCGGCGCGGGCCAGCAATTCGCTCTCGATGGCGCCCCGCCCGGCGGCAAAAAAAGGCGGACTATCCTGAGAGGCGTAGATGAAGGCTGAGCTGACTCGCTCCAGATCGAGCACCCGGCTCTCCAGGCGCACGATTGCCTCTGAGAGTTGGCCGGCCAGCACTTGGGCCTGGGAGCAATTGTCGGTCACCCGGCCGACCGCGTCGGTAATATCCAGAATATCGGAGACATGCGAGATGAAGCCGACGGGGGTGACGACGATGAGACCCGCGTTTTCGAGCGCATCGCGCGCTTGACCCATCACATCGAAGATGACGTCAGGCTTCAAGGCGATGATCTTTTCCACATTGGGCTGAAAAGAGGGACCGACCTGGGGTAAGCCGGAGGCCTCGGCCGGGTTGTCCGGCGAAGCGGCCACGCCGACGACCCGACTGCCGGCACCGATATCGAAAAGAACTTCGGTGAAGAGGGCCGCCCCGGAGACGATGCGCATGGGGCGCTGGGGGATGGTGATCACCCGGCCGCGATCGTCACTGATCGTCAGGGGATAGACGGTCGGGCTGGGACAGGCGGTCGTCTCAACAGTTGATGTAGCTAGGGGCTGCCGAGCGCTCAGCGAGGGACCGGGAGTGGCGAGCAGCAGGGTGAAGGCGGCAAAGAGTATCAGAGAGAGCAGCAAGTACTTGGACCAACGATGCAAAACTGTCAACTCCTTTTCCTTACGGTAGGCAGGTTGCCGATGAGGGCGGTGAGTATCTCCCAGAGGGCCAGACCGGCCGGCGCGACGCGGTCGCTGAAGGTGATCACCAGTCCATCGCCCGGCCGAGCGGGGTAGCGCGCCTCGATCTCCCGCGCGTCCCGGGGATTATGCTGCTCCAGCGAGCGGGCGTCGTCGCTCAAGTGCCAATAGCTTGGCCCACGGACCAGGAAGAGCGCCCCGCTGGCCCCGGCGCGCACCGCCAGATCACGATAGCGCCAGACCTCGCTCAAACTGTCTTGAGCCTCGGCGATGAGCGCCGCGGAGTTCCACCGGTCGAGCGCCAGCTCCGAGAGTTGCAAGGGTCCCACCTGAGAGATTTTTCTCAGTTGCCCCTGCAACAGCTCCTGGCCCGCCGCAGTCAGTGAGGTGCCAGCCTTGGCCATGCTCATATAGCCGGCGGCACGCAGCTTTTCCAGTTGGGTGCGCACGGTGCTCTCGCCGATGCCAAGACGAGAGACCAGGGTGCGGCGCCCCAACGGGCCCTGGCGCAGGGCGTAGATCAGCGCAGATTGAATCGGGCTCAGCATTTAACCTCCCTGTGGGATATTGTATCCCACCTCGATCTGAGCTCAGTATAGCAGGTCCGGCTGAGGAGTTCAACCAGGTTCTTTTGCCAAAATGCACCTGGACGCATACCACGCGGCAGGAAGCGTTGGACTCGGCTGTTCCTCTAGCCAGCAACGCGCAGTATGGCCTCAATACTCCGATCAACATCTCTGGAAGTGGTCGCCCAAGAAGAGATACTAATCCTCATGGCCTGTCGCCCGTGCCACTTCGTTCCGCTAACCCAGCAGGTACCTTCTTCCTGTACTCTCGCAATAACGCGTCGAGTTTGGTCATCAGCGCCAAAAGAGACGAGCACTTGATTAAGGACGACGTCGTTCAGAATCTCGAACCCCGCATCAGCGAGCCTTCGTGAGAAAACCTGGGCATGCCGACAGGTACGCTCGATCAGTTCCGCCAAACCGGAACGTCCCAATGTCCGCAGTGCGGCCCATACCTCTAAACCCCTGGCGCGACGAGACATCTCAAGTGTGAAGTCGTGTGGTTCCTGGTCTCCCGTGTACTCATCAATATAGGCGGCAGGATCTAGGGACATTGCCGCCGCTAAAAACTTTGGTTCCCGACACAGCGCAATTCCGCAGTCGTATGGAACGTTCAGCCATTTATGAGCATCCAGCGACCATGAATCCGCTTCGGCCATTCCAGCCGTCAGGTGATTGCGTTCTGGAGTGGTAGCTGCCCATAGCCCGAAAGCGCCATCAACGTGAACCCAGGCCCCGGCTTCATGCGCCCGCCTGCAGATCTCCTGCGCAGGATCGAATGCGCCGCTATTGACATTACCAGCCTGAATGCACACTATTGTCTTTGAATCCAGATCGGGCAAAGCATCCAATCGCATCCGGCCTTGACCGTCAGCCGGGACGCGAATCAGACCTTCATGGCCAAAGCCAAGCGTTCGGAGCGCCAATAGAACACTTACATGCGCTTCTTCACCAACAACGACCCGTGGTGCTGGAGCGCCGAAGATTCCCTTGGCTGCTACATCCCACCCCTGGCCTTGTAAGATCGCTTGGCGTGCAGCAGCCAGACCCGTGAAGTTGGCTGCTGTCGCTCCGGTGACGAGCCCTCCCCAGGTCCCTCGCGGTAAACCCAGAAGATCGATGAGCCAGCCGAGAGCAATTCTCTCGCAGACGGTCCCAATGGGCGACAATAGGCTGACGGGCGCATTCTGATCCCATGCGGCAGCGAGCCAGTTGGCCGCAACGGTGACGGGCATCGCGCCCCCAACCACAAATCCGAAGAACCGGGGCCCGGCCGTAGCCATCGTAGCTGGCGAGCCGATCTCATCCAGCACTCTGATGACTTCGGCGGGGTCCGATGGTTCTTCTGGCAACGGCCCCTCCAAAGCAGAGAGGCGCTCTACCGCTTCTGTCGAAGGTTCAACTGCTCGATTGCTTATCTCAGTGAGGTAGCGGATAGCACGGTAGCTTGCAAATTCAAGTAATTCACTCGCTGCTCCTTCATTTCGATTCATGCCCATCTCCAATCATTTAGCGACCCACAGTCAGGGCAACAGTTTTGTCAACCATCATTCTGGAATATCTGCCACCCGCTTGAAACGAGACTCGACATAGGTCACCTTGCCGGGTATGTATGCGCGTCTAAAAGAACAGGCTGACCGCAGCGTACACCCCTAAAATGCTCGTCATTGCCACTACCACACCTACCACCACGGAGTAGCTCCCATGCAGGCGGTACGGTTTTGGCAGGGCCTTGAGCGCCAGCAGGTAGAGAAACCCCAGCACAATCGGCAGCAGTGCTGCGTTCATCACTTGTACGGCCACGCTCAGGTTGACCAGGTTGACCCCTGAAACCACCACAGCGCCTCCTATTACCAGCATAACAGTGTAGACTATGTAAAACCACGGGGCCTTACGAGGCTGGTGTTCGAGAGACCGCTTGTAACC
>ENA-ORDP01000236-ORDP01000236.1-marine-sediment-metagenome-genome-assembly--contig:-NODE-236-length-37515-cov-9.486012_pt1 | contig 37515 bp, 47 predicted proteins | sample MGYA00248627_ERZ508539 | MGnify/ENA primary metagenome ERZ508539 (study PRJEB26208, sample SAMN05571518) | marine sediment metagenome | biome: deep sea; feature: Hydrothermal vent; material... | reverse complement strand
AAATAAATAATCTTTAAGCCAAAAATGAGGGTAAAATACAGCTTAGAAGGACCATCTTAGGGACGAAATGACTGCTTTAAGGAGAAAGGACCATGGTGCGCCTTCGGCGCCGTGATGTGTAATGTGTGACGCGGGGAGCGTGATGTGTGCGCCTTTGGCGCGGTAGGTAGTGGTTGGTGTTTAGTGATTGGTGAAGCGTGATGCGGCGATCGGGAACCGGGAACAAAGAAGGAGCATCCGGCGGCAAAACTTTCAGTGGCTTGCGATCCCGAGAGTAAGAGGAGGGACGAGAAAGAAAACGAAATTAGCGTAGTGGTAGAATACGAGCGCGTGCCCTGAATTCATCGACCACGACTAGGGCTCCACGTTCTAGCTGCGCTTGGAATTGATTCAGTGTGTCTACCAGGATGTTCAAGAATCTATCAGACATTACGTCTTGAGTCCGGACTTGAATGATACTCGGCGTTTGAGCTTGAGTCGCTGCTAGCATTGCACTGAAATCGAGGTCGTGGGTTATGACCACACAGCCATTTTTCCGCGCATAGTCCATCAATTCCTGATCAGGAGCTGTTGGCTCGCCTACAGAGGACCAGTGAATCACCTCCCAACCTTCGCGCTCGAGCTTAGGGCTCCAGTCCGGTGATAGATTCATATCAATCAGTAGCTTCACGAATGCGCTAAGGGGACTTCCATTTCCTCAGCGCGCCAAGCGGCAAAGGCAAGTGCTTCACGTAAATCGTCAGGTTCCAGGTAAGGATAGGCTTTTAGAATTTCTTTTTCACTATGCCCCGTAGCGACCAGGCCTACAAGGGTGCCCACCGTGACACGGAGTCCACGGATGCAGGGTTTTCCACCCATCACCGCTGGGTCAATTGTGATTCTCGGCAGACCTTCCATAATTAAGTTCCTTAGAGTAGATGGAATGACAAGCCAATTGTAGCATGAGATATGAACCTAAAAACGGCAGTTAGTGACGAAGAGGTAATGCGTGACGCGGGGACCGTGCGCTTTCGGTGTTGTGATGCGTGATGTGGGGAGCACCTTCGGTGCCGAAATGAAAGGGGGTCGGGTTCATTGTATGAGGATGGTTGTAAGGGGAGGTTCTGAGAGGGGCGGTTCAAGAGCCAGGCCCTGTTGGATGATGCCGCATTGTTGTCCTGCATGGCCTATGTGGATCTGAATCCGATTCGAGCGGGGCTTGCAGAAACACCGGAAGCCTCTGATTTTACTTCCATCTCCGAGAGGATCCGGCAGTGGAAAAATGAAGGGAAGGGTAGTGAAACCATTAGTGTCACGCGGTTTGAGGCCGCTGGTGAAGAGTCTATAGTTCAGGATGAAGGAGAGAACCAGCAACTACAAGCCGTGCGGTTATGACTTCTTTTGTTGGAAACCATAAGGATGAGCATGCTGCAGGAATCCCCTTTAGTTTTACAGATTATATGGCGCTGATGGATTGGACAGGTAGGGCGATCAGGGACGAAGCTTCCGCTCCCAGCTCACGCCCCTTACCTACAATCCCTGTAGGCAATAAAATGCGGCGCCATTCCCGCGCATCTTGCCCCGATATTGGTGCGCCTGGGTATTGAAGAGAAACAATGGCTGCCAACGGTGAAGCATTTCGGCAGTCGCTTTTGCTGGGCGGCAGGGTGTGTTGAATCCCTTGGGGTTATATTCCCCTCCGCTTGCGGCGGGGATGTTTATTCGATGCGGGAGTTGGGCCGTAATGTTGGCGTTAGCTGAAAGGGATGGGGTGTGATAGGCGGTTGGGGGTGCCTGCGGCGCGGTGATGGGTGGTGGGACGTGGGGAGGGGGTTCGCGATGATTTTGTTACGCCGTAATGATTGCGGCTAAATAGGTATTATGCTAGAGCTAGCATAGCTATGGGCAGATAAAGCAGATCGTCTGGATAGGGTCTTCGAAGGAGGACCTGAAGACGTTTCCGGCACAGGTGCAAAAGGTGATCGGTTATGGTTTGCACTTGGCCCAGCATGGGGACCGTCACCCGGACACAAAGATCATGAAGGGTTTTGGTGGCGGGGCCATTATCGAGATCGTGGACGATCATGCGGGTGATACTTATAGGGCTGTATACACCGCCCGATTCGGGGATAAGGTCTGCGTACTCCATACCTTTCAGAAGAAATCGAAGAAAGGTATCCGTACGCCAAAACCGGACATTGAGATGGTCAAGGCGCGTTTCAAGCGAGCTAGAAAGTTATTCGGATAAGGTGAGATGATGAGTAGGAACATCAAAGTCACGAAAAGTAGCGGTAATGTGTTCGCTGATTTGGGGTTGCCCAATGCAGATGAACTGTATGCTAAGGCTGAGCTGGCGCGCAGAATCAGTAGAATTATCAAAGGGCGACACCTGACACAAAAACAGGCGGCGGAGATTCTAGGGATCGATCAACCCAAGGTAAGCGCCCTGATACGCGGTCATCTCGATGGGTTTTCTACAGAGAGGCTGTTTAGATTCTTAATGGCCCTCGGCCGCGATATCGAGATTGTCGTTAAGCCAGCGCCGCGTTCCCGATCACATGGGCATGTGACTGTGGCGGCATCCTCCTAGGATCATACGAATCTGGCGAAGATAACGGGGTCGCACCTACGCAACGCTTTGAAATAAATAATCTTTAAGCCAAAAATGAGGGTAAAATACAGCTTAGAAGGACCATTTTAGGGACGAAATGACTGCTTTAAGGAGAAAGCACCATGCAAAGAGCCAATCGATATTTCTTGCCGAACCATGTTTGGCATATGTGCCTGCGGCGCGGTGATTGGTGAAGAAACGAATAAAAGGACACCCATGTATTAGAATATTGTCCGGAACGAAACGCCAGGCACCCCAATGGATGCAGGAGCGAGGGCCGGAATGGCTCTTTCGTCTGGTTACGGAACCGAGGCGGTTGTGGAAGATATATTTGGTAACAAATACGTTGTTTATTTGTTACTTGGTTGGTGACTGGATGCACTTGCGCCTTCGGTGCAGTGATGCGTGGCGGGTGATGCGGGAAGCGGAGCCTGGGGTGTCGGGCGGCAGATTGGAATCGACCCCTTTAAAGTGTAGCCCGAATGTGCTACGCTTTTGGGTATTCGGAGGGCTAAATTATGAGCAAAACCACCACTGTCAGAGCACGAATCGAGCCTGAGCTAAAAGAACACGCCGAAAGTGTGTTCCGCAGACTCGGCCTCAACCCCACCCAGGCCATCACGATGTTCTACAAGCAGGTGGAGTTGCGAGAAGGTCTTCCGTTTGATGTCGTTGTTCCGACATCGACGACCCGCAAGACATTCAAGGCAACCGATTCCGGTCATGAGCTGGTTGTCTGCGAGGATGTTGAGGATATGTTTGAACGACTCGGGATCTGATGTTTACCCCGGTCTATGCCCGGCAGTTTGGGAAAGACATCAAGCGAATGAAGCGGCGGGGTAAGAATCTGGAGAAGTTCAGGATTGTTGCCAGAACGCTGCTTGCTGGAGAGACGCTCAATGCTATTCACCGGGACCATCAACTCATCGGCAACTATGCCGGTCGCCGAGAATGCCATATTGAATCTGATTGGTTATGCATCTACAAGGTAGATGGCTTACGGTTGATTTTCGAGCGTACCGGAACTCACTCAGATCTTTTTAAATAAGTGGTTGGTGGAACGGGAGAAAATAAGACATCCATCCATTGTGCCGCTCATTTTAATTGGGCTATATCAACAGACTGCGCCTTTGGCGCGGTGATGCGTAACGGGTGATGCGGGGAAGGGCGCGCGGTCATGCTGCCCGTAAAGGTCGAATCTTGCGCCGCGCCTTGCCACGTTGTTTTGCCTGCCACAGATCGTATTTCGCCTGCATGCGCAGCCACAGTCCCGGTGTTTGTCCCAGCGCCTCGGAGAGGCGCAGGTCCATATCCGCGGTGATTCCTGCATGACTGTTCAGAATGCGCGAGAGCATTGTGCGGGATACGCCGATGTGTTTGGCAAACTCCCCTACGGTCATCTTCAGTTCCGGAAGAACGTCCTCCTTGAGGATTTCCCCCGGATGAGGCGGATTGTGCATCTCCATAGAAAACCTCCTAGTGATAATCTCGATAGTCCACCAATGCCGCATCCTGGCCTTCAAAGCGGAATATCACCCGCCAGTTGCCATTTACCCAGACAGACCAATAGTCCGCCAGTTCTCCGGTCAGTGGATGCAAACGCCATCCAGGAATATTCATCTGTTCGGGTTCAACAGCCTCATCCAGAGCCGTCAATATGCGTCGCAGCTTTGCAGCATGGTGAGGTTGAATACCAGCCTTCGAGCCCCTGGTGAAAAACTTCTCGAGGCCTTTGTGCTGGAATGATTTGATCATTTTAATATGATAACTGTAAATTAACAGTTGTCAAGCGCCTTTGGCGCGGTGATGGGCATCTGGGGCGCGGTGATGGGTGATGGGTGATGCGGGGTGCGTGACCTGTATTCTGGGTGAAGACATAGGCCGGGAAGACAACTTGATAGGTTGTGCCCGGCTTTTTGGTTTTTGGGTATTCCATTGGTAACGCGTAACGAGTGATGGGCGCCTTTGGCGCGGTGATGGGTGATGGGTGATGCGTAACGGGTGATGCGGGGATCGTAGTGCGGAGCTTGCTAGGGTAGCAGGCCGGTGACCGGAAAACCGTTTTTTGGGGCCGCTAACGGCGCAATTGATTGCCCTGGCTGCAATGTTGTTTTAAACGAGTAATCATCTCCTTGTGGATCACGGTAGACTTCCAGTTGTTCGTCTGTCAGGTTGATAATCCAGTATTCCTGGATGCTCGTGCGGGCATAGAGCTTTTTTTTCTGCTTCCGGTCGAAGGACAGGGTGGCGTCTGCCACCTCTACGATAAGTACAGCGCTACTGGGATGTGCGTCCCGGTAGTCCCGTGGGCTGCCGGTTACCACCGCGAGGTCAGGCTCAGGCTCGGAGCTGTCGTTCAGGGCCAGGGGCATCTGTATCCTGATGGAAAATTCTGTAGAAAAGGCCACCCTGAGCAGATCTTCGGCAAGTTGCACGGTGGTTGCATGTCGGCTTCCCTGAGGTGTCATATTGATAATCTCTCCATCGATTAACTCGAGACGCACCTCGGGATGGAATATGCCGACAGCGATCATGCGGTCGTATTCCTGTCTCTCCCAATAATGGCGCTGAATAGCGGCGCGTGGCATAGTTGTTCCTACCATTTCAACGTATTTACTGTCAGTGAATAGAGTAGCAAGATCGTGAGAATCTGGCCAGGTTGAACCTACTCACTGCCACGCTCTAATCACCTAACCCTAACACTTGTGCTAACACTTGGTCGGACCAAGCTAAGACATTGATGTAATAGAGAAATGTCTCTAAAACAGGGTATATTTCGGTCTTAGAAGGGCCATTTTGGAGTTAAAAAGACAACTTTTAAGGGGAAAGGACCATGGCGCACGCCAACCGGCATTTTTTGCCGGACCCTGTTTGGCATATGTGCCTGTGGCGTGACGCGTAACGGGTGATGGGTGACTTGTAATCCGTGATGCGGGGGACAGGAGAATAAGCAAACGGTCACGTTATTTTAGTGATCGTATCAGACTGTTTTAAGAGTTGCTTGTCGAGGGTGACCAGTTTTGCGCCCAGTTTATTCGCGAGCCAGAGATAACAGGCGTCATAGAGGGTAAGGTTGGTCTTCTCGGCAAGGTCGATGGTTTTTTCAAAGTCAACCGAAGAATACGAGATATCAAGTCGATGCGCCATGGAATAGGCTGTCACTAATAGATCGCGTTGTTCAGGATGAGTCCGGATTTTCTTCAGGCAGATGCTGGCGAGTTCAAAACGCAATAGTTTCGGGGCAGTGAGTTCGGCATCTTGAAGTTCGGACGCGATTCTGGGTGCCGCCGGTTCATTGAAAACGAGGGCGCCCAGTGCCGAGGCGTCAACAACTTTAATGGGCATCACGGTCTTCCCTGACGAGCGCAGCAGACTCGTCCGGAGTCTGGATACCGAGTTTGGTGAGGCGGTTCAACAGGTCGGCAGGCGACAGCGTTTCTTCCTGGCGGAGGCTCTGTTCGACAATTGACATGAGTTCCCCCTGCAACGAGCGGTGGTGACGCGCCGCGCGCTGTCGGAGGTGTTCGACCCAGTCTTCAGGGACGTTTTTGATCGAGAGGTTTACTGGCATTTTTGGCTACCTAGTTGACGAGCGGAGTCATAATGGCGCCAATATAGAACCAATGGCGGCAAGGTGTCAAGGTGGGTAGGGGATCGAGCGCCTTCGGCGCGGTGACGGGTGACGGGTGAGCTGCATCAGATAACGGGGGTCGCACCTACGCAACGTTTTGAAATAAATAATCTTTAAGCCAAAAATGAGGGTAAAATAAAGCTTAGAAGGACCATTTTAGGGAAGAAATGACTGCTTTAAGGAGAAAGCACCATGGTGCGCCTTCGGTGCCGTGATGCGGAATGAGTAACGCGGGGAGCGGGGAATAGTAGACTGTGTTACGGTTTATAGCGTTTCAATTCCAGGTCCTTGATTGCTTTGTAATGTCTAGTATTGCCGGTGAGCAGCGGTAGCGCTAGTGTCACTGCGGTCGCGGCTATTAGCACGTCGGCTAGGCGAAGACCGGCGCCAAGAAAATATTCCGCCATATAATAAACCGCTCGGGAAGAAATATCTTCATTGAGGGGTGCGATGGGGATATTCGGCTATATCCGGATTCCCCAACCAAATGAAAAGCGTGATCACGTTTTGCGAAGGCGACTAGGCTGCCTCGCGCCGCACCGTGAACTCGGCCCGGATCTCGTCGAAAGGAACCCACACGCCGCCGCCTTCGGCGTCCTCCACTAAGCCCAATTCCTTGAGCTTAGCCAAGTCGGTATGAGCGTTCTTCACGTCCCGCTTCAACCTGCGCGCCAGCTCGCGCACACCCATCGGCCCCTCGGCCTGGAGCGTGCGCAGCAGTTCCCAGCGGTTGGGCGTGAGCGTGCGCTGCATGGCCTCAATGGACTCGAAGCTAAGTGTCTCGCGCGGCTCGGCCGGGGCCACATCGCACTCGGCCTTTTGCCACGCATCGACGATCTCCCGCCCGGCGGCCTCCAGCGACAATACACGAATCTCAATGCTTCTCATGGTCAATTCCTCATCCTGGTCACATCCGCCAGGAAATCCGCAACAAGCTGCTTTATGGTGGTGAAGTGGTAGGACTCCTCAAGTTTTCCGACGTGGCGGTGGTCGCCCTTGCCGCGTTCGTTGTCGTAGCCGCCCAAGCGGCGGCATAGTAGAAGCGATATTTCAGCCCGTGAGGGCGGTCGGGACCCGGCTCCGGCAACTTCCAGATCACCATCTCCAGGATGGCGCCATCCGCGAATTCCCTCTTGATCCGCCTGATCAACCCCGCCTCCATGTTGGTAAACGTACCAACGCTTAGGGGTGTTGTCAAGCAGACCAACATGGAAGGATCGATGCCCCCGATGGGTGATGGATGGGTGATGCGGAGAAAGGGAATGTTACGCTAACTGCAGAAAAGCTGTATCTGAACTGTTCTAAATCGTTCTTGTGTTTGCGAAGGATAGCCTCAATATCTGTTGTAGAGCAGTTACCGCATTGAAGCCAGACAACTTTTGGTGGGGCACCAAATAGGAAACTACGTTGATGGAAATCGGCATCTTTTGAAACAATCGTTAGCTTGTTTTGTTTGGCGTATGTCCAAATTTCTTCGTCATCAGCCGAAGCTAAATCCACATCGCGTACGTGCACCGAGTTTGGGTAATACTCAGAGAGGGTTTGTATGAGCCGGGGTGAGAGATTCTCGTCGAGTAGGAGTTTCACGCCGGGATCTTGGTAAGTTTGCGTTCCCGGTCGGCAGCAAAGGCCAAGCAGGCGCGTATGTCGTCACGAGTGAGATCGGGGAAATCAGCGAGGATTTCGTCCTCAGGCATGCCGGAGGCGAGGTAATCTAACACATCATAAACTGTGATTCGCAGGCCGCGTATACAAGGTTTGCCACCGCGCTTGCCGGGTTCGATAGTGCTATAAGGCCTATAGTCCACGGAAAAAGGTTAGGGTTGAATCGAGGGGATGTCAAGAATATATTGGGTGATGGGTGATGGGTGATGGGTGATGCGGGTTATATGTCGGGATTTAACGGCATATGCCAATTGGAAAGGAGATTGCCATGCAGACCGAACGCCATGTCCGATTATTTAGGAACGGCCGTAATCAGGCGATTCGTATCCCACGGGAGTTCGAGTTACCTGGTAGCGAGGCGATTTTGCACAAGGAAGGGAATCGTTTGGTCATTGAGCCTGTGCCACCTCGTTCATTGTTAGCTGTTCTTGCCTCGTTGGAACCGCTGGAAGAAGATTTTCCTCCAATCGAAGAACTTCCCAGCGAACCGGTCGATTTCTGAAATGGCCGACTTGCGCTATTTGTTGGATACCAACATGGTCTCTGATCTTGTGCGCCACCCTCAAGGAGAAGTTGCACACCATGTCGCCCAAGTGGGTGAGGCAGTAATCTGCATCGTTGTTCCTACCGTTTCAACGTATTCATTATTAGACCAGTTTAAATCAACTTGGACAGCTTAGTCTATGCTGTGGACTCCAGCTCTTCGCTTTTCTTCAGCCGGATGGGTGTATTCACCAAAGGCTCTTAACTCTGGCAGCGATTACCAAGTAAAGGGGATGCCATGCAGAAGCTTCTATAGGATTGTTCCATTACCCCACGTGCTACCCATTTTCTCTTGATGTCTCTACAGCCATCTTTATCCAGTTGCTGGGACTCGGTGATCAATATTGCCACCATTTTTTGTGCAAGTGGCAGTGGAGACGCGGGGCTGTCAATCGTAGATGTCGGGTGTGTGCTAACAGCAGAGGGTGTATTGAATTTATAGGCGCCCAGAGATGGGCTGTCTCCATCGACTAAATCGGGTACGGCGATGTAGGTGCTGTAGCGTGACTTCGGGCCGTCCAGTGTGAACTTGATTCTGGGGAGTGTTTTGTTGTTCATGCCAGCGTGGACATCACGGTTGAATTTCAATGTCGATGCCTCCAGGATAATGCCGCATTGAAGCAGGGTTTCCCCTAGCTGCTTGAGTGCTTTGATCATGCTTCTCTTCATTAGACTCGAGTGCAAAGTGGTTTCGAGTATTGGGCGTATGACGTGCGATCCGCTGGCGGATATGCCGGGGTAGATAGTGTTTAGGGGCACACTGACTTCTACTGCGCCAACGGGGTTGTGGGCTTTGTGCGCCGGGGTGAGTGTTGTTTGTATACCGACCCCTGTGAAGCCCTGGAACAGGACAGGGAGTGGGGGATTGTTTGATAAACCGGCGTACATTGTGGCGGGCAATCTATTTCTTTTCAGTTGGCAGCTAATTTGAGACGGTGACCCGGTCTTTCCAATACGAAGACACAAGTCCCGCCATTTGACTAGCATGGCCGGATCTCCAGCGAACCGTTCCCGCCTGCCCGCATCCCCCTTCACCCATAAACCGCTCGTATTCACGCTGTATACCGGTAACAGATCCCGGTGCTTGGACAGAGGGAGTATGGTTTTTTCCATATTATCCAGGATAAGCGGTTCTTTGTCGGTTGAAGGGTAGTAGCTCAGGACCATATGTGCGGGGCCTTTTTGCCGTGTACGCATGTAAGTGAGGCGCAGCCGTTGCTCCGGGACACCGGCCTTTTTTAAGGTGAAATATTTGGCGATTGCCAGATCCTCGCAGTCTCCACCATTGCTTGCCAGCGTCTCCATGGGTGTCGCCCAGTAGTCGCGTTTACGCCAGTGCGCGATGTCTTCAACAAAAGGGATCTGGTGATTAAAAAAATCGTTTACCACTTCGAGTTGGTGCCTCTCGGTGAGTCCACGTGCCAATCCAAGCATTTTCTGCCACGCCACCACACGCTCATAGGCTGTGCGTTCGACAGCAGCACTGACATCATTTTGTATCGCCAGGGTGAAATAGATTAACAGCGTCAATACGACTATCTGAAGCGCCGTTACAATTCCGTGAGGCATGGGGCCTTCTTCCCAACAGGTTGAGTGCTGCGGGTAAAAATGCAATGTCCATGCCAGTTATGTCTGTGTGGTTGATGGGCGAGGTGGGTCCGCGCACCTGCGTAGAGGGGCAGGTGCCAGGGATGTTGGGTAGCCCTGGGTAACTACGTAATTGTTCGCGTAGGGATGCGAATACCGTTGGTTTTGTGCCAATGGTACTTTCTTGACCCGTAATAGTGATCGGTCAATAGCAGTGTGAATACTGAAGTAGCGTTTGGACGCGTAACAATAACAGGCAGGCAGGGTCTACTGCGGCAGTATGCATCGGCGGTAGCCGTTGTGCAGCGCGGGGTGGATGTGGTGCTGGTGTTGGCTGTCTTTTATTTATTATCTCTGGCAAAACTGGGAGGTACTTTTCCCTCTCATTATGAGGTGCTTGGACTGATCATTGCGCTACTAATGTTGGTGATTTATCAATGGGTGGGTTTTTACCGTTGTTTAAGGTCTTCGAGCCTGATTGACGAGGCGGTATCGCTATTTAAACCCTGGGCGCTGTTGCTTGTCAGTCTGGCGGTGCTCGGTGTTGTCACTAAAACCAATACTTTATATTCCCGCGAAGTATTACTTATTTGGGCGGTCGTTGGATATGGTGCTCAAGTGTTGTTACACAGCGCGGTTCGGTATGGATTACGTCTATTGCGTGCGGATGGACGTAATACCCGACGCGCCGTGATGGTGGGTAACGGTGCTGTGACCCAGCAGTTCGCCGATCGGCTAATTAATAATACATGGCTTGGTATACAGCTTTGTGGCTATGTGACCAGTAAGGATTGGGATCGCCGTAAAAATTTCCACCTAGATTGTCCGGAGACACGTCGAAAAGCAGACAAGCATGATGTCGATGGCCGATTGTTTCTTTTGGGGGTAACGGAGGATCTGCCCTACATCATAAAGAACAATAATATTGATCTCGTCTACATTACTTTGCCCGCCTATTGTGCCCATCACATCGAAGAGGTGGTACGGCGTATCCTAAATCTGAATATCGATGTGCACTGGGTGCCGGATATGACCGCCTTTCAGCTGATCAACCACAACGTACGAGAGGTGGATGGTCAACCGGTGTTGTGCCTGTCTGATTCACCCTTGGATGGATTGCGTTGGTTGCCGAAGTGGCTGGAAGACAAATGTCTGGCCGTGGTTCTGCTTGTGTTGCTGGCTGTGCCGATGTTGGCCATTGCGCTGGGTATTAAGTTTACTTCTCCTGGGCCGGTGCTGTTCAAACAACGGCGGCATGGTCTGGACGGCAAGATTTTTTCTATGTGGAAGTTTCGTTCCATGAAACTCCATCATGAGCAAGGTGGTATCACCCAGGCCAGAAAAAACGATAAGCGTATTACTCCATTTGGTGTATTTTTGCGCCGTACCAGCCTGGATGAGTTGCCGCAGTTATTTAATGTTTTGTTGGGGCAAATGTCTATCGTAGGACCGCGGCCCCATGCGGTGGAGCATAATGAGTTGTATAGGGAACAGATCGAGCCTTACATGCTACGTCACCGTATCAAACCGGGGATTACAGGCTGGGCCCAGGTGAACGGGTTACGTGGCGAGACAGATACAACTGAGAAGATGGAAAAGCGTGTTCAGTATGATCTTTATTACATTAACAATTGGTCAATCTCGTTTGATATCAAAATTTTGATCAAGACAGGGTGGTGTGTGTTGAGAGGGGTCAATGCGTGTTAGCGCATTACTACGTATTAGCACGTAGCTTTATGAGTAGAACTCCCAGGCTATACAAGTCCGGGTCCTTTTAGAGATACTGCTGAGGTGGGTGTATTCACCTCGAGGAGGTTAGGCATGATTAAAAAGATAGGGTTACTGGTTATTGCGTTCGTATTAATTGGCATGGTCGCCAATGTACGTGCAGATTTTGTGAGTGATGTTGCCGACACCACTGTGTCTCTGAAGCAGGCGGTGGAAAATGCAAAGACTGCTGGTTTAACGCTTGACCAGATTATTGCCGCAGCACAAACGTCAGGGGTTGACACCACGGCATTAGCTGTTGCACTGCTTGACAATGGTTTTACTTCCGCTGCCATTGAGACAGCCTATGCTAATGGTGGAATTGCCAATGCGGCCATTATCATAGCCAATGCGCTGACTGAATATAATGCCACGGCAGCCGGTGGCGTAAATGCCATCGGGGGAGGTGGCAACACTGGCGGAGGGATAACAAATGGTGGAGGCGGTGGAGGCAGTCCATCTGGAACAAGTTCGTAATCATCGCCCGATACGTTGGGCATCTGGCAATCGCAGATGCGCTAGCCTGGGTAGGGATAGGGAATGTTCACAGGCAGGCTGTACGCTATACACATAATTAGACAAAGTATTTTTAGGATAGGGAGATTCATGTGAATAAGAAACAAAAATTGATTAGCACGGCCGTCGCCCTGGCAGTGTTAAGTCCGACTTATGTTATGGCACAGGTCACGCTGGGGGTATTAAAGCCGACCTATGCTTTAGCACAGCAAGATGATGCTGGCAGTGTTCCGGTAGGGCCCTTCATGATGTATCCAAGCTTGGTAGTTCAATACCAACGTGATGACAACATCCTGTACCAACCCAGCGGCGCGACCCTGAGTGACAATATTCTGGTAATAGCGCCCGCGTTTGATTTTCGGGTCGAAAGAGGAGGGCAGCTTTACAGGATTGGTTATCAGGCAGAAGTAGGCCGTTATAACAGCAGCAGTGCCGACGATTATGAAGATCAAAGCCTTATCGGCGAGATTGATGTTGGGTTGGGTCGTCGTGGCCGACTCAATCTGCAGACTGAGTACTTAGAAGAACATGATACCCGGGGTACCCAGCGTACCGAGGGTGCTATTGGTTTACCTACCTCACCGGACGAGTGGCATGCCACTCGTTTTGACGGCACACTGAGCTATGGAGTCGATAAGGCCCATGGGCGTGTCGAGTTGAATGCCGGATATTTCTCCAAGGTATATGACAATAATCGTGCGCTGACGGCAGTCCGTGATCGGGACAACACCGATTTCGGTGTGACATTTTACTACAATGTGGCGCCGCGCACGGATCTGTTATTCCAGGCAGCAACTACTAATATTGACTATGCGACAGCCTCACTGGACAGTGAAGAACGGCGTTACCTGGTGGGTGTTGCCTGGGAAGCCACAGCCAAGACCAGCGGCACTATCAAGGTCGGGCGCCTGGAGAAGAATTTCGATACCGCCGGTCGTGCAAACTTTGCAGGCTCCAGCTGGGAGGCGTCGATGCGGTGGTCACCACGCACCTATTCGACGGTGGATATCGCGACCTCACGACGCACTGATGAAACCAATGGTACGGGTGATTTTATTTTGACCCAAGATCTGTCGTTGACCTGGAATCACAAGTGGAGTTCCGATATCAGTACCCAAGTCAATTTCTTGGTGGCCAATGATGACTATGATCCCACGGCGCGTCAGGATGATCGTAGTCGATATGGTATCAGCGTAACCTATCAGGCCCAGCGTTGGTTGAAGGTCGGGGTGGGTTATCGTTATGATAAGCGTGAGTCCAGTAACAATGCATTTGATTACAAACGCAACGTAGTTAATATCACCATAGGGGCAACGTTATAAGTTTGACGCCCGTTGTACGGCGCTAGGTATTAGCTCCTCTGCTAATGGGAGGGAGGTGGCCGTGGGCGCTCCTTTTCCGGCCTGGGCTGTCAAAACGTGCTGTATAGCCGAGAAACAAGCGGGATGAAAGGACGCATTCCATCTGGCCCATATTTAAGCCCCATGTCAGCAATATTGATTAAATCGATAAACTTATACCTAGTCACTTCTATATGTCTGCTCGGAGTTGTGCTGGGTGCACGAACGACTGTACATGCCAGCGGGGGCGCCTACAAACTTGGTGCCGGTGACTTGATTAAAATCCAGGTCTTCCGTGAAGATGATATGGATCGTGAGGTGCGTATCGGGACCAACGGTTACATCACCTATCCGTTGGTAGGTGAATTGGAGGCGGTTGGTCTCACAGCGCGCGGGTTGGAAAAACTGGTTGCCAAGCGCTTGACGGGAAGGTTTTTCAAGGCCCCGGTGGTGACTGTGGCCATACTCGAGTTTCGTCCATTCTATGTAAACGGTGAAGTCGAAAAACCAGGCAGTTACCCCTACCAGCCGGGTCTGACAGTGCGTAAAGCCATTTCCGTTGCCGGTGGGTTGAAGGAAAGGGCCTCGCGCCGCAAGATACATGTTATCCGTGAAAAAGATAGCTCAGCCACACCGGAACCGACCACAATGGATGCCCCCATCGGACCCGGTGATATCGTTTATGTGGATCAAAGTTTCTTCTGATGGGACTCAGGCCTGACAGATTATGAGCAATATAACTGTTCCGCCCGATCATCGCATGGAAGAGTATATCGACGAGGAAGAAATTGATCTTCGGGAATACTGGCGCACAATAAAAAAACATCGTCGCAGCATTATCGGTATTGCATTGCTGGCTGGCGTTTTTTCTGGCCTGATCAGTCTGGCCATGGCTCCGGTTTACCGGTCCACCGCGACGGTGATGATCGTGGTCAATGAAAACAAGGTTGCCCCCATTGAAGAGGTGTATGGTTTTAACCCCGCCAACCGGGAATATCTGCAGACTCAGTTTGAGATTCTTAAATCACGCAAACTGATTGATGTCGTTATTAACCGTCTCGCGCTTGAAAAGCACCCTGAATACAATCCAGAGCAATCAGAAGGTTTGCTCAAGCGATTGGGGTTTGGTGGGGTGTTCAGTGAGGCTTCCGATTCTGACTCAAAGATTGAGTCGTACGAGGCTATCGTCGAAAGCTTTACGGATCATCTCAGTATCGATCCGGTGCGTAACACCCAGTTGGTCAAAGTCAATTTTGAAGCCAAGGACCCGAAACTCGCGCGGGATGTGGCGAATACCCTGGCCCAGGTGTTTATCGAAAGTGGCCTTGAGGCCCGCGTGGAATTGACACAACAGGCGTCGAAGTGGTTATCCAGTCGTCTTGAGCAATTACGCAAAAAGCTGACGGAATCTGAAAGTGAGCTCAGGGCCTATGTGGCAACACAACCCACCGTCCGTTTCGAGGCATTGCCGGAGGTGGTCAACCATCCGGTGATTCAGCGCATCAAGGAAGAGGTCGCTGAGGCGCAGCGTAAAATATCTGAATTGTCGGAGCGCTATGGCCCGGAGCACCCCAAAATGATTGCTGCCCAATCGGACTTAAAAGTGACAAGGCGCAATCTGCAACGTGAAATGCGCAAAGTGACCGGGGCGCTGACCGCAGATTACGCAGGAGCAAAAAATGCCAGGCAATTGGAATGGAATAGGGGTAAGGATCGTGAGATAGATCTCACCAGTACCTTTCAAAAGGACACTAAGCTGCACACCTTACAGCGCGAAATGATTGCGGACCGGCAGCTTTATAATCTTTTTCTGGAACGCATCAAGGAAACAAACCTCATCGGTGATATTCACAATGCCAGCGCACGGGTCGTCGATCCGGCGGTATTACCTATCAAGCCGGTCAAGCCGAAGAAAAGATTAATTGTTGCTTTGTCTGTTATGTTGGCCCTGTTTGTTGGTGTGATGATTGCATTTTTGCTTGAATACCTTGACAGCACGTTTAAGAGCAACGTGGATGTGGAGGAAAAACTGGGTTTAACCACCCTGGGTATACTTCCGAAGCTAAACACCAAGGCGACAACGAGTGAAGACTCGGTACCCGACTCAATGTTTATCGACAAGCCACGTTCACAGTTCGCTGAGGCGATGCGTACCATCCGTACCGGGGTGATGTTGTCTGCGCTGGACGATCCATATAAAGTCGTGATGGTGACCTCCTCATTGTCCGGTGAAGGCAAGACCACCGTCTCTATGAACCTGGCTTACGCACTGGCCCATCTGGAAGCTAAGGTGCTACTGATCGATGCCGACATGCGCAAGCCGACGGTGGGTATTAAGATCGGGCTTACCGAGAAAATTGCAGGTTTATCGGACCTGACTGCAGGCACGGCATCCGCAGAAGACTGTATCCACGCCTCAAAGTATGAGGGATTGGATATCCTGCCAGCCGGCATCATCCCGCCGAACCCACAGGAATTGCTGTCCCCGAAGCGCTTCGAAGAACTGCTGGGCAATTTGAGAGGACACTACAAGCGTATTGTTATTGATACGGCACCCACGAACGAGGTGGCTGATGCGTTGATACTGTCCAAACATTCCAGTGCAGTGGTGTATGTCTGCAAAGCGGATGAAACCCCATATCAACATGCGCAATCCGGAATTCGGCGTTTACAGCAAGTGGGCGCATCGATTATTGGTGTGGTGCTCAATCAACTGGATTTTGATAAGGTAGGCAAATGGGACAGTTACGGCATTCATTCCGGTTACTATGGTGGCTATGGTTATGGAAATAAAGGGACCTATGGCGCAAAGCTGAAGAAGACGGCATAAGAAGAGTTGGTACACGTGAGAGGGTGTAAGGTGGTATGTTGCTTATGAAGGGGTGACGGGTAACTTTTGTTTTCCTTAGAGTAAGATATAAGGCGAAGTCTGCGGCTTCGCCTTTTTTATTTTTGGCGGGTGGTACGAATATTGATGAATATCTTTGGCAGCAAGGTGTTACCGGGCCACGCACTTGCCTATGTGGCCATTGCAGCACTTATTGCGTTATCCATTTTTATTTTGCTGCGTGGCATAGCGGATATATTTGGGCACTATGCTACAGCAAAGATCGAACGGTGGCAGAAACGAGGACAACTTCCCAGGCCATCTGAATTAAAATCTGTAGGCAATGCTCTGGATATTGCTGCTTTCCTGGATGGTAATCGCCCGGCTATCATAGTGGCGCAAGGTGATCTACATACCTGGAGAGCTTCGCAAAAGCCGGTGTGGGACTCGAATACGAAGAAATATAATCGGCAGGCTCTGCAATACTATCGTAAGCATGTGATGCTTCGGCCGACCTGGCCAAAAACCTGGGCCAGTATTGCGCTGATTAAATTCAGATTACTGGAGATCGATCAAGAGTACTTTGAGGCCATAGAGCAAGCGGTAAAATTTGGACCCAACGAAACATTTGTGCAATTGAATGTGGCAAAAGTGGGATTGGCCACGTGGACGTTATTACCCCTTTCCACGCGTACCGCCATAAAGGCCACGTTAAAACGCGGTTTTAGTCATCAAGCCAGGTCTATTATCAGGTTGGCGATACAATTTGACCGGGATGATATTATTGTGCCGTATATTAAAGTGGATAAGAAGTTGTTGGGTATGTACAAGAAGGAAAAGGACTCATACGCCAAAAATAGATGAGCCATAAGGGGATATCGAGGTTGGTGTCTTGGCGGTTCAAGTTTAATTAATCAAAATTTTCCTAGCTCACGAAGCACAGCACATAAACTATGGTATTGTCCCATGTATTGGGAATGATCAGCACACAATTATGGTATTAAGTGTTTGAATACATTGATGTTTATTTGTCCTTTTGAAAGCACGAAGTCCTTGATAATACTAATTCTTTGCCGCAATGGAGTGGTTGCGGTCGATCAAAGTACAGATTTTTCTTAATCAGCGATGCGTATACTCGTCAGTAACGATGACGGCTATCTGGCGCCGGGCATCACTTGTTTGGTTGAGCAGCTTAGCAAAAAGGCCGATGTCGTTGTCGTCGCGCCCGATCGGGATCGTAGTGGCGCCAGCAATTCCTTAACCCTCCGCAGTCCTTTGCGTGCCCGCCGGGCGGACAATGGATTTTATTATGTAGATGGTACACCAACGGACTGTGTGCATCTGGCCATTACCGGTTTACTTGAGGAGGAGCCGGATATGGTGGTGGCGGGGATCAACGGTGGCGCCAATCTCGGTGATGATGTGTTGTATTCGGGTACTGTGGCTGCGGCCATGGAAGGACGGTTTCTCGGTCTTCCCGCCATCGCTATCTCTTTGGTAGGAAACCAGTGTAAAAACTATGAAAGTGCAGCGGTCGTGGCGCTGAAATTTTTGAAACGACTAAAGAATAATCCCTTACCTGCAGATACTATATTGAACATCAATGTACCCGATGTGCCCATGGGCCAATTCGCCGGTTATCAAGCCACCCGCCTTGGGTATCGTCATAAATCCGAACCCGCAGTACGTGGTACCGATCCCCAGGGAGAAGAAGTTTTTTGGGTGGGTCCCGCTGGCGCCGAGCAAGACGCCGGGCCGGGAACCGATTTTTATGCGGTTAAAAACAGATTTGTTTCAGTGACGCCGCTACAAGTTGATCTCACACGTTATAGCGCACTCGATCAGGTGAGCAGATGGCTAAAGATATGATCTGGCGGAGCGAAAGGCTCAGTGGTATTGGTATGACATCCCAGCGCACCCGAACACGATTAGTGAATCTGTTGCGTGGGGAAGGCATATCTAATGAACGGGTTCTGGAGGTAATAGAGAGTGTGCCTCGGCATATATTTTTAGATGAAGCGCTGGCATCCAGAGCCTATGAGAATGTTGCGCTGCCCATTGGCTTTGGTCAGACCATTTCTCAACCCTATATCGTTGCAAAAATGACCGAAGTGTTGCTTGCAGCCGGACCTTGTCAGCGGGTGCTTGAAATTGGCACCGGATCGGGTTACCAAACTGCGGTGTTGGCATCTTTAGTCGGCGAAGTATTTACAGTAGAACGTATCGCCGCATTACTCAATCGAGCAATGATCTGCTTGGGAGAACTAGGCTTGGCCAATATCCAGTTTCATCATTCAGATGGCATTTTGGGTTGGCAGGAGCATGCCCCCTACGATGGGATAATCGTCACTGCGGCGGGAACTCAGGTGCCCGACTCATTGCTGCGACAGTTGGCGGACAAGGGCCGGATGGTGTTGCCGGTGGGTGTTGATGACTTCCAACAGCTTCGCCTCATTAGCCGAGAAGGGGATCAATTTAACGAAGAAGTATTGGACGCTGTTCGCTTCGTCCCTTTGTTAGAAGGCAAACAATAATGAAAATATTTTCCTGGTTGTATACCCGATCAATAAAATGGGCGGGACATAAACACGCACCGCGTTATCTCGGTCTGCTCAGTTTTGCCGAATCATCTTTTTTCCCCATTCCGCCGGACGTGATGTTGGCGCCTATGGTGCTCAGGAATCGGGACAGGGCATGGTGGTACGCTAGTCTAACCACTTTGATGTCCGTACTCGGGGGTGTGCTGGGTTATTACATCGGCGTATTTTTATATGCGGAAGTCGCCCAGCCCATTCTTGAGATATACCATGCCGAGGCGCGTTTCCTTCGGGTGCAGGAGTGGTTTACCGACTATGGGTTTTGGGTGGTGTTTATCGCTGGATTCACCCCCATCCCTTATAAGGTGTTTACAATCTCTGCGGGGGTGACTGGCATGGCGCTATTACCGTTTATAATCGCCTCTAGCATTGGTCGCGGCGCCCGATTTTTTCTTGTCGCCGGTATATTGTATTGGGGCGGTCCACGTTTTGCCGATGTGTTGGAGACCAAGTTGGATAAAATAGGCTGGACAGTGGTGGCTCTGGCCATATTGGCCTACGTTGTATTGCGGGAGGCTCCCTGGGCATCTCAATAGTCAAGATAGGCGCCCTCGGGCTGACGGTCCTATTGTTACTAAGCGCCTGTAGCAGTGCCCCCTATGCACCGGTCAGTGAACGTAACACCACGTCACAGCGACCCGGTACCTACAGGGTTGTCAACGCTGGTGATACCCTCTATAGCATCGCCTGGGAGGCTGGGCTCGATTATCATGATTTGGCGCGTTGGAATGGGCTGCCGGCCAGCTACACTATCAAACCGGGTCAGCGACTGCGCCTTCGGCCCGGGACTGAATCAAGGCTGACTCGGTCCAAAACATCGTGGGGAAAGTCGGCCAAATCCGGGTCTAGGGTGGCCGTAAGACCGCCAACAGGGACAAAACTTCCACAACGCCCCAAACCCTCTGCGACCCGATCCCGGCCTATACGGTGGTCCTGGCCCACGAAAGGTAAGGTTATTAGGGGGTTTTCAACCCGGCGCCGAAATAAGGGTGTGGATATTGGGGGCCGGTCCGGTCAACCCGTACGGGCCGCCGCCAATGGAAAGATTGCCTACCTGGGGAGTGGACTTCGTGGATACGGTAAGCTTATTATCATAGAACATGATGAGTTGTTCCTAAGTGCTTATGCCCACAACAAAAAACTGCTGGTCAGGCAGGGGCAGAAAGTGCGCAGAGGGGAGCAGATCGCAAGTATGGGCGATACCGATACCAACCGTACCAAGCTTCACTTTGAGATACGTCGCAAGGGAAAACCAGTTAATCCGCTGCGCTATTTACCTAGGAAAAAGTAAGGAAAACCAGATTTATTCATGTCTCAGTCTACTAAGGATGCCATCGGGGTAGCGGATCGAAGAAAGAACCCCAGGGGAGACCGTTCCCCGTCGCGCCGGGGTCGACCTGCGCGGTCCAATCGCAGTTCTCAGGCCGACGCCACCCAAATTTATCTGCGTGAAATTGGATTTTCCCCCCTACTGAGTGCGGAAGAGGAAGTCTATTTTGGGCGCAAGACACAAAAAGGAGATGCGGCCGCACGTTCCCGCATGATCGAAAGCAATCTGCGGCTGGTGGTCAAGATTGCCCGTCGATATATGAACCGCGGTCTGGCGCTACTGGATCTTATCGAAGAGGGCAATCTGGGTTTGATTCGGGCGGTAGAGAAGTTCGATCCGGAGCGCGGATTCAGATTCTCTACCTATGCTACTTGGTGGATAAGGCAAACGATTGAACGTGCCATCATGAATCAGACCCGCACCATTCGCTTGCCGGTGCACGTGTTAAAGGAAATTAATATTTATCAGCGTGCCGCCAAGATGCTGGCCCAAAAACTGGATCATGAGCCGACCCCGGAAGAAATTGCCGATCAGTTGGATGTGTCTATTGAAGATGTTAAAAAGATGCTCGGTTTGTATGAACGGGTCGCATCGGTGGATGCACCTGTGGAGAGCGACCGGGAGCGTACGTTATTAGATGCCATACCAGATCAAAATGCCATTGATCCGGCTGAGGTGTTGCAGAGCGAGAAGGTGCAAAAATATATTGGAGAGTGGTTGATTACCCTAACCGATAAGCAGCGCGAGGTTGTAGAGCGGCGTTTTGGTTTAAAGGGCCGCGAGGTTGCCACCCTGGAACAGGTCGGAGCGGATGTGGGCGTGACTCGAGAGCGGGTGCGCCAGATTCAGGTGGAGGCCTTACAGCGTCTGCGTGCCCTGCTGGAAAAAAAGGGATATTCTCTCGATTCCCTTTTCTGACTTAGGGAACCTCTGATTAATACGCTCAACCGCCAAGGCGCCAACGACTCCATGGACGGAGGAGGTACGAGCCCATGGACGGGCGAAGGTAGAACAATGCAGGAGCAATTGTCGAGAGCAACGCATGGAGCAGTTGCCGAGGTCGCCAAGCTAATAACATGTGATTTTTATAAAGAAAATTCTTGGCATCTTGGCGGTTCAAGTTTCTGGTTCCCACGGTCCCCCGTGGGAACGTGGAATAGAAGCAGTCTCAAATCATGAATAGGGCAGCGGCCACGTTGCGGCCGTCTTCCATCAGGATATTAAAGGTTCGGCAGGCCGCTGGGGTGTCCATGACTTCCAGACCGATGCCGCGCTCCATTAACACGGCCGTCAATACGGGCTGGGGGAAATGCAAGGTGGCCCCGGTACCCAATAGCAGGACCTCAGGCCCCATGTCTGCAATGACTGCAAAGTGCGCGGCCTCCAGGTTCTCCATAGAGGCAGGGGGCCAATCAGTATAGGTTCGGTCGGTCAGCACCACGGTGCTGCGGGTGACCACTTGGTCATTGATGGTGATCTGTCCCGGTGCGTAACGGCGGATGCGATTGCCGCGACCTGTTTCCAAGTTGATTTTCATAGCGCTCAGGCTGTCCATCCGAAAGAGGTACAGTCTATCGCATAATCACAAACTGCCCTACAACGGCTCATGTAATTGACAGCAAAGGGTTCCATAAGTATGGTTCGAGGCTGTAGGACTTATTATAGTTTTGGCCGCTTTCTGGCCGCAGAACCCCGATCACCGGCGTCTGAGCACACCAGTTTGGCATTATCATTATGGACCAGTTTCCGCGCATCAAGCGCTTGCCGCCCTATGTCTTTAACATAGTTAATGATCTAAAGGCGCAGGCCAGACATCGTGGTGAGGATATTATTGACTTCGGTATGGGCAACCCGGATTTACCCCCCCCGGACCATGTCATTGAAAAGCTCTGTGAGGCGGCCCAGCGCCGCGATACCCATCGCTACTCCATGTCACGGGGTATTCCGCGCCTGCGCCGCGCCCTGTGTAATTGGTATAAGACCCGTTTTGATGTGGATCTTGACATGGACGAAGAGGTCATTGTCACCATTGGTTCCAAGGAAGGCCTGGCCCATCTCGCCATGGCCACGGTGGGCCCAGGTGACGCGGTGCTGGTGCCTAATCCCGCCTATCCCATACATCCCTACGGTTTCATCATTGCCGGTGCCGATATCCGCCATGTCCCATTAGTCCCGGGGGGTGACTTCTTTCAGGCACTCGAAGAGGCCATTAAACACTCTTGGCCGGTGCCGAAGATGTTGGTGATCAATTTTCCCAGCAATCCCACTACCCAGTGTGTGGACCTCGATTTTCTAGCGCGTGTGGTGGAGATTGCCAAGGAAAACAAGATCTGGGTTGTGCATGATCTGGCCTATGCCGACATCGTTTACGATGGTTATGTGGCGCCATCAATCTTGCAGGTGCCTGGGGCCAAGGATATTGCCATTGAGTCCTACAGCCTGTCGAAGAGCTACAATATGCCCGGCTGGCGAGTGGGTTTTATGGCCGGTAATTCCATTTTAATTTCAGCATTGAAGCGGATGAAGTCCTACCTGGATTACGGTATGTTTACGCCCATCCAAATTGCGTCTATCGTGGCCCTGGAAGGGCCTCAAGAGTGCGTAGAAGAGACCCGCCGTATCTACCAACACAGACGGGATGTACTTTGTGAGGGACTTGAAGCCGCAGGTTGGCCGGTGGACAAACCCAAGGCCACCATGTTTGTTTGGGCACAGATACCCGAGATATACACAAGCATGGGTTCTCTGGAATTTTCTAAAAGGCTTTTGGCTAAGGCTAAAGTCGCGGTATCGCCCGGTATTGGGTTCGGAGAGTATGGCGATGGATTTGTGCGTTTTGCGCTTATCGAAAATGAGCAGCGCAGCCGCCAAGCAGTGCGTATGATCCGGCAAATGATCAGGAATGATGAATCGAGTTCGGCAATGGGTTAGCGGCGTGACCAAGCAAACGATTGCCCAAAAAAACCTTACTTTAGGGTTCGCCATTCCGGGCTTGACCCGGAATCCAGATTTCCCAATCGCTTACTGGATACCGGATAACGGCTTCGCCGTTTCCGGTATGACGATGAGTGGTTAACGAGACATAACAGCGTTGGAACTAATATTTTGAAACCGGTCAATCTTGGTATTCTGGGTTTAGGCACCGTAGGGGGTGGCACTGTCAATGTGTTGTCACGCAATGCCCATGAAATCACGCGCCGGGCAGGGCGTGACATTCGTATTTTACAGGCGGCTGCCCGGGACCTGGGTCGCCAACGCATTTGTGATACCTCTAATATAGATCTCACCGAAGATCCCCATGCGGTGGTGGATAACCCCGACATTGATGTTGTGATTGAGCTCATTGGTGGCGACACTCTGGCCAAAGAACTGGTGTTGCGTGCCCTCGACAATGGCAAGCATGTGGTGACGGCCAATAAGGCTTTGATAGCCGTACACGGCAATGAGATATTCGCCAAGGCCAGCGACAAGGGCGTCATCGTGGCCTTTGAGGCTGCGGTAGCCGGTGGGATCCCCATCATTAAGGCTTTGCGAGAAGGTCTTTCCGGCAACCAGATCGAATGGTTGGCGGGGATCATCAATGGTACGGGTAATTATATCCTGACCGGTATGCGGGACCGGGGTGCCGACTTTGAGACCATGCTGGCCCAGGCCCAACAACTGGGTTATGCCGAGGCCGACCCGGCCTTTGATGTAGAAGGTGTGGATGCAGCCCACAAGCTGACCATCCTTGCCGCCATCGCCTTTGGCATTCCGCTTCAATTTGATAAGTGCTACCAGGAGGGGATAACCCAAATCACCCAGGGCGATATGGTTTATGCAGAAGAACTGGGTTATCGGATCAAGCACTTGGGTATTGCCAAACGGCGTGAGCGGGGTATTGAGCTGCGCGTCCATCCCACCCTGATTCCCGAAAGACGCCTCATCGCCAACGTGGATGACGTGATGAATGCGGTGCTGGTTAAAGGTGACGCAGTAGGTTCCACCCTTTATTACGGCGCAGGGGCGGGCGCCGATGCGACGGCCTCTGCGGTGGTGGCCGATATCGTGGATGTGGTGCGGGTATTGACCGTGGACCCGGAGAATCGGGTCCCGCACTTGGCTTTTCAGGCCGATGCGCTTTCCAATCTACCCATTTTACCCATGGAAGAGGTGGAGACGGCCTATTATCTGCGCATGCACGCTGTGGATCGCCCCGGTGTGTTAGCGGACACCACCCGCATATTGGCGGATCACGGCATTAGCATTGAGGCCATCATACAAAAAAAGGCCAGCCCCGGCAGCGAGCAGGTGCCGGTGATCATGCTGACCCATCGTACCGTGGAAGGCAATATGAATCAGGCGATTGCCGCCATAGAATCGCTTGAAAGTATTCAGGGTTCAGTTAAGAGAATCCGTTTGGAGCATCTTAATCGTTAAGTGAGGATTTATTTATGCCATTTCGTTCCCGTTACACCGGACTGATTGAGACTTATCGTGACCGGCTTCCGGTGCGTGACGACACCCGTGTCATTAGTCTCGGCGAGGGCAATACGCCGCTCATTCGGCTCAATAATATTCCAGATTTGATTGGCAAAGAGGTCGATATCTATGTGAAGTTTGAGGGGCTCAACCCTACCGGGTCTTTCAAAGACCGTGGCATGACTTTAGCGGTTACCAAGGCAGTTGAAGAGGGCAGTGAAGCTATTATCTGCGCCTCTACCGGGAATACCTCGGCATCGGCTGCGGCCTATGCCGCACGCGCCGGGATCACTGCTTTCGTATTAATACCCGAAGGCAAAATTGCCTTGGGTAAATTGGCTCAGGCGATGATGCATGGCGCCAAGGTGCTGCAGATTCAGGGCAATTTTGACGTGGGTATGGCCCTGGTCAAAGAGGTTGCAGAAACGGCCCCGGTTACTATCGTTAATTCTATTAATCCGTTTCGTATCCAGGGGCAAAAGACCGCAGCTTTTGAAATTATGGAAGAGTTAGGCAGTGCCCCGGACTTCCATTGTTTGCCTGTGGGCAACGCTGGAAACATTACCGCGCACTGGATGGGGTATACGGAATACAAAGAACATGGCATCGTGGATTCTTTACCCCAGATGTTGGGCTATCAGGCAGCTGGAGCGGCGCCCTTTATGCGCGGTGGACCGGTAGATGATCCCGATACGGTAGCCACAGCCATTCGTATCGGGCATCCACAATCCTGGGACAAGGCCTGGCATGCCCAAAAATCATCCCAAGGCTGGTTTGATGAGTGTAGTGATGAGGCCATCTTGGTAACGCAGAAGTTGCTGGCAGAGAAAGAGGGGGTGTTTTGTGAGCCTGCATCCGCAACCTCTTTGGCGGGCGCAATAGCAGATATCAATGAGGGCAAGATACCGGAAGGGTCCAAGATCGTGTGTACGCTGACCGGTCATGGCTTGAAGGATCCGGATACCGCTATCAAGCAGAGCACGGCGCCGTTGACCGTTGAGGCCACCCGCGCAGCGGTGGAAGCGGTGATCAACGACAATATGGGGTAGCCAACTGAAATGGGTATCCGCCCCGGCCACAACAAGCGGGCTAAATTGCGTGAATAGCGACGATAAAATCTACGTAGCAGGGCATCGTGGCCTAGTGGGCTCGGCCATCGTGCGGGCCTTGCTGACCCAGGGATTCACCCATCTTGTCTATCGCACCCATGCTGAACTCGATCTCACCAATCAGCAGGCGGTGCGGCAGTTTTTTGCCGACCAAAAGCCTGACCATGTGATTCTGGCAGCGGCGCGGGTTGGGGGTATTCACGCCAACAATCATTACCGTGGCGATTTTATTTACCAAAACCTGGCCATTGAGACCCATGTCATCGATGCCGCCTATCGGCAGGGTGTTAAACACCTGGTTTTTCTGGGCAGCTCATGTATTTATCCCCGGGACTGCCCGCAACCCATGCGCGAGGAGCACCTGCTCACTGGGCCTCTGGAGTCCACCAATGAACCCTATGCCATCGCCAAGATCGCGGGGATCAAGTTGTGCGAGGCCTACAATGCCCAGCACGGAACCCATTTCGTGACCCTCATGCCCACCAACCTTTACGGTAGCCACGATAATTTTGATCTGGAGACCTCCCATGTCATACCTGCGCTGATGCGCAAGGTGCATGAAGCCAAGATAGCGGGGGCAGGGGAAGTCGTCGTCTGGGGTAGCGGCGCCCCCCGGCGCGAATTTTTGCACGTGGACGATTTGGCGGAGGCAGTGGTGTTCACCCTTGGCAAGGAGGAGAGTTTGGAGTTGCTCAATGTGGGCAGTGGCCAGGAGGTGACCATAGCAGAACTGGCTGAAGCCCTATGCCGGGTCGTGGGCTTTTCGGGACGGATTAAATTTGATCCCTCTAAGCCCGATGGCACACCACGCAAGTTACTCGACAGTGGCCGAATCAGGAAGTTGGGTTGGCACGCCAAGATAGGCCTCAAAGAGGGCCTCCATGAAACTTATCGTTGGTTCTCTAAATACGCTATAACTACTTGAAACACTTGCAATATCTTCCCCGGCACCCTATCCTGTATCCGTTGTGCCGGTGCACGCAGCTTAGGTGGCCAGGGTGTGCGGTGCATGTAAACCCATTCGTTCCTGGCAAGTTTAGTACACTTTAATAGACGATGAGATGGGCTCGGGACGCCACTTATCGCCTGGTTCCAGATTGAGATGATTAATAGCGCTTGGACACACAAAAACACCACCTTCTGGGCGATTACTGCCGTTGCCGTTGCGATCCTGGCCGGTGTTGTTGTCGATAGCGTCAAGCGCGTGGGGGGTCTGCTGGCTCGAGGTGTGCCGCAAGTCATCCCCCAAGTTCGTGACCCCCGGAAATCAGCCATCCAATATCGCGTGTCGGATATTGTCTCGGCCCATTTGTTTGGTCAGGCCGATGCCCTTGCAAGCCAGTCCAAGGTGAAGGCGCCCGAGACCCGTTTAAATCTGAAATTACTGGGTGTGGTAGCTGCGGAAGGAAATAGCGGGCATGGCCGCGCCATCATCGAAGTGGCTGGCAAGGGGGTAAAGAGTTACGAAATAGGCCAAGTACTCGAACATACCGATGCAAAGCTAAAGGCGGTCGAGGTAAATCGAGTGCTTATTGATCGCAAGGGTGTTGTTGAGAGTCTTCCTCTAAAGCGGGATGCCGTGGATGTAAAGAGCAGTGCTGGGCAAAACACGGCTATGCTGCCGGGTGTGTCCTTATCGCCGGGCGAGAACACGTCCGCAAACCGTAATCAAAAACCCGCTACCCGTGTTCAAACACCGGCCACCCAAAACGAATCGCCCGTCAGCCATGGATCCCACAACCATGAATAGAGGCGGCCTGGAAACTGTGTTGACCGACGCGCGTAAACACGCCGTGGATAAGCGCAACTTAAGGGCACTTCTATTAATTGATAACTCCTTCTCCCTCCGGGAGAAGGTTGGGATGAGGGGATAATAAAATCAGTGTCTTAGCTTTGTTTGCTCCCCTCACCCTAGCCCTCTCCCGGAGGGAGAGGGGATTAATAGAAGTGCCCTTAATAAGGATATTGGTTTCGGGAGTGCTGGGTGTTTGGTTAATCTGTGCCGGCACAGCATGGGCGATTCCTGCAAATAAGGCAGCCAACAGCCCAGGTGGAAATGCTGATCTCATCACCCTCAATTTTCAAAATGCGGATATACGCGCCTTGATCGCCACCGTGTCACAACTGACTGGGAAAAACTTCATTATAGATCCACGGGTAAAAGGCAAGGTGACCCTGATATCGGGTGATAAGCTTAATATCAACCAGGTGTACAACGTATTTTTGTCGGTGTTGAGTGTGCATAATTTTGCTGCGGTGGATACCGGGGACGGTGTCACCAAGATTGTGCCGGTGAGTATTGTCAAGCAAAGCCCGACACCGACCTCGTTTACGCTGCCCCCGCCCCTAGGGGACACATTTATCACCCAGGTCTACCAGGTTAAGCATGGCAGGGTACAGGATATGGTCCCCGTTTTAAGGCCGTTACTGCCCCCAACCAGCCACTTTGCCGCCTACGCCACCTCCAACACATTAGTTTTTACCGATACCACCGCCAATGTAAGGCGGGTACTCAAGGTTTTAGAGCAAATTGATCAACCAATGAAAAGCAGTGACATCCATGTGGTTTATCTGAAATACGCCAAGGCCGTCGACATGGTCAAGATACTCAACGGCGTGTTGACGGCAAAACAAAAGGCCAACCCTAAAAAGACCAAGGCGGTGACCCTGAACGTGCAGGGCGATGAGACCACCAATGCCTTGGTGATTCAGGCCCCTGAAGGTGATTTTACCTTAATACAGGAGGTCATCGACAAACTGGACATTCGTCGCGCCCAGGTCTTTATCGAGGTGCTGATCGCCGAGGTCACCACCGACAAGGCCCAGGATATAGGCGTACGCTGGGAGTTTGGTGATGACAATATTGTGAACGGTCAAACCACAGGCAACACAGGTTTCTCGGATGTCACCGGGGGCTTGACCTTGGGCTATCTCAAGTCTTTCGTGACCGACTTGGGTGGCAATCTCATCCCCGAGTTACAGGTGGTGTTGAGTGCCCTGCGTACCGACAGCAATACCAATATACTCTCCACACCCACCTTGTTGACCCTGGATAACGAAACCGCCGAAATCGTGGTGGGGCAGGAGGTCCCCTTTGTGACCGGGCAATTTACAACAGCTAACACCTCTACTACGACGAGTACCACTGGCACCACTGGCACCACCGGCACCGCCGGCACATCGACGACTTCCGTGAATCCCTTTCAGACTATCCAACGCAAGAAAGTGGGGCTTAAACTGAAGATCAAACCACAAATCAACCAAGACAAGTCCTTGAGTCTGGAGATAGAGCAGGAGTTGTCCAGTATTAGTACCAAGAATATCGAAGGCGCGTCAGATCTGATCACCAACACGCGATCTATTAAGGCAACGGTGATGGTGGATGACAGCCGTATTATTGTGCTGGGCGGACTGATGACAGATGAGTTGCAGGACACCGTGGAGTGGGTGCCGATACTGGGCAAAATTCCGGTGTTGGGTGCCTTGTTTAGAAAGAAGTCCAAGAAAGCGGTGAAAACGAACCTACTCGTGTTCCTTAAACCAATGATAATTCGCAGCCAGTCGGACTTGGACGGCTATACTGCTGAAAAATATAAGTATATGCGTGATGCAGAGAGAAACAGTAATCCGAATTCAAAGTATTTGTTGTACGGCTCCAGGCCTCCTGTGTTACTGAAACAGGAGAAACACTTTAGCGGTGAAAAGCTAGGGCCGGAAGTGGCAGACGAAACAAATGATGAATTCTAAACCTTAATGATTGAGTTAACCCCTATAGTGATTAGACTGTCAGCGAAAAAATGAATTCTCAACCGGAAATAAATTCCGGCAGTGATGCGACTGTAGTGCGGGATATGGCCTGGTCGGCGGCACAGATCCCCTATCACTTTGCCAAACGATACAACATTCTACTTTCACATCTAGATCATGATCGTATCCATGTGCTGTGTACCGAAGCGCCAACACTTGAGTTAGTTTCCGAGTTGCGCCGCAAGGTTGGCTATCAACTCAAATTCGAAACCGTAGACAAACACCGATTTGATGGTTTGTTGCGTGCGACTTATGACGGTAGTCAGTCCACTGCAACGAAGATCGCTGGTGAGTTGGAAGAGGATGTTGATCTGGAACGTCTCGCTCACGATCTTCCGGATACCCCGGATCTACTGGAAGCTGCGGACGATGCACCCATCATCAAGTTGGTCAATGCCTTGTTGACTCAGGCCATACGCGAAGATGCCTCCGATATTCACTTTGAAATATTCGAGCAACGGTCGGTGGTTCGATTCCGGGTAGATGGCGTACTACGGGATATTGTGGAACCCCAACGGGCGTTGCACGCCGCAATAGTGTCGCGGCTCAAGATCATGGCGGAGTTGGATATTGCCGAAAAAAGACTGCCCCAGGATGGACGTATTTCTCTTCGTATTGGCGACCATCCGGTGGATGTGCGTGTGTCATGTCTGCCCACGCGTCATGGTGAACGGGTGGTGCTGCGAATTTTGGACAAACAAAGTGCGCACATGGACATTACCGATCTGGGTATGACCGATCGGATGGCAGAGGCCTTTGATCACCAGATACACAGTCCCCACGGTATTGTTTTGGTCACCGGCCCCACCGGTTCCGGTAAGAGCACCACCCTGTATGCCGGGTTGGGTCGGCTGGATAGCGATAAGCTCAACATTATGACCGTAGAGGACCCGGTCGAATATGATATGGACGGCATTGGTCAAATGCAGGTCAACGCCAAGATTGACCTCACCTTTGCCCATGGCCTGCGTTCCATTCTTCGCCAGGACCCGGATGTGGTGATGGTGGGAGAGATTCGCGACTACGAGACCGCTGAGATTGCGGTACAGGCCAGCCTCACCGGCCATCTCGTATTGGCCACGCTGCATACCAATACCGCTATCGGTGCGGTTACCCGGCTTATCGATATGGGAGTAGAACCGTTCTTGATCTCATCAACCCTGATTGGAGTATTGGCCCAGCGTCTGGTGCGGCGATTATGCGAAAGTTGCAAGGCCCCAGCAGTTTTATCCGAGTCAGACAGTGCGCTATTGGGTATTGAGGAAGTAGACCGGAGTGTGGTCTACAGTCCTGTGGGTTGCGAAAAATGCGGGTTTAGCGGCTACCGGGGGCGTAGTGGAATATTTGAGTTGATCACGGTGGATACCGATCTGCGCAACATGATTCACGATCGTAAAGCCGAAGCAGAGATGTTGGCCAGTGTGCGCAAATCGACAACCAGTCTTCAGGGCAACGGTTTTGAGAGGGTGCGTGAAGGTGTTACCAGCCTTGATGAAGTGGTTCGCGTCACCCGTGACGAGTAGACAGGGGGCATTGTGGCAGCGTTTGAATACGAAGCGCTAGACGGGCGTGGCCGCACCCGAAAGGGGGTGGCCACCGCCGACAGTCCCAGGCAGGTACGCCAGCAACTCAGGGAACAAGGATTGACGCCTACCCGAGTGGACGCGGTGGAGGGAAAATCCAGAAGGGAAGGTGTATCCGGAATTGGCCGTATCCGTCTGAGCGTGGCCGATCTTACTGTCATTACCCGTCAATTCGCTACGCTCATTGGGTCTGATTTGACCGTGGAAGAGACCCTGCGGGCTTTGATTGCCCAGTCTGAAAGCCAAAAGGTGAAAAAGATCTTGACCCGAATCCGGGCCATGGTGATGGAGGGGACTTCGCTTACTGAAGCCATCGGCGCATTCCCCGACGCCTTCCCCGGAATTTACCGGGCGTCGGTATTGGCGGGGGAACAGTCGGGTAAGTTGGCCATTGTTCTGGAAAGACTCGCTGACTTTACCGAGGCTCGACAGGCATTGAGTCAACGCGTCGGAGTGGCGCTGATTTATCCTGTCATTCTCATGGTCATGGCGTTTTCGATTGTGATGTTTTTGTTTATATATGTTATACCAAAGGTCGTTAAGGTATTTCAGGATACCGGGCAAGACCTCCCTGTCATTACTCAAGTGTTTATTGCAATGACGGATTTCTTACAGCAATATGGCCTTGTGACCTTGGTGTTACTTATTGCAGTGGGGATAGCGACCACTTTTTTCTTGCGTCTGCCCAAACCCCAGTATCAATTCCACGGGCTATTGTTACGGATTCCCGGTATCAGGCGTCTGTCCAGGGGGCTCAACACCGCCAGGATGGCGCGCACACTGGCGATCATGGTGGGCAGTGGCGTGCCCCTGCTCCCCGCCATGAATGCCAGCCGGGACGTGATCACCAATAGGGTGTTGCGGCGTGCCATGGCCACCGCCACAGACGAGGTAAGAGAGGGCGTTAGCCTGGGCAAAGCCCTGGATCGCAGCAAACTCTACCCCCCCATACTGGTGCAAATGGTGTCCAGCGGCGAGGCCAGTGGCAAACTGGGGGAGATGCTGGACAAGGCCGCGTCCACGCAGGAACGCGAGTTGGAGGCCCGTATTGCCGTCATGGTGGGAATCTTTGAGCCGGTGATGATCCTGGTAATGGGTGGTATAGTCATGTTGATCGTGTTGGCAATATTGCTGCCAATATTTGACATAAACCAACTTGTGCAGTGAGGTTGTAGATGAAACAACGGGGCTTTACGTTAATAGAGATTATGGTGGTGGTGGTCATCCTCGGCATGTTGGCAACCCTGGTGCTGCCACGGGTCATCGGGCGGCAAGAAGAGGCCATGGTGACCAAGGCCAAGGCAGATATTTCGTCCCTGTCAGGGGCGCTCAAACTCTACAAGTTGGATAATTTTAATTATCCGTCCACCGATCAGGGCCTGGCGTCGCTGGTAAAGAAACCCGAGGGTGACCCCGCCGCCAAAAACTGGAAAAGAGGGGGTTATATTGAACGATTGCCTAAGGATCCCTGGGGCAATGACTATCAATATCTTTCTCCCGGAGAAAAGATGGAATTTGATCTATGGTCCAATGGCAGCGATGGTCAGATTGGTGGTGTAGAGGCCGCCAAAGACGTGGCCAACTGGAACCTGGATTCTGTTTAGATAACATTAAGGCGTTTCTTAAATTAATTGATAATCCCTTCTCCCTCCGGGAGAAGGAGAGGATGAGGGGATATTAAAATCAATAACTTATCCTTGTTTTATTTTCTATTAATTGACAATCCCTTCTCCCTCCGGGAGAAGGTTGGGATGAGGGGGCAATAAAATCAGTGTCTTAGCTTTGTTTGCTCCCCTCACCCTAGCCCTCTCCCGGAGGGAGAGGGGATTAATAGAAGTGCCCTTAAGTAAGTGCCAGTCGACTCTGACCCCGACCCCATTTTTCTTAAAACGCAACGCCGGATTCACCTTACTCGAAATTCTGGTCGTGGTGTTGCTGATCGCGATAACGGCCAGTTTTGCCGTGGTGAGTCTCAATCGAGACGTGGATCGTTTGGCCCAACTCGAAGCCCGACGTTTGGCAGGTCTTATAGATCAGTTGCGCGACGAGTCTGTTATCACCAGCAGAACCTACGCCCTGGAAATCTTAAGCGACGAGCGTGCCTATCGGTTTTTAGTCTCGGCGGAGGGGTGGCAGCTCATTACCGATGACTCAATGATGCGCCAGCGTGTCATACCTGAGCCGCTGAGGTTGAGCTATGAATCACCCATTGACGCAGAAGCAGGTAGCCGCGAGCTTGTGGTGGTGCAGGCCAACGGCCAGATCACACCTTTTACAATCATTATTCGTGGTGAGGACAAGGCCTATCATGTCATCCTCGATCCGGCCCAGAATATTCAGATCCAGGAAAAGACACGTGGCGAGGGCTGAAAAGGGCTTTACGCTCTTAGAAGTGCTTGTGGCCCTGGTTATTGTGGCTACGGGGATTGCCGCTACGGCCCAGGCGATGGGTGCGCTCACCGGTCGCACAGAGGCCCTGGAGACGCGAATGTTGTCTACCTGGGTGGCCAGTAATCGACTCGCCGAAAATCGTTTTACCCGCTCATGGCCGGGTTTGGGGGGTTATCAGGGGGAAGTCAGTCAAGGTGGCAGAACATGGTATTACCGCGAAGAAGTGGTGGCGACCCCCGATCCGGATATCAGGCGCTTGAATGTCTATGTCTACTCGGATGAAGCGCGCCAGGATCAGTCCGGCTTCCTGTTCGGGTTTCTAACCAAGCCATGAAGTCTTGCAAAGGGTTTACTCTACTCGAAATGGTGATCGCCATAGCGATCTTTGCCGTCATTGCCACTGTGAGTTATGCCAGCCTTAGCCAGTTTTTAGATACCTATGAGTACCTCACCCAGCGCGGTGAAAAAACCAAAGGCCTGCAGCAAACCTTTGCCTTGTTGGCGCAGGATTTTCATTACAGTGCAGATCGATCCGTGCGTGATGAATACGGTGATCGCCAACCGGCGATGATTGCTGTTGCCGTGAATTTAGCCGAAGTTGGAGAGATAGTGCGCTTGACTGTAAGCGGTCCAGATCTTCAGGTGCCGACAGCCAGTCGACTCACACGAATAGCGTGGCGCCTCGACCAGGGGGGGCGACTGTACCGAATGACATGGGCAGTACTGGATCGAGCCCAGGACAGCGCGGCCTATTCGCGGCTTATCCTTGAAGGCGTGGATGCGCTCGAACTTAAGTTTTTGACTGTCGACCGGAATAATCAAGTCCAAACCAGCAACGAGTGGAGCGGTAGTCAGGGTCGGCCTGGCGCCGTAGAGGCACTGCTGACCCTCAGTGATAAGCGCCAGTATCGTTGGTTGTTTGAGGTGGGCAATGGTTAGGCAGGGGGGTGTGGCGCTTGTTACGGTGCTGTTCATATTAACCTTAATGGTGACCCTATCCGCCTATCTCGTAGGAGATGAACATCTGGCGATGCGGCGCTTTGGCAATATTCGTGATACCCAACAGGTCTTTCAATTGTTGCTCTCAAGTGAGGGTTGGGGACGTAAGATATTACAGCGGGACCTGCGTGAGTCGAAAACCGATCACTTGTTGGAGAGTTGGAACAAGCTGGGCAATCCAGTAAAGGTGGAAGGGGGTCAGCTGGTGACGGTTATGGTCGATCAGCAAGGCCGATTTAATCTGAACAATCTACAGGATGGAAAGAAGAGTATTTGGTATGGCGCATTTGTGCGGTTGCTACAGGTTTTGGAGCTCAACACCGGGCTCGCCGATGCCGTGGTGGATTGGATTGATGCTGACCAGACCGTAACCGGGATCAACGGTGCAGAGGACGATGAGTATTTGAGCAGGACACCACCCTACCGAAGCGCTAATAACTTAATTGCTGATCAATCTGAGTTGTTGAGTATCAAAGGCTTTGATCGCAAGACGGTGGAGGTTTTGGCGCCTCATATCAGCACGCTTCCCAGTAGAAATGTGCTTATCAATATCAATACCTGTAGTTTAGAGGTGCTGCGTGCGGTAGGTAAGACCGTATTGGATGAGGCCACTGCCGAGACCCTTGTTGTAGGGCGAGGCGAAGAGGGCTATGTTTCAGTGACGGTCTTTTTACAACAACAGGGTATGGCGGGACATGGGGATGTGGCAACAAAATTGGTGACCGTAGCGAGCAACTATTTTATGGTGGTGAGCAGGGCCAGCTTTGGACGTGCCGATATGACTCTAAACAGTTTGTTCATCAGGGGGGGGGTGGGCACGACTGCTAAGGTCAGCTTATTACAGAGGTTGCGCACTACCTTATGAGTTTTTTCTTTAACATAAACAGCCCCTACCATTGGGCACGCACTGATCGTAACGGTAACTTGGTTGAAGAGGGTTTGGCCCCTACTCTGGCGTCAGTACCTGTCACCGGGCATGGGTCAGAAACCGTGTATGGTGTGGTTCCAGGAGAATTTGTGGTGGTGCGCAAGGTCCAGGTGCCCGCACGGCAACGCGCCAAGGCCTTGGCAGCCGTGCCTTATGTGCTGGAAGAGAGCCTGAGCGACGATGTAGAAGACCTGCACTTTGCCTTGCTCGACTGGCGGGCCGGGGAATCGGCAACGGTGGCCGTCGTCAGCCGATCGACTATGAGCGACTGGCTCGATAGTCTGAATGAAGCCGGTCACGTAATAGACGGATTGGTGATGGATTATCAGCTGTTGCCAAGTCATCCTCAGTGCCACTACGTCATGATCAGGGATGCTGGCGGGCGGATTATCATCAGTGGGCGAGACAACCTCGGATTGGTAATCGATGAGGACAGTTTAGGGATGTGGTGGCAAGGACTTGAGCACGCCGATCCCGCCATTGCGGTTGATGACAGAACGCTAGCCGAAACTTTAATCCATCTGGGTGCAACGCGAGTCAGTCAGTGGCCTATTGGCGAGCACTTTCCTGCCTGGTTGGGCCATGGCGGCAAATTTGACTCGCCGCATTTGTTGCAAGGAGATTATTCTCCAACCCACAAGACCCACAACTGGCGACGAATGTGGCCAGCGGTGGCAGTGCTACTGCTGGCACTGCTTATTAATCTGGGTACGGATGGCTACGAGTATTTTCGATTGCATTCGGAGCATGAACAGTTGCAGACACGGATAAAGTCGATCTATCGGACTACTTTTCCAAAAGCAAAACGCATCGTCAAACCACAACAACAAATGCAGCGACGATATGAGCAGCTTAAAACAGGATATAACGCAAGTGGTAACTTTCAGTGGCTCATGGCGAATGTGGCCAAGGTCCTCCCGGCCACAGGCGCAAAGCTGGAAGAGGTCATTTACAAGAATAATGCCTTAGTGATTCGCTGCACCTTAAGGGATTTTGCCGGTCTGGATAAGCTCAAGAAACGGTTTCAAGATCAGAAAGGTGTGCGTGCCCAATTACAGTCATCGAGCGCTCTGGAAAAACAAGTGGTGGCGCGGTTCCGCATACAGAGGGTAAGCGGGTGAACGCTCTCCAACAATATTGGCGTAGCCTGAATGCCCGCGAACGCATTTACATGTCCGTGGGTGTGGCGGCAGTAGTAGCCATTCTTCTTTACGTCAATGTTTGGGCGCCGTGGCAAGATGCCCTGAAACAACTGCGTAAACAGGTCCCGGCACAACGGCAGGTCGTGGCGTACATGGAGCGTACAGCGGTGCAGATAAAACCCTTGTTGAAGAAACAATTGGATTCCGATAGCAAACCCAAGAAACCCGTACTCACCGTCATAGAGAGTACAGCCACCGCAAGTAAATTGCGCGACGCCATCAAACAGATGCGGCCTGGTGAGCGAGACGAGTACCAAGTTTGGCTGCAAGGTGCAGAGTTTGATTTATGGCTACGGTGGATCGATACCCTTAGAAAGGTGGGTATTGAGATTTCCGCAGCATCTGTCAGCAAATCCCAGGAGGGCAACACGGTGAATATCCGAATGACAGTGACGCGGGGCTAGTATAGTGTCCTAATTTGATCGTATATTATCAAGAGTTAACCGCGCACGATTTACTTTTTTCAAAACCGCGCCGAAGGCGCTCAATCCCCGTTCCCCGCATCACGGTTCGCGGCGCATACGCCAAAGGCGCTAAGTTGTCTTCCCGGCCTATACCTTCACGGAGCCCGGTGAACCACTACATAGAATCAGCAATTCTCATTATGACATTTCCTTCACCAAGAACCGTCATTCCCGCGAA
>ENA-ORDP01000235-ORDP01000235.1-marine-sediment-metagenome-genome-assembly--contig:-NODE-235-length-37583-cov-4.244457_pt1 | contig 37583 bp, 39 predicted proteins | sample MGYA00248627_ERZ508539 | MGnify/ENA primary metagenome ERZ508539 (study PRJEB26208, sample SAMN05571518) | marine sediment metagenome | biome: deep sea; feature: Hydrothermal vent; material... | reverse complement strand
GATATTTTGGTTGGATGTGTTTTTAAACTATGCTATTCTTTTCTGGATATTCAGGATTCTGAAAAGCCTTTGGAAATCAATGGAATATGGGCAAATCAATCTGCATTGTCAATCAAAAGGGCGGGGTGGGCAAGCCCACTACCGCCGTCAATCTTGCCGCTTCACCGGCAGCAACGCGTAAGCGCGTGCTACTGGTGGACATGGATCCGCAGGGTAATGCCACCATGGGCTGTGGCGTCAACAAGAACGATGTCGAAAAATCCGGTTGTGAAGTTTTGCTGGGCGAGGCATCCATCAGTGCAGTACGGGTACAACTGGAAGACTCGAAGATCGATGTATTGCCAGGCAACGCAGATCTGACAGCAGCTGAAGTATCGCTGATGCAGCAGGACGACCGTGAACAGAAGCTACACCAGGCACTGCAGACCATCAAGCATGAATATGACTATATACTGATAGATTGTCCGCCGGCATTAAATATGCTGACGATCAACGCAATGGTGGCGGCACGCAGCGTGATCATACCGATGCAGTGCGAGTATTATGCACTCGAAGGTTTGTCGGCGCTGATGAATACCATAGAACAGATAAAAGGCAGCATTAACCCAGAGCTGGAGATTGAGGGCATATTACGCACCATGTTTGACCCGCGTAACAACCTTGCCAACCAGGTTTCTTCACAGCTGATACTGCATTTTGGTGACAAGGTTTACCGTACCATGATACCGCGTAATATCAGACTGGCTGAAGCCCCCAGCTACGGCCTGCCCATTTTGCTGTATGATAAGTCCTCGCGTGGTGCCCTGTCCTATCTGGCCCTGGCCGGAGAGATATTGCGACGTGAGCAGAGCCAGGCCGACTCCGATCTGAACATCAGTAGCGAAGCACAACAGGCCTGAATAACTGCCGCATTGAGCGGTGAAACTTTTTACATAATCGATTTTTATCATGGCTACAAAAAAACGTGGATTAGGGCGAGGACTGGACGCTCTGTTGGGTGGCGCTGTCTCGGCGTCTGCAACGAATCAGGCGAATAAAAAAGAGGATGGTGTCCTAAAGGTACTGCCGGTTGATGTGATCCAGCGCGGGCGCTATCAACCGCGTGTAGACATGCATCCTGAATCCCTGGAAGAGCTGGCTGATTCAATTCGTGCGCAGGGTGTGGTGCAGCCTATCGTGGTGCGCCCGATCAGTGCTAGTAAATATGAAATCATTGCCGGAGAGAGGCGTTGGCGAGCAGCCCAGATGGCCGGATTACAGGAAATCCCGACCGTCATCCGCGACGTCTCGGACCGGGCCACGATCGCGATGGCCCTGATCGAGAACATCCAGCGCGAAGACCTGAACCCGATGGAAGAGGCCCACGCACTGAAGCGCCTCATTGATGAGTTCGAGATGACCCAGCAACAGGCCGCCGAGGCAGTAGGCCGCTCCCGTACCGGTGTAACAAACCTCCTGCGCCTGCTGGAACTGACCGAAACAGTGAAGCAAATGGTGGTTGCTGGTGAGCTCGAGATGGGCCATGCTCGTGCCCTGCTGGCGCTAAAGGACGGTAGTCAGCTTGAGGCCGCAAAGCTGGTCGCGACTAAAGGGATGTCAGTACGTGAAACCGAGCGCCTGGTACGCAAGTTGCTGGGCGATGATGCAAGCAAGGCAAAGAAGGTCAGACCACGTATGGACCCGGATATTCGTCGTTTGCAGGATAATCTGTCAGACAAGCTGGGCGCCAGGGTACAGATACAACATGGCAGCGCGGGCAAAGGAAAATTAGTGATCCATTACAACAGCAGCGACGAGCTAGATGGTATATTAGACCATTTCAGTTAGTAAATTATTGATATTTATCGGTAATTACTGTATTACTCGAATTTATACGCAGATAAGTTTTTATAAATATCTATTGACCCCTGGCACCTGATTTATATATACTGCGCGCCGAAACGGACTCGACAACAATGATTGTTGAAGAGGGTTAGGCGACTTGTCCCTGCTCAGAAAGGGCCCGGAAAGGTGCTTTTCCCATGGTATTACGCCCGTTGATTGCACAGACAGCGCTGGTACTCGCAGCCGCTGTAGTGGCTGCCGCCTATAGCGGCGTAAATGGTGCTATTGCAGCACTTTATGGTGGTAGTCTGATACTGATCAGGACCATCATGCTGGTCTGGTACTACCGGCGCGCCGTGAGCAGCGCTGGAATAGACCTCGGACTTAACCTGCGCATAGCCTATCGTTGCAGTATTGAGCGCATGGCGGTAACGGTTTTACTGTTAAGTCTGGGACTTGGAATTTTAAAGCTCGAACCACTGGCTTTGATTAGCGCATTTGTTGCGCTGCAGCTAGCCGGGCTTGTAGGCAGATTTGAAGAATCTTTGTTGAGTAACATGCATGTCAAGCAGTGAACTAACATCTGGCGCTTACATTAAGCACCATTTACAGAATATGACCTATGGTCAGCATCCTGATGGTAGTTGGGGTCTTGCCCATTCGGCTGCCGAAGCCAAAGAGATGGGCTTTATGGCGATCCACGTGGACACCATGTTCTGGTCCATCGTTTTGGGTGTACTCTTCTTATGGTTGTTCCGCAAGGTTGCCAAAAAGGCTGAAACCGGTGTACCCGGCGGCCTGCAGAATTTTGTGGAAATGATCGTTGAGTTTATCGACACCAGTGTGCGCGGTTCGTTTACCGGCAAGAATCCACTGGTAGCACCCATGGCCCTGACGGTGTTCGTCTGGGTATTTCTGATGAATTTTATGGACCTGCTCCCGGTAGACTGGATACCGTCTACGGTTGGCTGGCTGGGCGCAACCCTTTTTGGTGCAGACCCGAGTCATATCTATTTCAAGGTAGTCCCGTCAACCGATCCGAATGCCACCTTTGGTATGGCGTTGTCGGTATTTGCGCTGATGCTGTTTTACAGTATCAAGAACAAGGGTGTGGGTGGCTTTGCCGGCGAGCTGACCTTGATGCCGTTTACCTCCGACAACAAGCTGGTGATGGCCATTCTGATACCGATCAACTTTTTGCTTGAGTTTGTATCGCTGATCGCCAAACCGCTGTCACTGTCACTACGACTGTTCGGCAACATGTATGCGGGTGAGATGATCTTTATTCTTATCGCGATTATGTACAGCGCGGGCATAGGTATGGGGATATTTGGTGGCTTCCTGCAGCTGGGCTGGGCAATTTTCCATATTTTGATTGTGACATTACAGGCGTTTATTTTCATGACCCTGACCATCGTTTATATGGACATGGCACATAGCGAACACTAAACCGATTTTATAATTAAACACGACCCTAATTTAGATACAGGAGAAAAAAATGGAACTCGCAAATGCACTGTTATACATCGCGGGCGCACTGATGATGGGCCTGGGTGCCCTCGGCGCGGCCATCGGTATCGGCATCCTTGGCGGACGCTTTCTGGAAGGCGCAGCACGCCAGCCTGAGCTGATCCCGATGTTGCGTACCCAGTTTTTTATCGTTATGGGTCTGGTAGACGCCGTGCCGATGATTGCTGTTGGTATTGCCTTCTACGTACTGTTCGCTGTTGTTTGATATTCGTTTCAGTACGTATTCGTCTTAACGAAACCAATCTGAAGGTTATAGCATGAATATCAATTTAACACTCATAGGACAGTCGATTACGTTCTTCGTGTTTGTGTGGTTCTGTATGAAATATATATGGCCACCATTGATGAGCGCGTTGAATGAACGTAAAAAGCACATTGCCGACGGACTGGCTGCAGCTGAACGCGGTCAGCATGAACAAAAACTGGCTCAGGAACGTGCGGTAGAAACCCTGCGTGACTCCAAGTCACAGGCGGGTGAGGTTATTAATCAGGCGCAGAAACGTGCCGGTGAGATAATCGAAGAAGCCAAGGGCGATTCACGCACCGAGGCAGAACGTATACTGATCGCAGCCCGTGCTGAAATCGATCAGGAAGTAAACCGTGCACGCGAAGAGCTGCGCAAGCAAGTAGCATCACTGGCGCTGGCAGGTGCCGGCAAGGTGCTTGAGCGTGAGATCGACGAAGCGGCTCATAGTAAACTACTGGATGATCTGGCCAGCCAGATTCAGACAGGCTAATGGCTGAATTAACCACCATCGCACGACCTTACGCCCAAGCCGTTTTCAAGCATGCGCAGGAAAACGACAGACTGGAGCAGTGGTCTACCATGCTGATGACGGTGGCAACTGTTATACAGGACCCCGCAATGTGTGAGGTTATGGCAAGTGCCCGGCTGTCGCGTGAACAAATCACCGACATGCTGATAGACGTGAGTGCCGATGCAGTTGATGAACAGGGCCGCAATCTGATTCGCCTGCTTGATGAAAACGACAAACTGGCATTGCTGCCTGAAATCGCAATTGTATATGAACATTATCGCGCCGAAGCAGAACAAACGATAGAGGCGGAAATGGTCTCTGCATTCCCGGTCACCGAAGCGCAACAGGAAAAGATTACTGCAGCGTTGGTTAAAAGACTGGGAAGCAAGGTAAGTCTCGACGTAAGTGTAGACAAGACCTTGCTGGGCGGAGCCATCATACGCGCCGGTGACATGATTATTGACGGTTCGGTACAGGGCAAGCTAAGTAAGCTGGCCAGTGCCATGAACCATTAAGAGGACTTAGGTTATGCAACTCAATCCATCCGAAATCAGCGAGCTGATCAAAAAACGCATCGAGTCATTTGATGCAGCCGCCGAGGCCCGAAACGAAGGTACTGTCGTCAGTCTGACTGACGGTATCGTGCGTGTACACGGTCTGGGTGACGTCATGGCCGGTGAAATGCTTGAGTTTCCCGGTGACACATATGGAATGGCACTCAACCTGGAACGCGATTCCGTTGGTGTGGTTATTCTGGGTTCCTACAAACATATTACGGAAGGTGACAGCGTCAAGTGCACCGGCCGCATCCTGGAAGTTCCGGTTGGCGATGCGCTACTGGGTCGAGTCGTCGATTCGCTGGGCATGCCGATTGATGGCAAGGGCACGATTGATACTGAGTTGACTTCACCCATTGAAAAAGTTGCACCAGGTGTCATTAGCCGTAAGTCAGTCGACCAGCCGGTACAAACCGGGTTGAAGGCGATTGATGCAATGGTGCCTATTGGTCGCGGACAGCGCGAGCTGATCATTGGTGACCGTCAGACAGGTAAAACCGCAGTCGCTATCGATGCGATTATTAACCAGAAAGGCACCGGGGTTAAATGTATCTATGTGGCGATAGGCCAGAAGGCCTCATCCGTTGCAGCAGTCGTGCGCAAGCTAGAAGAACATGACGCGATGGCGCACACCATCATTGTTGCGGCCACCGCAGCAGAATCTGCCGCGATGCAATATATCGCGCCCTACTCCGGTTGCTCAATGGGTGAATACTACCGTGACCGCGGTGAAGATGCGCTGATCATATATGATGATCTGACCAAGCAGGCCTGGGCCTATCGTCAGGTGTCCTTGCTGTTGCGCAGGCCACCGGGTCGTGAAGCCTATCCGGGCGATGTGTTCTATCTGCATTCTCGTTTGCTGGAGCGCGCCGCACGTGTAAATGAAAATTTTGTTGAGCAGGCTACCAACGGTGCCGTTAAAGGTAGAACGGGTTCGTTGACTGCGTTACCTATCATTGAAACACAGGCCGGTGACGTATCTGCTTTCGTACCCACCAATGTTATCTCGATTACAGATGGCCAGATCTTTCTGGAGTCTGACCTGTTCAACGCCGGTATACGTCCTGCGATTAACGCCGGCCTGTCTGTATCGCGTGTAGGTGGTGCGGCACAGACTACCATCATCAAGAAACTGGGCGGCAGTGTGCGCCTGGCACTGGCTCAATACCGTGAACTGGCGGCCTTTGCACAGTTTGCTTCTGACCTTGATGAAGCCACACGTAAGCAGCTGGAGCGTGGCCAGCGTGTCACCGAGCTGATGAAACAGAAACAGTATTCACCGCTTTCGGTTGCTGAAATGGCTGTCTCACTCTATGCAGCCAATGAAGGCCTGCTGGATGATGTGGAAGCTAACAAGATTGTTGATTTCGAAGCAGCCCTGCATGCGTTTGTTAATTCAAATCACGCAGACCTGATGGAAAACATCAACAGTACGGGCGACTACAACGACGAGATTGCAGCAAAGATCAAGGCAGCAATTGAGAGCTTTAAAGCGACCAGTACCTGGTAAGAGGAGTAGCCAGCAATGGCCAGCGGCAAAGAAATACGGACCCAGATCAAGAGTATCCAGAACACGCAGAAAATCACGCGTGCGATGGAAATGGTTGCGGCCTCAAAAATGCGCAAGGCACAGGATCGTATGCGAGCCTCGCGCCCGTATGCGCAGAAAATGGTCAACGTCATAGCGCATCTGGCACAGGCGCACTCTGAGTACAAATCGACCTATATGATCGAGCGTGAAGTAAAACGGGTTGGTTATATTATTATTTCCAGCGACCGTGGATTATGCGGTGGCCTGAACTCCAATCTGTTCCGTACCACGGTGGCCGACATGATGGCCTGGGACGAAAAAAATATCGAAATTGATATGTGTACCATCGGCAGCAAGGCCAGCGGGTTTTTCAAGAGACTCAAAGGAAACCTGCGCGCCAATACCAGTCATCTGGGTGATGCGCCCCGGCTGGACGAGCTGCTGGGTGCGATCAAGGTGATGCTGGATGCCTATGAAGCTGGTGAAATTGACCGTCTTTATATTGCCACCAATATCTTTGTCAATACGATGACCCAGCAACCTCGCGTCGTCCAGTTGCTGCCTATCTCCGCTCCTGAAAAGGACAAGGAAATTGCACATCACTGGGACTATATTTACGAGCCGGAATCCAGAACCGTACTGGATGCATTGCTGATGCGCTACATCGAGTCACTGGTCTATCAGGGTGTGGTTGAAAATATTGCCTGCGAACAGGCTGCGCGCATGGTAGCCATGAAGAGTGCATCCGATAACGCTGGTGATCTGATTGATGATCTGAACCTGTCCTATAACAAGGCACGTCAGGCAGCGATCACCCAGGAGTTATCAGAAATCGTCGCCGGCGCAGCGGCTGTATAGCGCGCGCACGAAACAGAATTGAAATTTATCAAATGAGGGTCCGAAAATGAGTTCGGGAAAGATTATACAAATTATTGGTGCGGTAGTAGACGTTGAGTTCGACCGCGACAACATGCCAAAGATTTACGACGCCCTGTTCGTAGATGAAGAAGGCTTAACACTGGAAGTTCAGCAGCAGCTGGGTGACGGTGTGGTGCGAACCATCGCAATGGGCTCTACCGACGGCTTAAAACGTGATCTGGATGTGGCGAATACCGGCGCACCGATACACGTGCCGGTTGGTGAAAAAACCCTGGGACGTATCATGGACGTACTGGGTAACCCGATTGATGAACAGGGTGATATCGGCGAAGAAAAGAAAATGCCTATTCACCGTGATCCGCCTGACTATGCAGATCAGTCAGCCTCACTCGAAATACTGGAAACCGGCATCAAGGTGATTGACCTGATTATGCCGATTGCCAAGGGTGGCAAAATTGGTCTGTTCGGTGGTGCCGGTGTGGGCAAGACGGTAACACTGATGGAATTGATTCGTAACATTGCGGTAGAGCACTCTGGCTACTCCGTTTTCGCTGGTGTCGGTGAGCGCACCCGTGAAGGTAATGACTTCTACTATGAAATGGAAGAAGGTGGCGTACTGGACAAGGTATCGCTGGTTTACGGTCAGATGAATGAACCGCCAGGTAACCGTTTACGTGTTGCGCTGACCGGTTTAACGATTGCTGAAAACTTTCGTGACGAAGGCCGTGAAGTGCTGCTGTTTATCGATAATATTTATCGTTACACACTGGCTGGAACAGAAGTGTCCGCATTGCTGGGCCGTATGCCCTCTGCAGTAGGTTACCAGCCTACCCTGGCTGAAGAAATGGGTGTACTGCAAGAGCGTATTACTTCTACCAAGACCGGCTCCATTACTTCGTTCCAGGCAGTTTATGTACCGGCGGATGACTTGACCGACCCGTCACCGGCTACCACCTTCGCGCATCTGGACGCGACGCTGGTATTGTCTCGCCAGATTGCTGAACTGGGTATTTACCCGGCGGTTGATCCACTCGATTCGACTTCGCGCCAGTTAGACCCGTTAGTGATTGGTCAGGAACATTATGATATCGCGCGTGAAGTGCAGGGCTTGCTTCAGCGCTACAAGGAGCTGAAGGATATTATTGCCATTCTGGGTATGGACGAGCTGTCAGAAGAAGACAAACAGACCGTATCGCGTGCTCGTAAAATCCAGCGCTTCCTGTCACAGCCGTTCTTTGTGGCCGAGACCTTTACCGGGTCACCTGGCAAGTATGTAAGCCTGAAAGACACTATTCGCGGATTCAAGTCCATCATCGATGGTGAAATGGATGAATATCCCGAGCAGGCATTTTACATGGTAGGTGGTATTGAAGAAGTTGCTGAAAAGGCTAAAACCCTTTAACGTATTCGGGGCAGAAAAATGGGTATGACTTTACATGTCGACATCGTTAGTGCTGAGCAGGAAATATTTTCCGGTACTGCTGAAATGGTATTTGCTCCGGCTATCATGGGCGAAGTAGGTATAGCGCCGCGTCATACACAAATGTTGACACCACTTAAGGCGGGTGAGGTCAGGGTCAGGACAAAAGGGAGCGAAGAGCAAACCTTTTATGTCTCTGGCGGTATGCTGGAAGTACAGCCACATGTGGTCACCATCCTGGCTGATACAGCGATGCGTGCAAAAGACATAGATGAGGCAGCGGCCATCAAGGCCAAAGAGCATGCCGAACATGCATTAGCCGGCAAAAAGACTGAGATGGATTATGCACGGGCGACCGCAGAACTTGCAGAAGCAATAGCGCAGTTGCGTACGCTAGAACGAATACGCAAAAAGAAAAAATAGTCTTTTAGTCATTCTTATCTGGGAATTACATCATGAACGATTCAGTTCGCGTAGAACGCAATAAGGCCGTTTACTTTACCTACAGTATCCGCGATGAAAGCGGAGAAATCCTGGAGCAGAGTGATCTGCCGATTGGATACGTACATGGTACTGAGAGTGGTCTGGTAGAAAAAGTTGAAATGGCGCTGGAAGGCATGGCCGCAGGTGAAACGCTAGAAGTGCCCGTCTCGCCTGAAGAAGGCTTCGGACCCACTGATCCTGATCTGACCTATACCGATGATCTTGCCAATGTACCACCCGAGTATCATCGCATTGGTGCCGAGGTGCAGTTCCAGAACGACAAGGGTGAGGTGAAAACGTTTCTGGTGTCCAGGATTGAAGATGGCAAACTGACCGTAGATGGTAACCATCCTTTGGCAGGCAAAAATCTGATATTCAACGTCAAGGTTACCGAGGTACGAGAGGCGACTCCTGACGAGTTGCAGCGTAAACGCCTTGAGGATAACAGTGCGCTGCTGCACTGAGGAGGAGTTGCTGGTCCATTCATGGCTAATGCGCACGGTCAGGGCGCAATAGCTGGCGTGCCCGGATTTCGCGATTATAGAACACCAAAACCCCGACAAATAAGACCGCACGAAAACAATAAGAATGCGGCGAGCAATACCCCTACATTATATCCGTAATAATAAATAGTCATTTTGTTTTTAAACCAAACAACGCGTACCCTATTCAAGTTCATGATAAGATGATATGCGTGTGTGTGATTCAACAGTAATTTCAGGAAAATCATGGCTCTAAGTATTATCATTCTGGCCGCAGGCCAAGGTACCCGGATGTGCTCGGCGCTGCCAAAGGTACTCCATGAAATAGCCGGGAAGCCATTGCTGGAGCACGTAGTTGAAACGGCAGCACACTTGCCAGGGGCTCAGATTAATGTGGTGTATGGCCATGGCGGGAAACTTGTTCCAGAGCGGCTGGCACATCTGGCAGTAAACTGGGTGGAGCAGGCAGATCAACTGGGTACCGGCCATGCGGTGATGCAGGCCATGCCCGCCGTTGCTTCGGCTGACAAGGTGCTTGTTTTGTATGGCGATGTACCGCTGATCCGGGCAGAGACCCTGGATCGGTTGCTGAAGGTAGACGGTGTGGCCCTGTTAACGGTGAGCCTGGAGGATGCGACTGGTTATGGTCGTATTGAAAGGGATCAACAAGGCCATATCTGCCGCATCATCGAACATAAAGACGCCAGTGAACAGCAAAAGCAGATTCAAGAAATCAATACAGGAATTATGGCTTGTTCAGCACAGCAGATGTCAATGTGGCTCGAGCGCCTGGATAACAACAATAGTCAGGGTGAATATTACCTGACAGACCTGATCGAAATGGCCGTTGCGGACGGGGTAGAAGTAATATCTGTCGCTGCGCAATCTGAAGCCGAAGTGTTGGGTATCAATGACCGTGTACAACTGGCCGCTCTGGAGCGAGTGTACCAGCAAGAACAGGCCCAGGCGCTGATGCGAGCCGGAGTAACCGTTATGGACCCGTCCCGGCTTGATATACGAGGCGTGGTTACAACAGGCCAGGATGTGGTGCTGGATATCAATGTGATACTTGAAGGTAAGGTTGTACTGGGCGAAGGCATTCAGGTGGGCGCGAACACAAGTATCAGAAATTGTAAAATAGGCGATGGCGTGATTATCAAGCAACATTGTGTGCTGGAAGATGCCGAGATCGGCAACGATGCCACCATCGGACCTTTTGCACGAATAAGACCGGAAGCACGTTTATCCGAAGGCGTACATATTGGTAACTTTGTTGAGATCAAGAAATCTATTGTAGGCAAGGGCAGCAAGATTAACCATCTGAGCTATATCGGCGACTCCGAGATCGGGTGTGATGTTAATATTGGCGCTGGAACTATCACCTGTAATTATGATGGTGCCTATAAGCACAAGACGATAATAGGCGATAATGCATTTATTGGATCCGACACACAGCTTGTGGCGCCGGTAACGGTTGGCAAAGGCGCTACGATAGGTGCAGGCTCCACTATTACCAGCGATACACCTGATAATGAATTAAGTCTGAGTCGATCCAAGCAGATAAGTTTAAAAGGCTGGCGACGACCCGTTAAGAAGCCGACTGAAAATAAATAAGCAAGGATAAAAAATATGTGTGGCATAGTTGGCGCGATTACAGAGCGCGATGTAACGCAAATTTTGATTGAAGGCCTGCGCCGTCTTGAATATCGAGGCTATGACTCCGCGGGTATAGCCGTTCTGGACAAAGACAATAGCATCCAGCGTATTCGCACGTTGGGAAAGGTCCAGGAACTGGCAACCGAACAGGACAAACACCAGATTCACGGGACGCTGGGTATAGCACATACACGCTGGGCGACACACGGCGCACCCTCTACAAAAAATGCTCATCCCCATATCTGCCGCGATCGTGTTTCACTGGTACACAACGGCATTATCGAGAATTTTGAATCACTACGCGTATTACAGGCAGAGAGGGGTTATGAATTTACCTCGGAAACAGATACAGAAGTTATTGTTCATCAGGTAACGTATTATATTGAGCAGGGAAATGATTTGCTCAGTGCGGTGAAGTTAGCAATAGAAGATCTTGAAGGGGCTTACGCAATGGGCGTAATCTGTGCTGATGAACCAGGACGTATGGTTGCTGCCCGTAGCGGTAGTCCGCTGGTTGTCGGTGTAGGGATTGGTGAATATTTTATCGCCTCGGATGTGGCTGCGTTATTGCCAGTGACACAGCGGTTTATCATACTTGAAGAGGGTGATGTGGTAGACATCACCAGCAAGAGTCTGAAGATTTATAATGCCGCCGGTGAAGAGGTAGAACGTAAAGAACACCTTTCTGAACTGAGTGCCAATGCCGTCGAGCGTGGGCAGTACCGCCATTACATGCTCAAGGAGATATACGAGCAGCCACGTGCAGTCAGTGATGCACTGGAGGGGCGCATTAGTGACAGTCATGTACTTGAGAAATCTTTTGGTCCGAATGCAAATGAGATATTTAGCGGTGTCGACCGAGTGCAGATCATTGCCTGTGGCACAAGCTACCATGCCGGACTGATTGGAAGATACTGGTTAGAGGCCATTGCGGGTGTGCCCTGCAATGTCGAGGTGGCTAGTGAATTCCGCTATCGTAAGCCGGTGGTGCGTAAAAATTCGCTGATCGTAACCTTATCACAATCAGGCGAAACGGCAGACACTCTGGCAGGTTTGCATGAGGCAAAAAGACTGGGATTTGGCAAGTCACTTACGATATGTAATGTACCGGAAAGTTCACTGGTTCGTGAATCCGACTTGGTCATGATGACCCGTGCCGGCCCTGAAATAGGTGTTGCATCAACCAAGGCCTTTACTACACAGCTGGTTTGTCTGATGCTGCTGGTACTGGCGCTGGGCCGACATAACAAGCTTGATGCAGGTACAGAAGCACGAATTATCGCAGAGCTGAAAAGTTTACCGTGCAAGATCGAGTCTGCACTGCAGCTCGACGATGCGATTAAGTTACTGGCTGAGGATTTTGCCGATAAGCATCATGCCCTGTTTCTGGGTCGCGGAGCGCAATACCCGGTTGCGATGGAGGGGGCTTTAAAGTTGAAAGAAATTTCATACATTCATGCTGAGGCATACCCGGCTGGTGAGCTCAAACACGGGCCACTCGCGCTGGTTGATGAAGACATGCCCATTATCAGTGTTGCGCCGAATAATGAATTACTGGAAAAACTTAAATCCAACCTGGAAGAAGTGCGTGCGCGGGGTGGACGCCTGTATGTTTTTGCCGATGAATCTGCCAATATGGAGGCCAGAGCCGGATTAAAAATTATTGCAGTCGCGCCAACAGATGACAGCATCGCTCCGATGATATATACCATCCCGTTACAATTGCTTTCTTATCACGTTGCTGTGCTGCGTGGTACAGACGTGGATCAGCCGAGAAATCTGGCGAAGTCAGTGACTGTTGAATAATATGTAAAGAAAATCTGTGAAAAGGAATCTCATATAAAGCTAGGCAGGTATCTGCCGGATAAGGAGAGTTGCGCATATGCCGAAACAACCTAAACCTGGGCGTCCGGTTATATTTGGTGAAGTACTTTTCGATCAATTCCCGGATGGCAGTAAGGTGTTGGGTGGTGCCCCGTTTAATGTGGCCTGGCATTTGCGCGGATTTGGCCTGAACCCACTGCTGGCCAGCCGTATAGGGAGTGATGATGCCGGACAGGAAGTCCTGATGCGCATGCGTGACTGGGGCCTGGCAGTCCAGGGCATACAGATCGACACCGAATACCCTACAGGTGTGGTACAGATCGAACTACAGCAGGGCCAACCAGTCTATTCTATTGTCGCCGATCAGGCCTATGATTTTATTAGCTACGCCTTGTTGAAATCATGTATAGGACAACAGGCAATCAGTTTTATTTATCATGGTAGTCTGGCAACCCGGTCTGCAATATCAAGAGCAACATTGAAGCAGATTATTGACGGGTGCCGTGCATTACGGTTTATCGACATCAACCTGCGTACTCCCTGGTGGGACAAACAGTCAATAGACAAGTTAATTGGTGATGCTTATTGGTTAAAACTGAATGATCAGGAATTAGCTGAACTGACAGGTATGGATAGTATCGATGCACAGGAACGCGAAGCGGAGGCCAGCCTTTTGCTGGGCCAGTACAGTCTGGAAACACTGGTTTTAACGGAAGGCGAACGTGGAGCATGTATCATTTCACAATCAGACACTGTTTGTGGTGCCAGTGCAGCGGTAGAAAATGTGCAGGATACTGTCGGCGCAGGTGATGCCTTCAGTGCTGTTTGCCTGTTGGGGTACAGCCAGGGTTGGGCAGATGAAATAATACTCAAACGTGCCCTGGAGTTTGCGGCTAATATCTGTGAGTTTCGAGGGGCTACACCCGATGACTCACAACTGTATTCAGATTACCTGATGCGTTGGATGAATCATAGCTGATGCAAAAGCCGCATAAGTTGTACATCGTATTGATCAGTGTGCATGGTCTGGTGCGAGGAGACAGATTAGAGTTGGGCTGTGATGCCGACACCGGGGGCCAGATACTATATGCTGTTGAACTATTACGTGCGCTGGCTCGTCACCCCCAGGTTCGGCGAGTTGATTTACTGACACGACTGATTGAAGATGCAAACACTGATCCGGATTATGCACAGGAAATAGAAAAGGTTGAGCCTGGCGCGAATATAGTACGGATAAGATGTGGGCCCAGGCGGTATATCAGAAAAGAATTACTATGGCCACATCTGGAAGGATTTATTGATAATAGCCTGCAGCATTTTCGTAAGGTAGGCCACTGTCCGGATCTAATTCACAGTCATTATGCCGATGGTGGCTACGTAGGCGCGGGTCTGGCACAGTTGATCGGAGTACCACTGATACACACAGGGCATTCACTGGGGCGAGTTAAGAAAAATCGCTTAATGGAACAAGGTATGAGCGCCAGCGCGATCCAGTCACGCTATAATATTCGGCAACGTATCGAAGCAGAGGAAGTGGCTCTGGGGAATGCTGCGATGGTTATCACCAGTACCCGGCAGGAGTTGATGGAACAATACCGGCAGTATGAGAACTATCATCCGGTACGTGATGTCGTGATACCTCCAGGCGTTGACCTGGTTCGGTTTCACCCACCGAACAGCCATACAAAACTACCTGCCATACACCGTTCTGTTAGCCGGTTTCTGGAGGATCCGAATAAACCAGTCATACTGGCATTGTCACGTCCGGACGAGAGAAAGAACATTCGTACGCTGATCAAGACCTACGGCAAAAGCAAGGAGCTACGAAAAAGAGCCAATCTGGTTATTATTGCCGGAAACAGAGATGACATCTGTAAACTGGATGAGGGTGCGCAAAAAGTTCTGACCGATATATTGTTATTACTGGATCGTTACGACCTGTATGGACATATGGCGATACCCAAACATCATTTAGCAAGAGATGTGCCAGAACTGTATCGTATGGCGACTATGCTAAAAGGAGTTTTTGTTAACCCGGCGTTAACCGAACCGTTTGGCCTGACACTGATCGAAGCGGCAGCAAGTGGTTTACCCGTTGTGGCTACAGCAGATGGTGGACCGAAAGAAATCATAGCTAACTGTTGTAACGGAAAATTGATCGATCCATTAAATAGCAAGGATATTGAACAGGCACTGGTTAGTGTGCTACGTAGCAAGAAGCTTTGGCAACAAATGTCAATTAACGGGGTTAAGGGGAGCCAGGCGCATTACACATGGGATGGCCACGTCAGCAAGTACATGAAAGAAGTAAACAGACTGTTGAAAGATCATCACCAGGACCAGACCGTGTCACCCGGTAAAAGCCGCTTGCCGGGTATTGACAGAATACTGGTTTGTGACATAGACAATACATTACTGGGTGAGCGTAACGGATTGGCCGAACTGGTTGAAATACTTCAAGCGAATAACCGGCTTGGTTTTGCGGTTGCTACAGGTCGGCGCATACAGAGTGCACTGGATATCCTGGAAAAGTGGAAGGTGCCAACACCGGATATTCTTATTACTTCAGTAGGGGCAGAAATATATTATCGTCATAAGGTAAATCGTGATAAGGGCTGGCAGAAACATATTGATTATAAGTGGAATGCAGCAGCGATAAAATTGGCACTGCGAGGCATGCCTGGACTGAAATTGCAGCCAGCTAGCGAACAATTACCCTTCAAGATAAGTTACTACGTTGACACAGACAAGATGCCATCACTGGCGATGATGCGCAGGCAGCTACGCTTATGTGACCTGCATGCCAAGTTGATACTGTCACATGATGCCTATCTGGATGTGCTACCGGTACGGGTTTCAAAAGGCCTGGCATTACGTTATCTGACCATGAAGTGGGCGATACAACCCGAGTGTATGCTGGTGGCAGGTGACTCGGGTAATGATGAGGAAATGTTCAAAGGAAATACGCTGGGTGTGGTAGTGGGCAACTACAGTAAGGAGATAGAGCGTTTACGCGGCAAACCACGCATTTATTTTGCCGATGCAGAATATGCAAATGGCGTACTGGAAGGGATTCAATACTATGATTTTCTGGAAAGGATACGAATCCCGAACGATGTAGGGTAAAAACAGTAAACCAGTGTATCCGCAGCTATACTGTGGTAAAAACAAGAGGCTCAATAGATCATGCACGCCTTATTAACTGAATATATCGATCAGCAACGTGATACCGTTTTCACCCTGCTACGCTACTTTATAGCACAGGGTCGGGCGTTTATGCTGCAGTCAGACCTTTGGGATGCATATGAATCGTTTTGCGACCAGAGTAAAGACAAGCAGGTATGTAGCCCACAACTAGCCGACATGATACGCCTGACTCAGGAAGGTGCCATATCTAGCCCCTGGATATACCTGGCCATACGGCCACGCAAGGCACGATGGGTATATATTCGTTTTCACGTTGACGCAATGGAATACGAGCAGGTCAACACCACTGATTTCCTTGCTTTTAAGGAAGGTCTGGTAAGTGGCGTTGATTTCACTGGAAGCTGGACACTGGAGCTGGATCTCGGGCCCTTTAACCGAAATTTCCCGAAGCTTCAGGAATCACGTAGTATCGGTAAGGGCGTAGAGTTTCTGAATCGTCGTCTTTCAAGCCAGCTATTGATGGACAGAGAAAAAGGTGACCGACGATTTCTGGAATTTTTACGTCTGCATCAGTATCAGGGTATACAGTTGATGCTGAACGAGAATATAACCAGCCTGCACGAGCTACAAAAGAATTTACGGCGGGCACAGGATTATTTAAGCGTTCAGGCGCAGGACGCCGGTTGGGAAATAGTAGGGAAAAGCTTGCAACACCTCGGTTTGGAGCGTGGCTGGGGAGATACCAGCGCCCGCATGCTGGATACACTGAATATGCTGACAGAGATCCTCGAAGCACCTGAACCGAATATTGTCGAACAATTTCTGGGCCGTATCCCGATGATATTCAACGTTGTTATTCTTTCGCCACATGGCTATTTCGGGCAGGCAAACGTACTGGGCATGCCTGATACCGGCGGGCAGGTTGTGTATATTCTGGACCAGGTGCGAGCACTTGAGCAGGAGATGCGCGAAAGATTGCATGCGCAAGGACTGGATATTGAACCCCGTATTATCGTTGTGACACGGCTGATACCTGAAGCTGAACACACAACATGCAACCAGCCAGTCGAGCACATAATAGGAACAGAGAATGCGATCATCCTGCGTGTACCGTTCCGGTCACGCAATGGAGAAGTATTACAACGCTGGGTGTCCAGGTTTGAAGTTTGGCCCTATCTGGAGCGATTTACTGATGAAGTTGAAAAGGAGGTGGTGGCCGAGCTCGGTACGCGCCCGGACCTTATCGTAGGAAATTATTCGGATGGAAATCTGGTCGCCACCCTGCTGGCCCAGAGACTGAATGTAACACAGTGCAATATCGCACATGCACTGGAAAAAGCTAAATATTTGTACTCTGATCTATATTGGCAGGACAATGAAGATTCATATCATTTTTCCTGTCAGTTCACAGCTGACCTGATATCCATGAATGCGGCAGATTTTATCATCACCAGTACCTACCAGGAAATAAGCGGCCGGGATGACAGTGTTGGTCAGTACGAAAGTTACAGCGCATTTACCATGCCGGGCCTGTACCGGGTAGTGGATGGAATCGACATGTTTGATCCCAAGTTCAACATAGTATCCCCGGGTGCCGATGCAAATATCTATTTTCCGAACAGTGACAGGGATCGGCGTATGAGCTCCTTGCATGGCGAGATAGAAGAGCTGGTACTTAGTGGTACGGGAGAAGACGCACGTGGCGAATTGACAGATAGTAAAAAGCCCATAATATTCACAATGGCGCGGATGGATAGAATCAAGAATATTACTGGGCTGGTAGAATGGTACGGCAAGTGTGAGGCGTTGAGGGAACATGCCAATTTACTGGTCATTGCCGGACATGTAGATGTCAGGAAATCATCTGACCAGGAAGAGCAACAACAAATACAGTTAATGCATGAGTTGATGGACAAGTATCAGCTTGATGGCCAATGCCGATGGCTGGGCGTACATCTGGATAAGAGCCTGTCTGGTGAGTTATATCGATGGATAGCTGATCGCAAGGGCGTATTTGCCCAACCCGCCCTCTTCGAGGCATTCGGTCTGACCGTAATCGAAGCGATGGTAAGTGGCCTGCCCACCTTTGCAACACATTATGGTGGCCCACTGGAAATTATAGAACATGGACAGTCCGGTTTTCATATCGACCCAAACTATCCTGACAAGTCTGCGGGTATTATGAGTAGTTTTTTTAAACGTTGTAGCGATGACGAGGAGTACTGGCAACAGATTTCAACAGGGGGAATAGAAAGGGTACACCGGCATTATACCTGGAAGCTTTATGCTGAACGTATGATGACCCTGTCACGGGTATACGGGTTCTGGAAGTTTGTAACCGACCTTGAGCGTGATGAAACCAGACGCTATCTGCAAATGTTTTATGGCTTACAATTCAAGCCGCTTGCTACAGCGATGGAGAAAGACGTATAGGTAATCGCACTATTCATATTTTTGTATTACAAGCTTTGTAACAATCATCATGATTAGTACCGAGGCGGTAAAGTAATACAGGCCGGCGTGTATAACAACGCTGGCTAATACCCCGAGTTTCACCGTTACAATTAATAGCGCAACAACAAAAACATCTAGCATTGACCAGCGTCCTATCTTCTCAAGCCAGATTAATTTTTTATGGTGGTGGTCTGTTTGGCTATTCCATGCAATCGTCAGAATAGATATTTTGGTGATGGGCAGGATAATGCTAAAGCTGAATATCAGTATAAAAACAACATATTCACCTTCTGCAACCAGCTGCCACAGGCCGCTTAGAATACTAACTGTATTGTTGAATATCAATAATTTAGTCAGGGTAAAAACAGGTAGATATACGCCAATAGCAAAAAAGACCGATGCGAGTAACAGTAACAGATTAATCAATAGTTGTTTTGGGCGATACATCATAGGGATTATTTTACAGGTATATACAGCCTATCTGTTATTACTTCTGGAGAATTGACTGTTAAGATAGCGAATAATGTCTCGTGATTCATACATCCATACCGGTTTGTCACCTTCCTTTTCAACGTGCAGGCAGGGAACCTGATAACGCCCTCCTTTCACGGTCAGTTTGTGGCGCAGAGAATAATCTCTTTCCGGGTTAACGATGGATATGCGTACATTAAGTTTATCGAGAATACGACTGACTTTAAGACAGTAAGGGCAGCCTGCGGTCATAAACAGCGTAATACCCTGAGCAAAAGTTCCCCCGCGCTGTGTAGAGTGTCGCGACAGGCGTTGTTTCGGTGTTTTGACCATAGCTAAACATAACATAAATAATATATTTAAGTGATTATGTAAGGCTGAATGCCGTATTCTAGTGCATGCCAGATATGCTGTGTGTTAAATTAGTAATGGAGGAATTAAAAAACTACCGCAACAAGAGAACCCGACAGGAAATGAACAGATAGTATCCTTGCATCAAGAAATGCCAGACCGCCAGAAAATGTAACTAAATAATGGAGCTCAAGTGCATGAACGACACTACAAAAATTGATTATGGCCCGTTGAAACAACTAGTTGGTACATGGAAAGGAGATAAAGGAACGGACATTGCTCCAGACCCGGAGGGTTCAGAAAACAATCCATATTATGAAACAATAGCCTGTACAGCGGTTGGAGATGTTACCAATGCAGAGTCCCAGGTGCTGGCTGTAATACGTTATCATCAGGTGGTCAGGCGGAAAGTTGACGATGAAGTTTTTCATGATGAGACAGGGTACTGGATGTGGGATGCCGCCGCAGGAATGGTGATGCATTCGCTGACCATACCACGCGCAGTGTGTGTTTTAGCGGGAGGTCAGTATTCTGGTGAAAAAAATGAACAAGGTGACGTTGTAATCGAGGTGACCGCGAGCACACAAGATAAAAATTGGGGCATTATACAATCCCCTTTTATGCAGGATAACGCTCGAACGACAGGGTTTCGTCATAAAATTACACTAGGTCGGGAAACACTGGTATATTCGGAAACAACCATAGTCGAGATTTATGGGAAAACCTTCGAACATACAGATACAAATAAATTGATGCGACAATAATACGACTATCACTACGTATTAGTCAGTCACTTTCATACATTATTAAGGATGATAAATGGCAAATTTAATTGTAATTAACCCGTTTGAAGTGCCACAGGAAAAAGAACAACATGCACTTGAGTTGTATGATAAATATGCTGAATATATAAGAAACCAGACGGGTTACGTTTCAGCCAGATTGCACCGTTCCATTAATCCTGATGCCAGGTTTACCATGGTGGTCACTGTGGAATGGGCATGCGCAGAAGATTATCTTGCTGCTATGCAAAGCCCTGAGTTCAGGCAGATGTCTGAAAATTACAAGGTCGAGTTTCTGAATAACCCGGAATTATATGAAGTTGTACGGAGTTGATGGCTTATAGAAAGCAGGTGAGCCGATCGATGTATTACTGCCAGTGATGGTAATAAGCGCGGATTATACTGCGTCACCCGGTATGCTGGCGTACCCACGCGAGTAACTGTGATTGATCCATCGCACCAGCCTGACGGGCAATTTCACGCCCCTGCTGGAACAATGCCAGCGTTGGAATGCTGCGAATATTATATTGTGCAGCAAGCCCCTGCGCTACCTCGGTATTGACCCTGGCCAGTCTTACCTGAGGTTCCAGCTGCCTGGCGGCTTGCTGGAATGCCGGGGCCATCATCTTGCATGGGCCACACCAGGGGGCCCAGAAATCAACCAGAACAGGTATGTCGCTACGGCTGATATGAGTTTTGAAGCGCTTTCCATCCAGATCAAGAGGCTGACCAGTAAACAATACACTCTTGCACTTTCCGCAGTTGGCATCATCAGCTAGCCGGTCTGATGGCACACGGTTAACACTGTCACAATGTGGGCATACGATGTGTGAAGCAGGCGTGCTCATGATTATTCTCCATTTTAAACGACGTTCTTGCCTTTACATGGGGTTAAGGTATGAAAATAACAAGCGCCACGCTATTTAAAGGTATTCAGTTGCCCTGCTGGGCAAGATGGGTGGCACAGGATGCAGATGGGCGCTGGTGGGTATATGAGCATGAAGTTGGGCAAATAACACTGCTCAAGCAGGACAGCCCGCCGGATAATTGGCGTGCTTGCCTGCTGCGAGCAGATGGTACCGAGTAAAGTAAGGGCTGCGTAGAAAGAGTACGTTTTACATTTAAGCTATTTCACAGGCTCAAAGCTGAATTTTTGACCACCGATTGATGCCTCATACATCAAACCGCCCTTGGCAATGGTGAATATAGCCACACCATTATTGTAGTCAGCATCCGCTGATGCACCTGCGGTAACGGCTACGGCCGAAACCTGGGCATCAAACTCGAAATTTCCCGAGGTGAAGTCTTCCAGTGTACGCTTGTCCTTGAAGAAAATTAATTCACTGTATGCTTGTCCACCTAGCTGGAAGCCGATAGTGAGCTGGGAAATACTTGTTTTGCCAATCAAGCGGCCTTTTTTGAATACTTCGCCTGAACCATAGGCCCCACCTATGCCTATACCACCCTTGCCTACGGTCGGGAACACCGCATAGCCATAGGCTTTTTTGAAATAGGTTTTCAGGCTGGGATCTTTGTTCTTGAAGCGAGCGGTGGTTTCAGCAACCTCGGTATTTTTGACCTTCTGGTCTTCCGCCTTTTCTTCTGCAAAAGGATTCCAGCCAGCCTGTAGCGGGTAGAAAGGAATGGTTATTACCATTAGTAAAATCAATGACAGTTGCTTCATGTGCATGGTGTATTCCTGTTGTAGTAGTGGTTTTAATTCAAGTATAGTTATAACTGAAAGTTTTTAAACAGTAACGAGTATATACAAGCGGATACCTGATTAATGTTTCGTATTTTCAGTACAGCTTCATCCCGGTCGTCCCGGTTTACAAATACGGACGAACTTGCCGCAGTTGATCTTGGCTCTAACAGCTTTCACCTGATTATCGCACGCTGTGAAAATGGTCAGCTACGCATAATAGATCGCCTGCGAGAAATGGTGCAGTTGGGTGCAGGACTGGATCAGGACTGTAACCTCAGTAGCGCGGCAGAAGAAAAGGCACTGGACTGCCTGCGTCGTTTTGGGCAGCGCTTGTGTGAAATTCCAGATAGCAATGTGCGAATTGTCGGAACCAGTGCCTTGCGCCGTATGGCCAATGGTGAGCTTTTTCTGGAAAAGGCCGAACATGCACTCAACCATGGCATTGAAATCATTTCAGGCATAGAAGAGGCGCGCCTGATTTATCTGGGTGTTGCTCACAGTACCGGTAGTGAAGGTGTACAGCGTCTGGTGATTGATATCGGCGGGGGAAGTACCGAGATTATCCTGGGCAGCGGATTTGAGACCGGGTATATGGAAAGCTTACGCATGGGCTGTGTTTCTGTCAGTAAACTATATTTCAGTCAGGGCGAGCTTGGTAAACGTAATCTTCAAAACGCTATTTTGTCAGTTCGTATTAAACTGGACGGTATATTACAGCAAGACAACAAGCTGGACTGGCAAGAGGTTATTGGTGCATCAGGCAGTGTACGCGCCATAGCACGAGTGGTGCAGGCACAGGGATGGTGTGAAGAAGGCATCAGTTTTTCAGCAATGAAGAAGCTGCGGAAACTTTTGTTCGAATACAACCATGTTGATGATCTGGAGTTTGATGGCCTTGAAAAACAGAGGCGTGAGGTATTTGCTGGCGGCTTCGCGATTCTGTATGGATTATTCAAGTCTTTGTCACTTGAACACATGCATATAGCAGATGGTTCTTTAAGAGAAGGTGTATTGTATGACCTGAGCGGGCGTTTACAGCATGAAGATGTGCGCGAACGAACTGTTAGTGCCATGAGCAAGCGTTACGGCATCGATCAGGCGCAGGCACAACGGGTTGCAAACAGTGCACTTGATTTATATGAGCAGGTGGCGACGTACTGGGAGCTGAATGATGAAGAACATCTTAATCTGCTACTCTGGGCATCACGATTGCATGAAGCAGGATTGGCTATTGCACATAGCGGTTATCATAAACATGGTTCCTATCTGGCTGCGAACGCTGATATGCCCGGTTTTTCCCGCCAGGAACAGGCCATTCTGGCCGCCTTGATTCGCGGTCACCGGCGCCGTTTTCCAGCGTCAGTACTTAAAAGTCTGCCCGCTGGCCTGCGCAGTAGCACGGCACGCCTATGCGTATTACTGCGACTGGCAGTGCGCCTGAATCGCAGCCGGACTGACAGCGATCAGGTTAAGCCCGGTATAAAGATAAAAGATGAAAAAGTACGCCTGAGTTTTCCAGCAGATTACCTGAGTACCAGAGAATTAACGCAGGCCGAACTGGATCAGGAAGCTGGCCTGTTGCAGGAAGCAGGCTGGACGCTGTGTATCATGCAGGAGCCGCCCGAGAACCTTGATTGCCGGACATCTTTTTAATATCAGTAATTTAGTATCCATTCGGAAAGTTACACATTATATTAGTGGTAAATGGCTAAATGTTAGCCAAATAGTGCCGCTAACAGACTATACACAGTAAAACTGGAATATCTGATGTCTGATATCAATGCTCTTTCCAATGCCATGTCCGGTATCTATCGCGGTATGGATGGTCTCAGGAAAAATGCCAGCGAAATTGCCAGCGCTACCCAGCTGGAAAGCGGCGCCACGGCGCAGAGTCTGACACGACCTATTATTGAGATGAAGGAAAATCAACAGCTGGTTCAGGCCTCTGCCAGGGCGGTCAAAATTATTGATGAAACCATTGGCAGTTTGTTTGACGAAAAGGTCTGATCAAGATGCTGTGTCAATCGCTTAGGTCACTATGACCATGGATATAAGTATCAGCAGTCCGCTAACTTCCTATAACGCATACAGACCAGAATCGCCTGCCACCACCGCTGAGTCGCAAGACGAGGTCTTGCCTGCAACACGAGATACAACGCCAGAACAAACCGAACAGGAAGCAAAAACCACCACCGAAAGTAATCCCGGGCAACAATTTTCCGACAGCGACAAGCGTGAAACCCGGGAACTACAACGTCGCGACCAGGAAGTACGAGCCCATGAAGCGGCTCACAAGGCAGCGGCCGGGCGTTATGCAACGGGTGGTGCCAGTTTTGATTATCAGCGTGGTCCAGACGGACGCCAGTACGCGATTGGTGGCGAAGTTAGCATCGATACCAGCCGGCCAGAAGACCCGTCTGAAGCACAAAGCAAGGCGCAGACCATACAGGCTGCTGCGTTGGCACCTGCCGACCCGTCAGCACAGGACAGACAGGTGGCGCAGGCAGCGTCTCAGATGGCGGCAGAGGCTCGTGCAGAGCTGGCCAAACAGACTATAGAAACAGGTGAGTCGGCTGCACAATATGCTGCGGTTGATCGTACTGGCGCGTCTGAACAACCGAACAGTGAACCGGGTAAGCTGCTAAACGAAATCGCCTGAACAGATATCAGGCGATTAGTTTTTCTGGCGGGATTTTACAGCCTGGATATATGGTGTTGAATCTCGCCTCAACGCCATGCTATTCAGCTTTATTTACTGGCTGTGAGTTCCTTGTTTTTATCACTCATCTTCTTAAGCAAACCATCGATACCGTCTTTTTTAACAATTTCCTTATAGGTACTGCGATAGTTGCTGACCAGGCTGACTTCTTCAATAATCACGTCATATACCAGCCAGTTGCTGCCGCTTAAAAGCAATTTGTAGTTAATCGGGATATTGGCCGTACCGGTGATAATTTCGGTATAGACGACAGCTGTTTTTTTCTTCAGCTTCTCACGTTTGAATTCCACCTTTTCATCAGTATAGGCCTTGATACGGTCAAGATAGGTGAATAACAATAATTCGGAAAACAGGTCTATAAATTCTTTTTTTTGCGCATCGCTGGCTTTTTTCCAGTTGGTGGCAAGGGTTCGTTGCGCCATTGCACGGTAGTAAAAACGCTTGCTGATCAGTTCACGAAGAACAGGTTCCTTTTGTTCCCATGTTGAGTCGTTACGCAGGACGGACATCATTTCGTCAACTGTGGATTTCATCTGGTCGATCGGCGTGCCTGCCTGTGCATGCAGGCTGAAGCCGCTTAGCGCAAGCAGGAAAGTGAGAATAAAATAATGTTGTTTAAAAGTTTTCATATCAGGTTTCCTGTTACTTGTCTTTTTCAATTAATGCTCTGCGATGCTGCTCGAAGGCATCACGCACAACCAGGTAGGGATCAAGTGTTTGTTCAAGGATAGCATCGAATGTACCCGCATCCAGTGAAATTTCATTTACCCCTTCTATTGCCCTGATAATGACATAGTTGGTGTTGATTTCCAGATCATTGTTCACCAGATAGGCTGGCGGATACAGGTAGTAATCGGCCAGCAAGCCAACACCGTCACGTACGTTACTGGGGCCCAGGAATGGTAATACGATGTAGAACCCGGGGCCTGCACCCCAGTGACCAAGAGTGGTGCCAAAATCTATTTCCTGGCGCGGCAGGTTGTAATGGTCGTTGCCCACATCGTGGAAGCCGAGTATACCAATGGTAGAATTAATCAGGAATCGGCCGGTTTCATTATAGGCGTCTTTACCCCTGCCCTGTAGTGCGGCGTTTACGATACGAATGGGTGCTCTGATATTGTAATAAAAATCCGAAATGGAGTTGCGTATCGGTTTCGGAAAGATAAAGCTCCAGCCTTTGGACAGGGGCTTTAGTACATATAAATACATTTTTTCATTAAACCAGAACATACCACGGTTGAATGGTTCGATCGGGTCATATACTTCGACAACCTCATCTTCTAACGAGAGCAAAGCATCCAGGTCGCTATCGGACATTCTGTCACGTTCATAGGACTTGGCAGCCACCATGATGGGCTTGAAAGTTGTATGGCTGGCAGGATCTGACGCCACTGTCCCATCCTGCCTGATGTTCTGTTGGCCACAGCCGGTGACTAAAATAGCCGTAAATAATATTGTGAGTAGATTTTTCATTAGTCTTTACTCTTGCTTTCGAATATGTATTTGCTGATAAGCTCTTCGATCACGATGGAGGATTCCGTTTCTGAAATTTCATCGCCGTCTTCAAGCATGATTTCTGATCCACCGGGCGTAAGCTTGACAAAACGGTCACCGATAATTCCGGCTGTACGTATGGACGCGATACTGTCATCTGTGAGCTTAATGTCACTGCTTATGTTCAGGACGACGATAGACTCATATTCTTCCTTGTCGAGCGAAATAGATTTAACCGTACCCACTTTAACGCCGGCAATTTCCAGAGCCGCGCCGGTTTTCAGACCGGTTGAGGTTGAAAAACGGGCAGTGAGATCATAGCCTAATTTGCTGAACAGGTTGGCCCCTCCCAGTACGACAGACAGGTAGCTACCAGCGAGAATGCTGACTATAACGAACAGGCCAACCATCAGTTCGACATTGGGTTTTTTACGCTTGACGCTCATTTATTATTCTCCATCATTAATGAGGTATTACCAGAATCTGTGGGTTCGGGTAGTGGTTACAGCATGATCAGCCCGACGATATAATCGAGCGCCAGAACACTTACCGAAGACATCACTACCGCATTGGTGGTGACCAGGCTAACGCCTTCTGCACCGAAAACGCCACTGCGGTTCTGGTGTACAAAATAGCCATTGTAGGAACAGATCCATACAATTATTAAGCTGAAAGAGAGGGGTTTAACCATGCCCAGGCGCAGGTCATCCCAGCCGACATTGGCAACCATGCCCTGAATAAAGGAGCCTGATGCCACGTCATTGCTGATCACAGCGACAAAATAGCCGCCTGCTATGCCGACCACATCAAAAACCATGGTCAACAGGGGTAACGAAAATATCATTGCAATAAACTTGGGTGTAATCAGGAAACGATAGGGGTCGATACCCATACATTCCAGCGCGTCAATCTGCTCGGAATTGCGCATAATACCCAGTTCTGCAGTCATCGCCGAACCGGCGCGTCCAATGACCATTAAGGCTGCCAGCACCGGACCCAGCTCCTGTATCAGGCCTAGCGCTGTGGCGGCCCCGATCAACTCCATGTTGCCGTATTGCTTGAGGTTGTAATAGGCCAGTAACGCAAGCACCATGCCGGTGAACAGGCCGGTCACCGATATCACCAGCAGTGAACGCGCACCAATAAAATATATTTGACGTAGTACAGCTTTGAAGCGAATCGGCGGTGTGAATATGTTACCCACGCACTGCAGCAGAAAGATAACCATGGAGCCGATTGTTGTGGTGATGTAAATCGATTCAAAGCCGATTTTTTCAATCAAGCGAGCCGGGCTTGCCAATAGCATATAGCGTTCCTTAATATGTACCCATATTACTTGATTACAGGTATAAGCTTGCAGGATAACCCGATACTGGTATTCAAGTCTATTATATACCCTGCTTTCGTTGCCTGTATGAGAGGTGGCGCGGTGTCGTTTCAAGCTTCGCCAGTCAGGCGTTTCATATAAGCATCGGCATCAATCGTCTCATCTTTAGGCGTGCGATTAAGCAGATTTTGCACACGCTCGTTATCACAGTTTTTAACTTCATCGACCGTGCCGGTAATCAGGATTTGCCCCTGGTCAAGTACGGTAATACGATCCGCAATACGGAATGCACTATCGAGTTCGTGGGTGACAATCACGATGGTCATGCCCATTGCGTCACGCAGGCGCAGGATCAGTTCATCCAGCTCGGCAGAAACCACCGGATCCAGCCCGGCAGAAGGTTCGTCAAAGAACAGCAGCTTGGGGTCCATGATGATTGAGCGTGCCAGTGCGACACGCTTGATCATGCCGCCAGACAGTTCAGATGGCATTAAATCTTCAAAACCGGCCAGATTGACCACTTCCAGCTTCATGCGCGTCATGATTTTGATGGTCATCTCGTCCAGCTTGGTGTGCTCGTGCAATGGTAACTGGATGTTTTCAGCGACATTCATTGAGCTGAACAGTGCACCACCCTGAAAAGCGACTCCCATGTTCTGACGCATCTTGAACATTTCCCGTTTGCTCATGCGGGTGATGTCCTGACCCAGAATATTGATAGAGCCGGAGGTGGCCGGGTGCAGGCGTCCGGCGGTCGGTCGCACCGCGCCGATGAGCAGTCGAAGCAGCGTGGTCTTGCCTGAGCCACTACCACCCATGATGACCATGACTTCACCCTTTTTGATGTTTACATTGATGTCATGAAGGATTTGCCTGTCACCAAAGTGTGTGATCAGGTCATTCACCTTTATGACATAATCATCACTGTTGTTCTGCGTGGTCATCATTTACACCCTGTCTGGAAACGGCTGAATTTCAATACCTGTACCTGATTAGTCCTTAACATCTTCCACATTGTCATAAATCGGGAATACACTGTCGAGACGTGCCAGTTTAAGCACCTGCATGGCTGCATTGCTGACGCTGAGCAAGCCAAATGTCTGCCCCGATTTTTTACTCATCTGGTAGCCTTCGACCAGACTGGCAATACCCGAACTATCGATATATGACACTTCAGACAGCTCAACCAGAACATTTTCATTATTTTTGAGGGCTTTCAGGATTTCTTCTCGTGCCTTGGGTGAGAAATGCAGATCCACTTCACCCACCAGTGAAATAATGCTGTATCCGGATTCGTTGCGTTTTTTAATTTCCACGTGATTCTCTCTATAGTCCAAAGTTATTGGTTTACAAGTTTGATTTTCATCATTAGCACATTGCCAAATTCTCCGGTCTGGCCCAGATATTCAACTTCATTCATGATTTCGCGAATAAAGTGAACGCCGAGTCCTCCGGGTCGAATATCGTTCAGGTCCCGCGGCTTGATATTACCGGGATCGACTGTCGGCGCATGGTCCTTGACCAGAATGACCAGATAATTTTCATCACGGTATAGATCCAGTACGATGTCACGTTGCCCGTTATAGTCATTCGGATAGGCATGCTGAATAACATTCATACAGGCTTCATTAATCGCCAGAATGATTCGGTCAACCGTTTCAACGCAATCGGTTAACGTCAACGTGGCATTGCGAATTTTGTCCCGAATCTCTCTCAGGTTACAGGCATCGGCCGGAAGACTGATTTCCAGCAGAGTTTCATGCATGCGGCGTCCTTTTTTCGACCATCACCAGTGTAATGTCGTCCTTCAGTGTTTCTGCCTGAGCGATAAACTGACTGAACAGTAATTTAATTAGCTCGTCCGGTTCCCGATCATGCAATTTGTGTAGCAATTTTGCAAGCCCGGACACGCCCAGCACCCTGTCTGGAGCGTACTCGCACTCGATCAGGCCATCTGAAAACAGGTACAGGCAGCCCCCGCTCAAACTTGTTTTTTCTATGGTATATTGGCTACCAGCCATGATCCCCAGTGGTGGGCCAGATGCCGATAACTCGGTTATTTCTCCTTCTTTTGAAATGAGTAAAGCAGGCGGGTGTCCGGCATTAACCAGCTGCACCTGATCGGTGGCAGGGTCATACAGGCCGCAGGTGAGCGTGACAAACATACCGCGTATCATGGTTTCGGCCAGCTCATCATTAACTGTGGACAACAGACGTGCTGGATCGTGCTCACGTTTGCCGAGGCAGCGAAACAGGCTGCAGGTCTTGGCCATTAATAAAGCAGCGGTCACGCCCTTGCCAGAAACGTCGCCCAGATTAAAGTAGATCCTGCCATCAGGCAGTTCAAAGAAATCGAAAAAATCCCCGGACAACTCCAGTGCAGAGTGGTTGTATCCAATCACCGGAAACCGGGAGTCGCGTCTGGACGGTAACAGGCCAGTCTGGATTTCGCGCGCAACCTGCAGCTCCCGGTCTAGAGCAGCCGCGAGGCGGTCCTGTTCTGCCAGTGCGTTTTCAAGCTTCCAGGTTAATTCCTGGTAGCTCATGTTTTCCTCTGCCAGTCGTTCATTGGCCTGACTGAGGATATCTTCGAAGTCGGGTTGTTGCTGGATATGCAGGCCCAGTGCGACGGCAGAACTTTCGACCATAGCTGGCATGGCAGCCAGGCAGGTGTCTGCCTGCTCCAGTGTGAGCCCTAATAGCTCATTCGCAAGTGACTGGTACTGACGCAGGCAATCACCGGTCTGTTGTACGTTGAATATGGCTGTCATCCAGTCGGACAGGTACAGGATTTTACACATACGGTTATCGGCATCCGATAAACTCGATGCCTTACAGTCATGATGCGTACCGAGTATTGCGCATAGTTCATCGGGTAAAGACCAGGAGCGCCCCAGGATCTGCAGCAGGTTGTCATGCGTAATGCCAAATACTTGTTGCTCGCGTTCATAGCGTTGATCAGGGTCCAGTTTACGTAAATCATGCCAGACGCTTGCCTTGGAGGGCTGCAGAAAACACATCACCAGCAGGCCAAAATCCTGGAGTAGGCCTGCGGTAAAGCATTCGTCATCATCCAGATCCGAATGTTCAGCCAGCAGTCGTGCGGCCACCGCATGACGCAGCGTGTCTTCCCAGAAACTGCTTATATCAAAATCAGGCAGTGCATTCTGGCGTACCGAGTCGCGTACTGAAATACACAATACCAGGTTGCGTAAGGCGCGCTGTCCAAGTAGATTGACCGCACGGGTTACCGACTTGATATCGGATGGCATGCTGAAAAATGCCGAATTGACGATACGTAACAGCTCTGTAGATAAAACCGGGTCATGGGTTGCCAGCTCAGCCAGCTCACTGTTGTTTATATCTTTGCGGGAACAGGCGCGCAGAATTTTAAGTGCGGCCTGCGGTGGTGCAGGCAGATCAGCCGGTTTTACCGTAAAAGTGTCTTTGCCTGTCATGCAAGTACTCCATCATGCCTGAATTGACAGCACTGAACCTATCAATTACCTGCTTGACGGAATGCTTGCTCGTCTTGAAGTCGCATAGTTTCTGATTAGTCATCCAGCGCACCGCCACAACTGCTGCCTTGCCCGGCAGTACAGGCATAACAGTGGTCGGCTACACGCACCGGCTGCCCTTGCAGATGGCGGTAATCCAGTTCACTGATATGTGTGGGTTGTGGTGTATTAAGGTGTATCGGCAGGTTCAGCATTTGGTTGAAGTCGCAATCATAGACATAACCACGCCAGTCGATACTGATCAGGCTGCGGCACATCACCTCAGACAGGTTTTTATCCTGGTGGGCATCGCGGATCAGCTGCATGTACTGTCCGAAACGGCCTTTAGATATTAGCGTACTGCCAAAACGCTTGATGGGCATATTGGCCAGCGCAAACAGGTGATTGAACTCGACATTGAAGTTATCACGCAGATGTCGATGGTAATTTTTTTCGAGACTGAGCTGATCTGGAGGCAGGCTGTCATCCTGCGGATTGTAGACAAGATTGAGTGACAGCTTGTTGCCAGGCATGCCATAGCCCAATTGGTTGAGCCGTTGCAGGGCCTGGATACTGGATTCAAAGGTACCCTTGCCACGCTGCCGGTCTACGTTTTCCTCCAGGTAACAGGGTAGCGATGCAACGATTTGAACCGTTTGCGACGCAAGAAACTTTGCCAGGTCTTCCTGTCCGGGTTCCAGCAGGATAGTCAGGTTGCAGCGATCAATCACCTCCAGCCCATGAGAGCGCGCCTGTTTGACCAGCGCACGAAAGTGAGGGTTTAGCTCAGGAGCACCTCCGGTAAGGTCCAGCGTGTTAGCACCGGACTTGAATGCAAAATCAAGGACCTGATCAATGGTTTTGCGATCCATATTCTCTTTGCGGCCGGGGCCGGCATTGACATGGCAATGCAGGCATTGCTGGTTACATCGATAGCCCAGGTTGACCTGTACGGTCTGTAAGGCCAGTCTTTTGATCGCAGGGAAGTCGCTATTTTCGAGTAACGGTAAAGTGGCATGCATGGTGTCTGTTTTTCCGGCTGGGCTGTTTTTGTGTTTGAACAGTCTTATCTATCATTTAAACAGCATTCATCAGAGGCCCTTTAATATAGACACATTATGTCAGTATGGTTCATATCAGATACTGACAAATGACTCGTTGCGTGCTTATCTTGTGCTAATGTTATCTTTTACTTCGACCATATTCCAACCGGTGTATCGATTATGGCCCTATCATGGACTATACCCGAAATGTGGCAACAGCAATCCTTGCGCCTGTCTGCATGGTTCGCAGAACCACAAACAAACGCACTGGCCAGTGAAAACATAGAGGGTGTTGGCAGGCTTTTACAGCAAGCCTACCTGAAAGGAGCTGAAACACCCCTTCTTAAAATAATGGATATGGTCGCGCGCTACTGGCTTGACCATTTCTCGCAGGTAGATTTTGACAATCAGTTAAGCACCCTTGGTAGTGAAAAGTACCGAGCGATGGCTAGTCTGGTGTATGGACAGTTACTGCTAAGCCGGAAGCGTAGTGGTGCTCACGACATGCTTAAACAGGGTTTTGACCGAATTCAACCGTGGCTGCAGGCCGATGAATATTTCACTTTATTAAAACGTCATAAGCAGTTATCGGTATTAAGTCTGGGCCAGTCCGCATCCGCTGCCCTGTCGTTGCAGGCATTACTGAACGAGGCGGTGGTGGTGCGCAACATACTGGGTGATGGCCATGCCAGGCCGCGTAACGATGATCGTTCAGATACGCTGGGCTAAAAGCCCGGTATACAGGCAGATTTCCATCACCCTTAGGTCACTCAGAGTGACCTTTTACGTCAGAAATTGACAGGAAATTGACGTTCAGGCGTCATATTCCTGTAGTGCTCAATATGCTTTGCAACACACCTTGGCGTATTATCTCTTTCATAACAATTGCTTATCTCAAGCGCAGCAGATCTGGCATGGCACTTGCTTTTACTATGTCAAAGCCTCTGACAAGGTGCATTCAAGAAAGCAGAATGATTGCCGAAATAGTTGTTAGAGCAAAAGTTTCGCGTTCCTCCCGGTTTGTCGGGATGCGTACTGAATCTAAACAGATTTGTTACCGGGCGGTTTGAAGGTGTTGGTGTGAATGTCCACCTTGAGTGGAAATCCTGAAGACACCATACGGCCCCATGCTGACGTGAGTGATTCACAACGCAAGGGAGTAAAGACCGCCGGTGAGGAACGCACTTGATTTATGGTTGACTCCTCCAGCGCAATGTTTTTGTTAAGCGCATTTACCCTGCCTCCCCCGGCAGGGTTTTTTTTGCCCTGACAGCACTGGAAGTGCTGTAGGGTACTCACAATGAAGCCCGTAGGGATTCTGTGAGTCGGCTGTATAACCTTGCAAAGAACTATTAGAGTTACAACTGAACATTGCCGTCAATGCGTGCCGTAGGTCGGGTTACGCTATCGCTAACCCGACCTACGTCCTCCTCGCAATATCAACAGTTTTCACCCAAACCATCAATTAGCACTACAACCCCCAACGCAAACCAGATAAACTACTTTTATAACCAACTCAGGGAGTTACACGATGTCTGTATTCGATACCAGCCGTGGCGCCTATTCAAAGGTGCGTATGCGACGCATGCGCCGGGATGATTTCTCGCGCCGTTTGATGCGCGAATCCTGCCTGACGGTGGATGACCTGATTTACCCGCTGTTCGTGATTGAAGGTGAAAATCAGCGCGAGGCCGTGACTTCCATGCCCGGAGTTGAGCGTGTCAGTATTGACCAGCTGTTACAGGAGGCCGAGAACGCCCTGGAACTGGGCATCCCGGCGCTGGCGCTGTTCCCGGTAACGCCTGCCGAGGCCAAATCGGAAGATGCCAGCGAGGCGTTTAACCCGCAAGGACTGGCACAGCGAGCAGTACGCGCAATTAAGCAGCGCTTTCCTGAGCTGGGAGTGATTACCGATGTGGCACTGGACCCGTTTACCACCCACGGCCAGGATGGTTTAACAGATGCTCAGGGTTATGTACTCAACGATGAGACTATCGAGGTGCTGGTCAGGCAGGCCCTGTCACATGCCGAGGCAGGTGCCGATATCGTTGCGCCCTCCGACATGATGGACGGGCGTATAGGGGCCATTCGCAACGCACTGGAGCAGGAGAGTTACCGAAATACACGCATACTGGCCTATGCAGCCAAATATGCGAGCAGTTTCTATGGCCCGTTCCGCGATGCAGTGGGTTCAGCCAGCAATCTGGCTGGTGCTAACAAATACACCTACCAGATGGATCCGGCCAATAGCGATGAAGCGCTGTGGGAGGTGTCGCTGGATCTTGAAGAAGGTGCCGACATGGTGATGATCAAGCCGGGCATGCTTTACCTGGATATTGTGCGCCGCATCAAAGACCAATTTGGTGCGCCGACTTTTGTTTATCAGGTCAGTGGTGAATACGCGATGCTCAAGGCGGCCTCACAAAACGGCTGGCTGGAGGAGCGTAGCGTGGTGATGGAATCCATGCTGGCCTTCAAGCGTGCCGGTGCCGATGCGATTCTGACTTACTACGCGCGCGATGTAGCGCAGTGGTTAAAACAGGGCTAGCGGGTTACTGGTTTGCCAGCAGATTGTTAACAATACTCATCACATCAGGTGTGTCCCAGTCTATCGCACCGAACAGGGCATATTTAATCGTGCCGTCACGGCCAATCAGATAAGAAGTCGGGTACGCGAATACCTTCCAGCGATTGAGAGTGGAACCATCGGCGTCTTGCAGAATGGTGAAGCTGACCTTCACATCGTCACGTAAAAAGCGTTTGATAGCCGTAGGTTCTTCAGCCATATTCACCGCCAGGATAGTAAACGGCTGGCCGGCAAAATGATCCTGTAGATTTTGCATGGATGGCATTTCGTGCACACAGGGCGGACACCAGCTGGCCCAGAAATTTACCAGCACTACCTGGCCACGGTAGTCCGCCAGATTATGTTGTTGATTGTCCAGATCTGGCAGGTTCAGTAGCGGTGGTTGTGGCCTGCCTCTGTACGGACGCAGGCTACGTTCCGGTTTGCCCTCTGCTACCGGCGCGGCACGGGTGTAGTTGTGGCTAGCCCGACGTTCCTGTTGAGCAGATGATTTTAACAGTTTCAGGCCGCTGACGATAATGCCTGGCAGCTGGTTTGATCTTGCCTGTTCAGCGGGTGTTGCATCCGGGCGATAATAAAATCGGTCGCGTACATTTTCGAGATAACGTGCAAACACCGTACTGCCAGATATTTCCAGTGCCGGAACTGTCCGCTTAAGTTGCCAGTACCAGGGTGATTTGTCTGGCTGGATGATGTAAACCGGTAGATTGGTAGCGCTGACGATGGGCAGCAGCTCGCCATCCATGCCCGGTTCCGGTGTGCGCACAAACAGGTTTGGGCTAACAAGAATGACGCCTGCAAGGGGCTGCTGGCCGGGATATTTGAGTTGCCATTGGCGTGCTGCGCGTAGTAGCGGAATAGCGCCCCTGCCGCTGGCCATCAGGTAAACACGTTTGCCGGATTGTTGCAGGGTCTTTTCAATAAGTTCGGCAATCGCATCCGGTGGCAGGTTTTCAAGGCTACTGCCTGCCGCAGACAGGAACCAGGCAGACAACAGATCGGCAAACCAGACCTCGGTGCCTTGTGCGGCAAGTGCCTGAGCGGTGGTCCTGTAGGTTTCATGATCACCTGCCTCAGATGGCAACCACAGAACAAGATCCTGGCCGGTGCCAGAATAGCGGTCTATTGGAACTTCTACATCAGATTCGAGCAGAATATCGGCTACCACAACTGTCGAGCTGAACAGCGTGAGCAGGAGTACCAGTACATACTTGAGCATAGGCATACAGTAACAAATACAGCCAGCTCTGGCAGGGTTAAATGTGATGATTCTGTGATCTTTTTAACCTACTATATTGACAGCTAAAGAAAAAGATCACTATGAAACGCATACTGGTTATCGAAGACAATCTGGATATTGCCAATCTGGTCGCGATGCATCTGCGTGACATGGGTGCAACGGTGGATCTGAAAAACAATGGGCACGATGGTCTGAAACAGGCGCAAGCCATCGAATATGATCTGGTTATTCTTGATTTGATGCTGCCGGGGATGGACGGCCTTGAGGTTTGTACCGAGTTGCGCAAACGCCAGGTGTATACCCCCATCCTGATGCTAACCGCCAAGTCGGCCGAGGCAGACCGTGTACTGGGCCTGGACACAGGTGCTGATGACTACCTGAGCAAACCGTTCAGTGTTCGTGAGCTGGTCGCAAGAGTGAAGGCCATTTTTCGTCGCGTGGAATCCATGTCAGTCAAGGAAGGCGTGAAGGCCGAAGTGGTACAGGCCGGTGAGCTTCGGATCGAGCAGCAAACCCGTCTGGTAAAAGTAAAAGACCGCACGATAGAGGTAACAGCGCGGGAGTTTGATCTGTTGTGGCACTTTGCGATGCACCCGGGGCAGGTATTTACCCGCAGTCAGCTGCTTGATCGTGTATGGGGTTATGGTCACGATGGTTACGAGCATACAGTCAATTCACATATCAATCGATTGCGCGCCAAAATAGAAGATAACCCTACCCGTCCATCCTACATTCTTACCGTATGGGGTGTGGGCTACAAATTTTCCAACCACATGGATACCTGAGCACCATGCTATTTAAAACGCTATATCACAAAATGGCGGCGATACTGTTTGCTGTCGTGTTTTTATGTGGCGTGGCTTTCTACCTGGTGTTGGCCTACACGGCAGGAAAATATCAGCAGGAAGTCACACAGAAACTCAATACCGGTCTGGCGCAGCATATCGTAGATGAAGAAGCGTGGCTGGCCGGTGAAAAGGTTAATCACAAGGCGTTGAAAAAACTGTTTCATAACCTGATGGTGATTAATCCCGAGATCGAGGTGTACCTGCTTAACAAGGAGGGCAGGATACTGGACTATGCCGCACCCAGTGGCAAGGTAAAACGATTGTCTGTGGATGTGGGGCCAATTAAAGAATATTTGTCAGGCGATATGACCTATCCATTTACGGGTGATGACCCACGTTCACTGCAGCGCCACAAGGTATTTTCCGTTGCAGAGATTAACGGCACACAAGGGCCGGCCGGTTATGTTTACGTGATACTGGGAGGTGAATTATTTGATGGTATCAACGATCGGGTAAAAGACAGTTACATCCTGAAATATGCAATGTTCCTGTTGATCGCCGCGTTACTGGTTGCGTTGCTGGCAGGCCTTGGCAGCTTCTCCTACGTAACACGACGATTGCGTAAGTTGACTGGCATCATGCAGGATTTCAGTCGACATCCCGACAGTAGCGCTGCGCGCTTTGCAGTAGTGGATGGCTCGGAAGACGAGATCAACCTGCTAGGCGCCAGTTTTAACGAGATGGCAGACAGAATAGATCAACAGGTGGAGTCACTAAAACAAAACGATGCGCAGCGTCGCGAACTGATCGCGAATGTATCACATGACTTACGTACACCTTTAACATCGTTACACGGTTATCTGGAAACCTTGCTGTTAAAAGACAATACATTGAGTGACGAAGAAAAACACCAGTACCTGGAAATAGCCAATGCTCGCAGCAAGCAATTAAACGAATTAATAGGTGAGCTATTTGAGCTGGCCAAACTGGATTCCTGTACAACGCTGATGAATGTTGAAGCCTTTTCACTG
>ENA-ORDP01000234-ORDP01000234.1-marine-sediment-metagenome-genome-assembly--contig:-NODE-234-length-37687-cov-11.443798_pt1 | contig 37687 bp, 36 predicted proteins | sample MGYA00248627_ERZ508539 | MGnify/ENA primary metagenome ERZ508539 (study PRJEB26208, sample SAMN05571518) | marine sediment metagenome | biome: deep sea; feature: Hydrothermal vent; material... | reverse complement strand
GGGCGTTGGCAATCAGCGCACCCTGATCATCAAACAAGGCGCAGGAGAAGTCGAGTCGCTCCTTGATGTTGACTGAGTAACTGGTGTTGGCGAGGGTGGAGCCCATTTGTTCGGCAATGGACATAAAAAGCTTGTTGAAGATTTCCAGCATCACCGGATCGACCTGGGTGCCGATGGCGATGTGTTGGGGTCGCGGCGTGTGACGTTCCAGGATAAGTTGTTGATGGCTTGAAACGTGGGCCTTCCAGCCGCATTCCACGATGATGGTGTTGTGGGCCTCGGCAATCACCGTGGGACCCATTATGGACTCACCCGCAGGGAGGTGGTCGCGATGATAGACGGTGACCTCATGGTATTGCCCCGCGCTATACAGCCGGGTCTTTTTGCCTACAGGTTTGTTGTTGCCTGTATGAAGGGGGTTGGCAATGGCGTGGTTGCCACTTGGCTTGTCCGAGGCAATCAACTCTACCGAGATGGATTCCACCACCAGTTGCCGGTCTGGATCTATAAAGCCAAATCTTTTTTTGTGGGCGGCTTCAAAATCCGCAATGATTTTTTTGTAATCTGAAAGATCTATGGCCAAAGGGGTGTCGGTACCCGCATAACGTAAATAGAGCTTTCGATCGGCGCGGACCTGTTCGGTGCCGAGGGTCTTGCCCTCGAGTTCTTTTTGGGCCTGCTGCGTGAGTGTTTCGAAGGGCCCATCCAGCTTTGCAAGTAGCGTGTCTTCAAAGGGTTTCTCGATGGCCGCTTCACGCATGATGCGGATGTCGGCGAGGCCGATACCGTAGGCCGAGAGCACGCCGCCCAAAGGGTGAATAAGAATCCTGTCCATACCCAGGGCGTCGGCCACCATGCAGGCATGTTGGCCCCCGGCACCGCCAAAACAACACAGGCTATACTCGGACACATCGTATCCCCGTTGCACCGATATCTTTTTAATGGCCGCGGCCATGTTCTCTACCGCCACGTGTAGAAAGCCGTAGGCTACTGCAGTTGGGGTGGTGGTTTGCCCGGTGGCGGTGCTAATTTGGCCTGCCAGCTTGTCAAATTCTTTTTCGACCACCCGTCTATTTAACGCCTGATCCCCGCTCGTGCCAAAGACCTGAGGAAAGAAGTCTGGCAACAGGCGGCCCAATAGAAGATTGCAGTCGGTCACCGTCAGGGGTCCACCGCGCCGATAACAGGCTGGTCCTGGGTTGGCCCCCGCCGAATCGGGACCTACCCGGTAGCGGGAGCCATCGAAGTGCAAGATTGACCCGCCCCCTGCGGCCACGGTGTGGATAGACATCATCGGCGCGCGCATGCGCACACCGGCGACTTCGGTCTCGAAGCTACGTTCCAATTCACCGGCAAAGTGGCAGACATCGGTAGAGGTGCCACCCATGTCAAAGCCGATCACTTTGTTGGCATCTTCAAGTTCGCAGGTCTTGATGGCGCCAATCACGCCCCCGGCGGGACCGGAGAGTATGCTATTGCGACCCTGGAACCCGCTGGCATCGATCAAGCCGCCGTTGGATTGCATAAACATGAGCCGCGTCTGGCCCGTTTCGGCTTGTACCCGATCCACGTAGCGTCGCAATATGGGCGAAAGGTAGGCATCGACCACAGTGGTGTCACCACGCCCCACCAACTTCATCAGTGGGCTGACCTCGTGGGACAGGGAGATCTGTTCAAAACCCATTTCCCTGGCCAGTTGGCCAACCTGTTGTTCATGCTCAGGAAACCGATAGGCGTGCATGAAGACGATGGCAAGGCTGCGTATACCCTGGTCATAAATCTTTTGCAGCCCCAGGGTGGTGGCGGTGACATCCAGGGGGTTCAGTTCCTCACCCGATGCCGAGTGGCGTTGGGGTACCTCGAATACGGTGGCATACAACACCTCTGGGAGCACGATGTGGCGGGCAAAGATGTCGGGCCGGTTCTGATAACCGATGCGCAGGGCATCCCCAAACCCGGCGGTGATCACCAGCGCGGTGGGTTCCCCCTTGCGTTCCAACAGGGCATTGGTGGCCACGGTAGTGCCCATCTTGATGGCTTCGATCTTATCTCTGGGTAGAGGTGCATCGGCCACAATGCCTAGTAAATCCCGAATACCTTGTAGCGCGGCGTCTGCATAGTGCTCTGGATTTTCCGACAACAGCTTGTGGCTGATGAGTTCGCCGTTAGGTTGGCGTGCCACCACGTCGGTAAAGGTGCCGCCACGGTCAATCCAGAATTGCCAGCGGAGCGGGGGTGGTGCTTTGTCAGGCAACGCAAACCCCACCGGAAAATAGTGCGCATTGTTTCTCCCTCTCCCTCAGGGAGACGACTGCATGGATGCAGGAGGTAGAACAACGCAAGGAGCAGTTGTCAAGGGTTGGGGTGAGGGGAGAAAAGCGCAGTAATACCTCCCTCATCCTGTCCTTCTCCCTGAGGGAGAAGGGACCCAAAAGGATGTAGGGGTGCGCACTTTCACCGGTCTCCTCAGTATGTGTGTTGCCCACTAGCGATGTGTGTGGTCAAAGGAATGGCGGTGATGGTGTCTCCATCCTTAAATCCGGAAGATGTTTCGTTTACGACAATAAAACCATTGGTTTGGTTGAGTGGCCGCACCATATGGGAACCCTGTCCCGGCAAGGGCATGGCACATAGAATGCCGTTGTCGATACTCAGCTGTGCCCGTAGAAATTCTCTGCGGCCTGGGCGGCGTTGATACGGTCCCAGTGCCCGGGCCTGGAGTTGGGGATCGTGGAATGTGCCGTGGTGCCAGTGGATCAGGGCGGGTTCGATAAATAGCTTAAAGGTCACCAGACTGGCGACCGGATTGCCGGGTAGGGCGAAGAAGTGGCTGCGCTCGCCAACGCGACCGAAGGCGATGGGTTTTCCGGGTTTGATGCGTGCCTTCCAAAAACTGATCTCGCCAATTTCCGAGAAGATTTGTTTTACCAGGTCATAATCCCCCACCGAGGCCCCGCCACTGGTGATAATAAAATCGTAGTTCTGGGCTCCGGCGAAATGTTCTCGCAAAATATTGGGGTCATCCCGGAGGGTATCACTGTCGACATGGGTAACGCCCAACTCGGCAAGTTGGGCAATGGTCGTGAGGCGGTTGGACTCATAGATTTGTCCCGGTTGGAGTGTGTCCCCAGGAGAGATCAGTTCGTCACCGGTGGCGATGACTAATATGCGCGGTGGAGTCCAGACGATAGGTTGGGCGATACCGGCGGTGGCCAGCAGGGCCAGATCGTTACTGGTGATTTGATGGCCGGAGTTATAAAGGTTGTCACCCTTTTTGAAGTCTTCTCCACGGCGGCGGATATTCCCGCCGATCTTAACTTCCTCAGGGAAGGTAATCTTACCGCCATCAGAGACTTCAATATTTTCTTGCATGACAACGCTGTCGGCCCCTTGGGGCAGGGGTGCGCCGGTAAAGATACGCATGGTGCTGTTGGGGGCAAGTTGCGCCGGGGCACTGCCGCAGGCAGCTTCGCCGATGAGTGAAAGCTGGTAGCCATTGGCCTCATCCAGGTCTTTGCAGTTGATGGCATAGCCGTCCATGGCCGAGTTATCAAAAGCCGGGTTGTCCACCTGGGCCGTTAGGGTTGTGCCCACATAGTGGTTCAGGGCTTGGTCTAATGGTATAGCAGTGGTTTCGCTGGCTGGGATAATTTTGGCCAGAATGGCCTCACGGGCTTGTTCGAGACTTAACACAATGATTTTATTCCTGGGGTGATTTCGTTGCTTGACCCATAACGTTACCATAGTCCGGCGTTGGCTTCAGGTTGCCCCGCTGGGTGTCAATAATGAGCTTGGAGCCTAAAGGCTTGGACTCTGGAAGTAACACAGAGGCCGCAAAGGCGCGGAGGCGCAAAGGAAGGAAGTGTTGAGGGACCCGTTGTGATAGATTGGTGTGTGATCGCTAACAGGAGTTCTTATGTTTAAAGTAATGCTAAAGGGTACAAATCGCCTGGATATTGAATTGAGTGGGAAGTTGAACGCCGACGACATGAAAATTGCACTAGATGAATTGGTAAGCAAATCGAGAGATATTGAAGGTGGTCAAATGCTGTATGAAATTATTGACTTTCATATCCCGTCACTTGGTGCAATTGGAATTGAATTATCTCGGTTTCCTGCAATGTTTGGGCTTATGAAAAAATTTGACCGCGCAGCCGTATTGACTGATAAGGCTTGGTTAAAGAAAGCAAGCGAACTTGAGGGTATGTTGTACCCAGGTCTGGAAATTAAGGCTTTTAATAGAGACCAAAAAGTGGAAGCAGAAGCTTGGTTGTCGAGTTAGGGAAATTTCTTTGATTCGGGTTTTGGTTTTCGCGGTCGGGGGACCGCTCCTACACAGTTGTTTAAGGGGTATGCTGGGGTTTGCGAACCCTTTGCATCTTAAGGGCGAAGGATTGCCAATAGTTGTTTTAACCGAAAACTGCGGCGCGTAGCCGCGCAAACACCCCTTGGGGTTTACTCGCCTGGGTCGCAGCCCGTTTCATGCCCAGTGCCTTGTCAATTTCGCTGATCACCTGTTCAAGACTCGAATACCGTTGCGAGGTCTGGGGCGCGATCATTTTGTTGACGAGGTCTTGAATGGTGACAGGCAGGCGTGTGAAATCATCGTTTTTTACCAACCCGTGCATATCGGTCGGCGCCGCTGTGCCGATGACCAGCTGGCACAAAATTGTACCGATCGCATAGATGTCGCTGGTAACTGATGCAGGTTCATCCTTTACGCGATACCAATTCTCCTCACTCTCGTCGTCCCGGTAGTGTGCCGGCATACCAAAATCCGTCACTTTGACCTCATTCGAGTCGTTAAACAAAACGTTAGATGGGCGCAGGTTGCCATGGATGATCCGATTGCGGTGGGCGAAGGAGAGTCCTTCGCAGATTTGGCGTGTTGTACCCAAAGCCTTTTGCCAGGACCAGGGCATGGCGATCCGGTCTTGCAAGCTACCCTCAGCCAGGTACTCCAGGACAATAATGAACAGGCCTTCCCGGCCCGAGGTGCCGATAATCTGGGCGATGTTGGGGTGAGACAGGTTGGTCAGCAGTTTTGCCTCACGCAGGCCGCGTTGTTCCTTGTCCCGGATCTTCTTTATCACCAACAGCCTGTGATGGGCCTTCTCCTCAAACAGATAGGTCGCGCTCAGCTTATGCTCGCGGATCACGTCGACCAGGGAAAACTTATCCTTGAGGCCGGTGATCCCCTGCAGGGCGGCCTCTTGTTTGGCAGGTTGAATGTGGGCTCCCCGCAAGAGATCCAGTAAACGGTCCTTCAATTCATCGGCTGAATCAAAACGGTCTTTCGGTTCTGTTTCCAGGCACTTCATGATGACGTCTTCAAGGGACGCCGGAATCATGGGGTCAAGCTCTGAGGGCCGTTTGAATCGGCCCACGGGCCTGGTGCCGGTAAACCACTCGTACATCACGACGCCCAGGGAATAGATGTCGCTTGCCCCTGTGATGTTGGAAGGATCTAGCTTTTGCTCCGGCGACATAAAACTGGGTGTGCCCATCATGGTCCCGATCTGGGTGGTTTCAAGCTTGGCGTCCGTGTCACGGAAGAGTTGGGCAATCCCAAAATCAGAGACCAGTGCGTTGCCATCCTCGTCGATAAGAATATTGGCGGGTTTGATGTCCCGATGGATCACCCCGTTGCGGTGGGCGTAGGCCAGAGCCTTACACACCTGAATGATCACATCGAGTTTACGGTTCGTATCCCAACCCCCTGCGGCAATGAGCTGTTCGAGGTCCCGGCCCTCAACAAAGTCCATGACAAAATAGGGCCTGCCCTCGTCGATCCCCCGATCAATTACATGGATGATGTTGGGATGATTGAGTCGGGCAATGATCAATGATTCCTGGGCGAAACGCCTGATAATTTCAGGGCTATTCATCAGCTTCCGGGAAAGCATCTTGATTGCGACTTGGCGGTTAAGCGAGGTCTGTACGGCCTTATAAACGGTGGCCATGCCGCCCTCTGCGGTTTGTTCCAATAGCTTGTAGTCGCCTAACGAGTCCATCGCCCCAGTTAAGACCTGTGTCAATAAGGGGCCGCCAAGCCCGTAAGTTCTTGGGAAAAACGCACGCCAGGGCCCGCCCAGAACAGGGCCGACGATATTGCGCTCAGTTATAGGCTGTTATCGGCCAGTGGGTGGGGGACTTTACTGTCACCCAGGTAGTTTTCTGACAGGGGTGATCATGGCCAAAATGGCACCCTTTTTGCGACAATTATTCGGATTCTGATGCAGACCCGAATCTCAGTAGACGTAAACTATTGGTGACAACAATCAGGCTGGCGCCCACATCGGCGAATACTGCCATCCACAATGTCGCCATTCCGGTGATCGCCAACACTAGAAATGTGGCCTTTATCCCAATCGCCAAGCCTATGTTTTGCCGAATGACGCTAAGCGTCGTGCGGGACAATCGGATTGCAAAGGGTAGTTTGGAGAGATCATCACCCATGAGCACCATATCAGCGGTTTCCAAAGCGGCATCCGTGCCGGCCGCGCCCATGGCGATACCGACGGTAGCAGCGGCCATCGCCGGGGCATCGTTGACTCCATCGCCCACCATGCCCACTTTCTGGTTTTGGGCCACCAGGTCTTTAATGGCCTGGACTTTGTCTGCTGGTAACAACTCGGCCCTGGGATCGTCAATTTCAAGCTGGTCAGCTATGGCCCGTGCAGTCCCCCGGTTATCACCGGTAAGCATAACGATGTGATCAATGCCTAAACGACGCAAACGCCTGATGGCAGTGGGCGCCTCAGACCTGATGCCATCGGCAATCGTTATGAGTCCAAGTATTTGTTGTTCGCTACCCAGAATCACAACCGTCTTGCCTTCTGCCTCACGTCGTTCGAGTCGAGCCTCCACTTCGGGCGTACACAGATTTAATTCTTCGAACAGGCGGTGATTGCCCAGACGATAAAGTTGCCCATCAATCCGGCCCTCTACCCCACGTCCGGTCAATGCCTGAAAACCCTCGATTGTGGGTTGCGCGATGCTCAAACTCTTTGCCTGATTTCGAATGGCCTGGGCCAGGGGGTGCTCGGAGCGGGATTCAAGGCCTGCAGCAATGCTCAGTAAGTCTTCTTGAGCCGTGTCGTTGAAGGCTTCGACATCCTGGACCCGAGGCCTACCCTGTGTAAGGGTGCCGGTTTTATCAAAGGCGAGCGCATTTAGTTGACCCGTATTTTCCAGGTGTACGCCACCTTTTATCAACACGCCTGCACGCGCACCACGGGCCAACCCGGAGACAATAGCCACCGGGGTGGAAATCACCAACGCGCATGGGCAGGCGATGACCAATAATACCAATGCCCGGTAGAACCACGTATCGAAAGCCTGGCCGAATAGTAGCGTTGGTAATGTGGCGACCAAAATTGCGAGCACAAGTATTGCAGGCGTATATATACGCGCAAACCGATCCACAAAGGCCTGTGCCGGGGCTCTACTTGCCTGGGCCTCTTCGATTAAATGAATGACACGCGCAAGAGTGGTATCTGCCGCTCTGTGTGTGACCCGTACATCCAGGCTGCCTTGCCCGTTGATTGAACCAGCGTAGACTGTATCGTTTGGTGATTTATCCACCGGTACTGATTCGCCCGTGATCGGCGCTTGATTCAGACTGCTGATTCCATCGATAATTTTGCCATCCAGTGGCGCCTTTTCGCCGGGGCGTAGCCGAAACACGTCGCCTACCTGTACCGTATCAACCGCCACCGTAAATTCTTTGTCAACCCGTACTAATCTGGCCATGGGTGGCGCCAAGTCCATTAATGCGCGTACTGCATGACGGGCCCGGTCCATGGACCGGGCCTCCAATACCTGTGCCAGGGCGAAAAGAAACACGACCATGGCGCCCTCGTCCCAGGCATCGATAAACAAGGCGCCGATCACAGCCACCGTCATAAGAAAGTTCATGTCCAAGGTGCCGTGGCGTATGGCAGCCATACCTTTACGGGCGATAAACCACCCACCACTGGCTATGGCCAGTAAAAATATAACCTTCTCCCCAATACCCGCCTCACCGAATAGGTGCATCAGCAGTCCGCTAGCAGTTAGCAGTCCTGCCAACACAGTGGAGAGCAAGCGGCCATGGCGCGCCCAGAACCCATCCATCTGCTGCGGTGACCCAAACAGGCTCGCCTTAAGATCCACCCCGGACAGGGCAGAGATAATCTGCTCTGGCGGTAAGAGCCTGGCATCGTGGACGACGGTCAGGCGCTGGCCCATGAGGTTCACTGCGAAACGTTTCAATCCAGGCAAACCCTGCAGGGCCTTTTCAACCAGGGTCTTTTCTTCGGCGCAGTCCATGCCATCCACCTGTAGTACTGTGGTAAGCATGGACAGGGGTTCTTTTGTCTTGTAACCCAATTCATGCACTACTTTTTGTAATTGCTGCATGGCAGCCGGTGATGCCACCTGAACGGACAATGTCTCGCTGGCAAAATTTACATTGGCCTGTGTCACACCGGGCACCCGACTTATTACTTTCTCAATCTTGCTGGCGCAGTCAGGACAGTCCATGCCGCCGATGTGGCACACGACCTCTTTTGGTTTAGATGTTGAATTCACAACGACATCTCTGTTGTGAACTAAACCCTCGTTTCACGTAACACGGAGCCGGAAAACACGCCGTACAGTACCGGCAGCACAAAGAGTGTCAGCGAGGTGGAGGAAACTAATCCGCCTACCACCACTGTGGCGAGGGGACGTTGTACTTCTGAACCCACACCGTTAGACAGCAACATGGGTATCAAGCCCAAGGCCGCTATAGAGGCCGTCATCAATACCGGCCGCAGGCGAGACATGGCGCCTTCGAATATTGCCTCGTTGACTGCCAGGCCATCTGTTACCCGTTGGTTAATGGCATTTACCATCACCACGCCGTTGAGTACTGCCACACCAAACAGGGCAATAAAACCAATGGATCCTGGTACCGACAGGTACTGTCCAGATAGAAACAGGGCGGCGATACCTCCGATCAAGGCCAGCGGCACATTGAGCATGATTAACATAGCCTGGCCCACAGAATTGAATGCGAAGTACAACAATAAAAAGATCAAGGCCAACGATAAGGGAACAACGACCATGAGTTTTGCCTGGGCGCGTTGCTGATTTTCAAATTGGCCGCCAAAGACCACCGTATAACCTGTAGGTAAATCGACTTCTTTATTGATACGTTCACGCAGTTCTGCCACCAGACCCCCCATGTCGCGGCCTGCGACGTTGGTCTGGATGACCACGCGGCGTTGCACATCGTCACGTCGTATCTGGGGTGGACCGGACTCGATGGCAACTGTGGCCACATCACCCAGGCGCACCCAGGCGCCATTGGGCGCCTGTATCATCAGGTTTCGAATGGCCTCTACATTATTTCGTTGCGCCTCAATCAACCGCACATAAATATTGTAGCGCTCGTTGCCACGTATCACCTGTCCCGCGGTGCGTCCACCAATGGCATCGGATACCAAGTCCATGACCTGCGATACTGGGATGCCATAACGGGCCAGGGTGTCACGGTCGGGTCTTATTGCGAGTTGCGCCTCACCGGCGATTTGCTCCATAGCAACACCACGGGTCCCCTCAACTTTTTTGACCAGGGCTTCGATTTCCCCACCCTTTTTGGCCAGCACATCAAGGTCGGCGCCAAATAATTTGATGGCCAACTGCGCTTTGACACCGGACAATAATTCATCGACGCGGGTGGCGATGGGTTGGGAGAAGGAGAACAGCAAGCCGGGGTAGACGGACATCCTCTCTTCCATAAGCACCTGCAAGGCCTTGCGGTTATTCGCACTTTTCCATTCATCCACCGGCTTGAGGCCAATAAAAATTTCTACGTTTGAGACCGGTTCCGGGTCGCCGCCGATCTCGGCACGCCCTATACGGCTTGAAACATACAATACCTCTGGAAAGTGCATGAGCCGCTGTTCCAGTTTTATGGCGATCTGTTTAGAGGTCTCAAGGCTGGAAGACGGGGCCAGGGTCACGCGGATATTCATGGTGCCCTCTTCCAGCTCCGGTACAAACTCGGTACCCAGAAAAGGTACCAGGATAAGTGACCCTACAAACAAACCGAGGGCGGCACCTATTACTGTCCGCCGTTTTCCTAGAGCAGCCCGTAGACCGCGCTGATACCCGCTCTGCAAGGGCCGCATCAACGGACTGACCTTTTCTTTAACCCCATGTTTAAACAAATAGGTCGCCAGAGCTGGCACGACGATCAACGCCACTAACAACGAGGCCATCATAGCCAGTACAATGGAGATGGCCATGGGCTGAAACAATTTGCCCTCTACGCCTTCCAGGGTAAATAAGGGAGCGAATACAATGATGATTATCATCACCGCGAAGAACACTGGCCGCCCCACTTCACGGGCCGATTCCTGTATACGTAATGCCATGCCATGATTGTCATGGGCGGCATCGAAAGGGGAATTATCATCTATCGCGACCTGGGCCTTGATAAAATTCCGATGCTCGGTGTCGGGCCGGGTCAGATGGCTAAAAATGTGTTCCATCATCACCACCGAGCCGTCCACCATCATACCAATGGCGATGGCCAAACCACCCAGGGACATCAGATTGGCCGATACCCCCCATTGGGCCATGACCATGAGGGCCATACCGATGGAAATAGGCACCGAAATCAATACCAAAAAGGTGGCGCGCAGATTGACTAGAAACAACATCAATACCACGATGATGAGCACAAAGGCCTCCAACAGCGCTTTGCTGACCGTCAATACTGCCTTATCGACCAGATCGGACTGGTCGTAGAAAGGTTCCAGGGTTACCCCATCCGGCAGGGCAGTCTGAATAGCCGGCAGGCGAGCCTTGATGCCGTCGATGGTGGCTTTGGTATTGGCCCCCATGCGTTTGAGCACTATCCCGGCAACGACTTCCCCTATCTCTATGGGTTTGCCCGTCTCGTCGCGACGGGTCATCAGCACCGCGCCCTGACGAATCTCAGGCCCAAAGACCACCTTCGCTACGTCTTGGATGCGTACCGGCACCCCGTCCTCATTTTTGAGGGGGATATTGCCGATATCACGCAGTCCATCGGCGCCACTGCGCACCCAGCCGACGCCACGCACCACCAGTTGCTCGGCGCCACGGTCCATATACCAACCTCCCGCATTACGGTTATTGGCCTCAATGGCGTTGGCAACGTCATCGCCGGTTAGCTTGTAAGACAACAGGCGTTGCGCATCCAGTTGCACCTGGTACTGACGTACTTCGCCACCAAATGAGAGTACCTCGGTAACACCGCTGACTGGCATCAACAGCAGTTTTACCACCCAGTCGTTAAGACTACGCAAGGCGATGCTATCGAATTTCTCAGGGTCGTCGGTACGCAGGATATATTGGTACACCTGTCCCAGGCCCGAGGTATTCGGCCCCATCTCCGGGGTGCCAATACCATCCGGTATTTCTTCACGGGCCGCTTGCAGACGCTCAAACACCAATTGCCGGGCAAAATAAATATCCGTGCCCTCTTTGAACACCACGGTAATCACCGATAATCCGGTCTTGGAGATAGAGCGCACCTCCTCTACATCCGGCAAAGCATACATCACCGCCTCAATGGGAAAGGTGATTAACTGCTCCACCTCTTCCGCCGCCAGACCACGGGCCTCGGTATTGATGCTCACCTGAATGTTGGTGACATCGGGAAAGGCGTCCAGATTTAAGCGGGGTAAAATAAGGGTGGCGCCCACAATCAGAGCGAATAACGACAAAACCACCAGCAGTCGATTGCTGACGGCAAGATCAATGATCTTGTTTAGCATGGCAATCTCCTCCTAGTGGTTGTGAATATCGAATCCGCCCTTGGCGAGTTCCGATTGCACAAAGAATGCACCCTGCACTACCACCTTGGTGCCGGGTTGCACACCCTCTATGACCATCATGTCGCCGATGTTTTTTGTGACCTTGACTTCGACGGGCTTGAAATGACGGGGCTTCTCTTCCACGAAAACCACCCAATCACCATCTGGGTTGCGTAATACTGCGTTCTCGGGGACGGCTAACACCGGTGGGCCACCGGCAATCTCAACCCACGCGGTAGCAAACATACCCGGTTTGAGTAATCGCTTCGGATTGTCGATCAAGGCGCGTAACTTTACGGTACGCGTGGTCTCATCCATGTTGGCACCGATGGATATGACCTTGCCGGGAAAACGTTGTTTTGGATAGGCCTTGACCGTCAAACTCACCACCTGTCCACTTTTCACCTTACTAAGTTGGTTTTCGGTTAGGGCAATGCTGGCCCATACTGTTTTTAAGTTGGCAATTACATACAGAACCTGGCCCGGTTGAACGGTTTCACCGGCATTGAGTTTATGGTCAATCACCGTGCCGTCTATTGGGCTGTGCAGGTGCTGGAACGGCAGTGATTTGCCATCGTGGGCCAACTGTCGAGTTTCTTTGTTCGCCAAACCGAGAATCTTTAAGCGTTGCCTGGCATCTGCCAGCAGGGAACGGCTTTCCCTCGCCGCAGCGGTATCACCACTTTGTGCGCGCTTGTGGATCAGCATGTACTCGTGTTGGGCACTTAAAAATTCCGGGCTATAAATCGTAGCCAATAGCTGGCCTTTCTTGACCTCGGCGTTGGCGAATATAGAAACCTTCTCCGCCCAACCCTCACTACGTGCGGTCAACACCGCCCGGGTTTGCTCGTTAAAATTGATCTCTGCAGGGGCCTGGATAATTTGGGACAAGGCTCGTGGGGTCAGTGATTTGCTGACGATATCCCGGGTTTGTTCTTCTTTTAGAGTGACACCACCCTCTTTTTCGTGTTCGTTATGGCCTCCATCTTCGCCATGCTTATCCTTGTGACTACCAGTAGATTTTTTTGTGGTCTTTATTTTTGGGGAAGATTTCTCCAAGACCGCATTCTCGGGTGGTGTGTTCTCATGACTATTCTCATGGGATTCGGCGGCATACGGCGGATTGATGCCGACCGCAAGCAGGAGCAGCCCGGCGATGAAACGGGTCGATAACTGTGTTGTGGATTTCATGTTGTGATTTCCTAAAGTGTTCATAGATCAACCTCCCATAGATCTTCGCCCAGGGTATCCAGGTCGGTCTGGGCCGCACGATAACGGACCAGTGCTTGTAGATAGCTGCGGCGTGTTTCCAGGTAGGTGGTATAGACGTCGAGTAGATTCAGCGCATCAATGCGGCGCACGCTGTATTCCTGGCGGGCTGCCTTAAGCTGGTCATCCACGTCTGGCAGGATGCGATCACGGTAGTTTTCAATCTGGGTCTCCAGGGTAATCGCCTCATCGATGCGCTGCTGCAGGCGTGCCTGGGTCTCGTATTGGAGTGTCTGGGCTGTGTATTGAACCGCGTTGGCCGAGGCTCGCGCCTCGTTTTCCAGCCCCCGCTGACGGTCTGTACCCGGTATAGGGAACTTCAGTCCGATCACTCCTGCCCAGGCATACTCATTGCGGGTATTGTCACGCAGTCGCTGGCGACCCAGCCCCAGGGTCAACTCGGGAAAGCGGTTGGCGCGCGCTACGTCGATTTCTTTTTTGGACTGGGCGATGCGATGTTGAATCAACAGGGCGGTAGGGCCTTGTTGTTGTGCCCGTGCAAACCAGTCGCGCTGCCCTACAGACAAGGCGCCAAATGTTAATTCGCCCTTGATGGTGTATGCCCTATCACTCCCGAGCAGGATATTGAGTTGACGATGGGCAGCAGCGAGTCTGACCTTGGTGTCGCGGGCTTCATTTTGTAAGCGTTCCCTGGCAATACGAGTGCGCAGCAAGTCAACGTATTTTCCTGTGCCGCCTTTGACACGTACCCGGCTGATATCCACTGCTTCGGCAGTACGCCGGGCCATTTCCTGCAATAGGTCATATACCGCGTCAGTCAATAGCACCTGATCAAAGGCCTTGTTGACCTGGGCAATAATTTGCAGACGCCTGCGTTCAGAACGGGCCGCCGCTGCGTCGATACCCAGGTCTGCGGCCTGTTTGCGTCGATGCCGCAGTACTGGCCATTCCAAGGACTGTTCCACCCCATAAATTTGATTACCGAACTGGCCGGGCTTGTCCAGTTGACGGGCTTCTTCCCATTCCCAAGTCACCGAGGGTGACTCGAATCCATCTGCTTGCAACCTGCGTGCCCGCGCCGCCACAACTTTTTGGCGTGCACCCAATAACGAGGGGTTATTCTTGATGGCCAGGTTGACGGCTGTTTCTCTATTGAGAACAGTGGTCTGGCCTGATCCATTGTCAGCTTCCGATGCCGCAACGACAGGTGCGGCAACAACGATAGAATGTATGAATATAGATAAAACTAATAGCCCAAAAGTTGGGCGACGCAATAGTGACATGACGCGTCCTCGTAATCACAAAATTGATATAAACCCTGGCACAGGCCAGGACAGTCAGATCAATTCAGGACAAACGATGACGGGGGGGTTGGAAGTGTGATTCCAGCGGTAAGTGGTGAGGAGGGGAGTAGAGCAGTACAGACCACAAAACGCCATTGTTATTGGCGTTTGTCTCCGTGTCGAGGGGCAGGGCCATAAAATGCGACAGTATGTGGCTGCAATGACCATGGGTATCGTATTGCATATCACCACCAGTATGGTCTGGGACATCAAGCGAAGTGCTGGAATATCCACCAGCAACGGACGCAGACACCGCATCGTTATGCCATGTGGCGCTGGCTGATGTGGCGAAAAAAAATAATACGATTGTCAGGGTAATTTTACGCATCGGATGAGCATTATAGCATGTATCTGTTTATCGGCGTCCATGCTGCTAACACCCGCAGATGGGGGCGTTGGGCACCGTTGATCATTCTCACGTCTCGACGAATGTTCACACCCCCATAAGAGCTCGTCATTTGCGTTAGTGTCCTGGCAGATGACGGACATAATCTGGGGCACACTGCTTGATACGCGGATCTTTAGGGGTTATTGGCTTGGAACTAAAGTCGACCAGCACGGTCTATCCCTGACACTGACAATCTGAAGACAATTGAAATAGAATCCGCATTTGATGAAATGCCCCCTGCGTACTAATAGACTGTTCACCCTACTGCTGATGGGGGTATTGGCTTTGAGCCCAATATTGCCTCAAGTAGTGTCCTTAGGCCATGCCAACAGTGGCGCCGTGAATCTGGACAGCCACAGTAGTTGTGACAACCCCCATCAAACACCATGCGCTGGGGTGCAATGCCAACACATGTGTGGAAGTTGTGCCCACGTGTTTCAAACTATTCCTGTTCCCTCCTTATTCAGTAGTTCTCCGGTCAATGACCGGGTTGTCGCTGGCGTTATCAGCTATCGTGACTTCAGTTCCTCCCCAACGTTTCGCCCCCCCAAATACTTTTCCTAAGCCATAAGCTTTAACGGCGGTTAAGCTTGCCGTAAGTTTGGCGTTGCTCGTGTCTGTATGGGCTGGGCGGCGGAGTTCAATCCATTGTGATGCGGTGGCCTTGCTTGGTATGCCCGTCCCAATGCATGGAATGTTAGGAACAAATGATGACAACGAAGATTTTCTCTGCCGATGGCCAGGCCCTGAGCCTTCCCAGGCGGCGGTTTGTTCAAGGTCTGGCCGCCGGTGGTCTGTTGACCGGCCTGGGCATTTCCCCCCTTTCAAGCCGTGCCGAATCAGGAGTTGGGCCCCAGCCCCAAGTCTTAAGGGGCCGCAGCTTTGATCTGACTATCGGCAGTCAGCAGGTCAATTTTACCGGCCATCCGCGCCCGGCGACAACGATCAACGATTCCATACCGGGTCCAATTTTACGTTGGCGTGAAGGCGAACGGGTTAGCCTGCGGGTCACCAATAACCTGGCCCATGATAGCTCCATCCATTGGCACGGCATGATATTGCCCACCCATATGGATGGCGTACCGGGCATCAGTTTTGACGGCATCAGGCCCGGAGAAACATTCACTTACGAATTTGATGTCAACCAAAACGGCACATATTGGTATCACAGTCATTCCGGATTTCAGGAACAAACCGGAATGTACGGCGCGATCATTATCGATCCGAAACAATCCGACCCGGTGAGTTACGATCGAGACTATGTGGTGGTGCTGTCCGATTGGTCGGATGAAGATCCAAGCAGGATATATGCAAAGCTCAAAAAGATGAGCGACTACTACAACTTCAATGAGCGGACCGGCATGGATTTGCTGCGGGATATTCGCGACAAGGGTGTGTCGAGAACTTTTTCCGAGCGCAAGATGTGGAACACCATGCGCATGAGTGATCGGGATTTGTCAGATGTTACCGGTTATACCTATACCTATTTGATGAACGGGCAAACGCCTGCCGGGGGTTGGGCGGGTTTGTTTAAGCGCGGTGAAAAGATACGTCTGCGCTTCGTTAATGGCTCCGCCATGACCTTTTTCGATGTACGCATACCCGAGTTAAAGATGACGGTGGTGGCGGCCGATGGTCAGAATATCGAGCCGGTGACCGTGGACGAGTTTCGCATCGGTGTGGCGGAGACCTACGACGTCGTTGTCGAGCCCAAGGACGACCGGGCCTATACTATATTCGCGCAAACCATTGACCGTACCGGTCACGCACGAGGGACATTGACCCCGGATATGTCCCTGACCGCGCCGGTTCCTGAATATGACCCTGCGCCTATATTGGGCCACGGTGAAATGGGCATGGGCATGGGCATGGCGGGCATGGACCACGGTATGCACAGTGGCGGCAAGTCCAAGCCGATGGCCATGGATCACAGCATGCACGGTGGGAGTGGTAGTGGCATTGTTCACGTCGCCACCGAGTATGGCCCCCATGTGGACATGCGTGCTGAAAATCCGCAATTACACCTGGATGATCCGGGGATTGGTCTGCGCAACAATGGACGGCGGGTGTTGAGCTATGCCGACTTACGTAATCTTTATCCTACTCCAGACGTTCGCGAGCCCGGCCGCGAGATTAAATTGCATCTCACCGGCAATATGAGCCGTTACATGTGGTCTATCAATGGCGTTAAATTTGCCGATGCGGACCCCATACAACTTAAATTTGGTGAGCGGGTCCGGTTCTCCTTTGTCAATGACACGATGATGAATCATCCCATGCATCTGCACGGGATGTGGAGTGATCTTGAGACTGGGGATAACAAACGTATACCACGCAAGCACGTTGTTATCGTGCAGCCAGGGTCGAAGATAAGCTATCTCGTTACTGCAGATGCCAAGGGTGGATGGGCTTTTCATTGCCACCTCTTGTATCACATGCTGGGTATGTTCCGTAAAGTTGTAGTGAGTTGAGGAGAGAAACCATGAAAAAACGCGCTTTATTTGCTTTGGGTGGTTTCATCGCCTCGACTACTGCGGCTTTGGCCGGTGGAATGATCGACGATCCCCTGCTTAGTTTTGTCAAGGTCGACCAGTTTGAACTGCGCGATGCGGAGGGTGGCAACTCATTCGTCTGGGATGCACAGGGCTGGGTTGGTTACGACCTGAAAAAGCTATGGATCAAAACCGAAGGCGAACGTGTCGGCGGGGAAACAGAAGAGGCGGAAGTGCAATTCTTGTACAGTCGCAGTTTTGCAAGGTATTGGGATGTTCAAGCGGGTTGGCGCCGTGATATCCGGCCAGAGCCCAATCGGGACTGGGCGGTTTTGGGGGTGCAAGGTCTGGCTCCCTATTTCTTCGAAGTGGATGCAGCCCTGTTTGTCGGCACGGATGGTCGCACGGCGGCACGGTTGGAGGCCGAGTATGAGTTTTTGATCACCCAGCGACTCATATTGACACCAGACATCGAGTTCAATCTGTATGGCAAGGATGATCCGTTAACGGGGGTGGGGTCTGGTCTGTCCGACATGGAATTGGGTTTGCGCCTGCGCTATGAAATTCGGCGGGAATTTGCACCTTATGTCGGGGTGAACTGGATCAGGAAGTTCGGTGGCACGGCAGATTTTGCCCGTGTAGTGGGCGCGTCCACCAATGATGTGCAATGGGTGGCCGGGCTTCGGGCCTGGTTCTAAGGCAATGGGCAAACAGGCACATTCTGTTTGTATAATATCAATCTATTCTGGATGCCAGTGTGTCTGGTGTTAGAGAGGAGTTTTTGATGATGAAGACAAGTTTATATGTATTTCTCACTTTTTTGTTATTGAGTCTGACCGGATACCCGTTAACTCAGGCGTCAGAAACAGACAGCAAAGCCGATACCACGGTGGGCGGTGGCCCTTATGCAAAAGATAAGCTGGGTTTGGCGGTTGCGGACATCAGGCGTGGGGAGCAGATTTTTAAAAAGAATTGCGCCGTGTGCCATGGCGCCAAGGCGGAAGGTAACCCGAATTGGAAGGTCAAGGGGCCGGGTGGCAAGTATCCGCCACCCCCTCTGAACGGTAAGGGCCATGCCTGGCACCATCAAAGACCGGTACTCATACGCTCGATCATGCAGGGCACCCAAAATCGTGGTGGTGGCATGCCGGCCTTTGCAGGTAAGCTGTCCGACAGTGATGCGGACGCCGTGATCAGTTGGATCACCTCATTGTGGCCGGATGAGATATACGCTGGATGGAGCAAGGGGCGTTCCCATCACTAGATGGTACCGCCTTACTGAGCCCTTGAGTTGAGAAGGCAATCCTCCTAATGAAGACCCCCTTCCGGGGGGTGCTTTGCTTGGAAGAGGGTCCATTGGACCCTCTTTTTTGTCTGTATTTTTACCGCTATGGCCGGATCGAATTATGGATGTTGTTATATCGCTTGACCTGAGAGTAGCTCTAAGCTTTAAAGTGTTAGCCACTTGTCAATTATCTCGATAGATTTAAGGAGGTAGCATGATGGACGGAACTGGAATGGGCTTTGGAATGGGCTTTGGCTGGATGGGGCTACTGTTCTGGGGGGTGGTGATCCTTGCCATTGTGGCCTTGGTCAAATACCTGATGTCTAGTAAAAAATGATTGGTGCTTCCTCGTGTGAGGGACTCGGTTGGCATGTCGTATTTATTGTCAGATCAATTTAATTGGAGGTTTAGTTATGAGCTCATTGACACGATCTATAATATTCGTTCTGGCGGTGTTCATTGCCTCTGGGGCAATGGCCGCCCCTACGGTATATATCCCCTTGGGCAGTGCCAACGAAATTCTTATCATCAATGCCGCCACAGAAAAGAAAATAGGCAAGATTGGCGGGCTGGTGAACCCACATGGATTGGCCGGGACACCGGATGGCAAATTGCTGGTAACTGGCAGTAACCAGGAACGGGCACCGGGTCAGGGAAAGACACCTCCCAAGCCAAAAGGCATGTCGGAGGCCGAACACTTAAGTCATCACAAGGCGCCCACAGCAGGTGCAGCGCAAAGGGTTGGCCTGAGCCACGTTGATATTATCGATACGCTAAGTAAGAAGGTGTTGCGACGCGTGGAGGTGAAGGGAGCCGTGCATCACAATCTGGTGACAGCGGATGGCCGCTATGCGATCTCCACCCATACCTCGGCCGGCGGCATCAGTGTTATTGATCTGAAGACCTATAAGATTATTAAGACTGTGGCCACAGGGCCGGCACCAAACTACGCGGTATCAAGCGGTGATGGAAAGTGGATTTATGTCAGCAATGCGGGCAACGGAACGATCAGTGAAATTGATGCTACGGTCTGGATTGTGACCCGCAATTTCATTGTGGGTAAGGCCCCTGAGCACTTGGTGATGTCACCGGATGGATCCAAGCTGTATGTCAATAATGTGGGTGAGGGTACGGTGGCAGTGATTGCGGTGGAAAAGGGAAAAGTGATCAAGACTTATTCCGTGGGCAAGCGTCCACACGGGGTTTCACTTTCTGATGACGGTAAAACCTTATTTGCTACCAGTAAAGCGGAGAACACTCTGGTCGCTATTGATCTTGTAACCGGAAAACAGCGGTCTATACCTTTGTCGCCAGCGCCTTACCATGTGACTGCAATTCGCGGTACGGGTAAGTTGTACGTTTCCAGTCGCAAATTACCCAAGATCTGGGTTGTCGACCAGAAAACCCTGGCTATTACCGGGGAGATCAAGACCAAGGGTTTTGGGCATCAGATGGTTGTGGTCGATTAGGACAGCATTATTTTTACCACAGAGGACACGGAGGTCACTGAGAAAAGGATGTGTATTGACAGTTCGTGCAGGGTGGGCGCTCATGTTCACACAACCCACGGGCAATGACATTATCGAGGTGTTTGGCCCCTTTGCGGTGGGCGTGTGTGCCCACTACGATCTTTAACTTTGGAGTGCAAAATAATGTATGGATTCAGTGTGAAAGTTTCTGAAAAATTCAGCGATGCGGTGGTACGGGTTACCGATGAATTGAAAAAAGAAGGTTTTGGTATTCTGACTGAAATAGATGTGCAGGCGACTCTCAAGGCCAAATTGGGTGTCGATAGGCGTCCTTATAAGATACTAGGGGCCTGCAATCCCCCATTGGCACACCAGGCCATAGAGGCCGAACCGGACATTGGGTTGTTATTACCGTGTAATGTGGTAGTGCGCGAGGAAGCCAACGGCTCGGTGACGATCGCCTTTATGGATCCCAAGGCGGTGCTGACTCTGGTAGATAAACCGGAGGTAGCAGAATTGGCGCAGGAGGTGCGTAGCCGTTTGGATCGGGTAGCGCAGGCCTTGGTGGCTTGAGTTTTCTGGTGTGTGGTGTCCACGAGCAAGCCAACAAGATAGTCGATTACCACTTTGCTGGGTTGTTACGGTGACTGAACTACACCGGCCAGGCCCTGCAAGCGGCCGTGATCGAGAATTTCGACGTGTCCCCGGGACGCCTCAATGACGGCCTCGCGCCGAAGTTCGGCCATCACCCGGCTTACCGTCTCCTCGGTCAGTCCCAACATGGCGGCCATCTCCAGCCGTGACAGGGGCAGGTTCAATTCACGCAGGGGCGTGCCGCGTGTCGGTATCAGGGAGAGGATAAACGAGGCCACTTTTTCCGGGGCGGACTTTAACCCCAGGTCACGTATCATGCCGAGGGATTGGCCCAATTCCTGGTTCAGGGAATGAATCACGCGTAGTGAGACCTTGGGGTCTTGTTCGATGGACCGCAACATGTCTTTATGCAATATCCCGCAGGTCTGCACCGGCGTTACAGCCTCCGCCGTATAGGGATAAGTCTCGTCTTCGATGGACTCAAAACCCAGCAGGTGACCCGCCACCCCCAGGCGCAGTATTTGCTCGCGCCCATCCGGCAGAGATGTGGTCAATTTGACCTGGCCGCTACGCACTACATAGAGCCGTGTGCTGGGTTCCCCTTCGCGGAATAGGGTTTGCCGGGGTGTGTAGTGGTGTTTGGTGAGCAGGCCTCGGATCTCGCAGACATGCTTCGACGACAGCCCGGAAAAGAGCTGGGCTTCGCATAAAACACATTCGTTGATCTGACAGGGGCAACTGTACATCAGTGGGCGGCAGTTCCGTAAAAATGCACGTTGACCGGGCTGGTATGACGCCCGTAAGGGAATCCCATTAGATACATTTAGTGTCCCATAAATCAAATAACAACCCGTGGATGGGCACAGCGGCGTGGCGTCCGGGCCGGGATTCACGTTGCAATTACACAACAACCACCCTGTGCGGGTGGCCCGCGCCGCTCGGTATACTCACCCCAGTTAGTTAAAGTATAGCAGATTAGCAAAGTTGAGATAAATCAAAGAATTAATTATTCATTGGTCTACACTTCGTGCTGAACAGATTAGGTAGGTCGTGTAATTACCACGTTCTTGTTGCGGTTAAACCACTTAAATTTCAGGAGAAGGTTGAGGTGACCAGGGCAATAAAATTTTTTCTTATTTCAGTATTTTTTGGAGGGATTATATAGATGAAATATCCAGGTAAATTCACCCGGCGAGTGTTGGCTGTTGCAATTACGTTGGTCTTGCCCATGACCGCTTCGGCGGATGCGGACTACGATGCACTTAAGAAACAGGTGGAACAATTGCAAAGGCAATTGCAGCAAGTACAGGAAGCCCTCAAGCGGCAGGAGGCCAAGGTCAACGAGGTTAAAGAAAACTCTGTCACTCGGGTCGAGGCAAAGGCGCTGGAAAATGAGGTGAACGCAGCCTCTGAATGGAAAGATCCCAACACCCTGATTCATATGGCAGGTTATGCCGATGTGGGTTACAGCAGCGGGAGCAACCAGGATGGCAGCTTCAATGTTGGATCATTCTCGCCCATCTTCCATTTTCAGTACAAGGATAAGGTGATGCTCGAATCGGAATTGGAATTCGAAGTTGGCGAGGACGGTGAGACCGAGGTCGGCATGGAATATATGACCATCGACTGGTTTGTCAATGACTACATGGCTATTGTAGGCGGCAAATTCCTGAGCCCCGTCGGTCAATTCAGGCAAAACCTTCACCCTTCCTGGATCAACAAACTACCTTCTGCCCCCCCCGGATTTGGACATGACGGTGCTGCACCGGTATCCGATGCCGGCCTACAGGTACGTGGTGGCTTCCCGATAGGAAATATGCGCAGTAATTACGCTGTTTTTGTTAGTAACGGCCCCGAATTGATAACGGGATGGGAAGACGGTGAGTTTGAACTCGATGGTATCAAAGCCGAAGGTACAGGCACCGACCGTGATGGCGAAAAGGTCTGGGGCGGACGCTTTGCGATACTGCCCATGAACGGACTGGAGGTCGGTATGTCGGTGGCGACGGGAAAAGCCACGGTCACCGGTATTGAGGATGATACAGGCACTGCCCCCGGCCTTATGGGGGAACAGGCGCGCGACTATGATGTATTCGGCTTTGATGCCATCTGGCAGTACAAGTCATTCGCACTGCGCGGTGAATATGTGAAGTCCAAAGTCGGGGGCGCCATTACCGGTGCCACGGCATCAGATGGTGGTGAATGGAAAACATGGTATGCCCAGGCATCCTATCTGTTTCCGACCACGAAGTTTGAGGGCGTCATTCGTTATGCCAACTTCGATACGCCGCACGCCAGCCAGGATCAGAAACAGTGGGCACTGGGGCTGAATTATCTGTTTGCCAGCAACATCATCGGCAAGATTGCGTTCGAATCCAATGAGGGGCAGACCGGATCTTCCACCGATGATGACCGCTGGTTCATCCAAATGGCCTACGGCTTCTAGAGGAGTATGCAATGAAAACGTCTTTGTTTATAAAAATCGGGTTGTCTACCGCAATCCTGACGCTTTCCGGCCTGTTGCTGCCACTTTCCGGCAGCGCCGGCAGCGTCGGCGACCAACCGGCAGTGGGTGACTACAGCAGGGGGGCCAAGGTCTGGTCCAACAACTGTGGCCGTTGTCACAACATACGTGATGCGCGGGAACTGCGTGATGATCAATGGTTCTCCACGGCATTTCACATGCGCATACGTGGCGGCCTGACCGGACAGGAAACCCGTGACACCATCGCCTTTCTGACGGCATCCAACAAACCGGCCCGTAAAAGTATTATTACTGTAAAGGCGCCGATCTCATCAGGCACTGGCAAGTCAGATGGTCAGGTGACATACAATAAAACCTGTATCGCCTGTCACGGTGGTAATGGTAAAGGCACCCTGCCCGGTGCACCTGACTTCACCAACCCCAAGGGTGCGCTATCCAAGAGCGACGCTGTGCTGATCAAGCACATCACCGAGGGCTTCCAGAGCCCCGGCTCACCGATGGCCATGCCTGCCAAGGGGGGTAATACGGATTTGACCGTTGAAGACATGAGGGCCGTATTGGCTTATTTGCGCAAGCAGTTCGGAAAGTAACGCAACGCCCTGTTGGCAACATCAGGGAATCAAAAAGGGCGGCTGGTCTCAGCCGCCCTTTTTTTGTGTTTTTGTCCTATTAAATCACTGAGGGTGTATTCCCCGTGGTTTGCTGCGTAATCTGTAGTGCGAATTTATTCACACGATGTGTGTAACACATGACCACCGTTGTGTGAATAAATTCGCACCGACTATTAATACCCCGTCCACTTGCGGTGGGGTGGTTTATTAACTTGGAGATTCGCCAAGAGGACGTGCTTGTAAAAATTTTTTATTACACACCATAGTGCGAAGATGTGTTGAATATAGCCATCCAGCCCAAATGGCGTCTCGTTTATGTTGCTAAACTACAACTACCCCTGGAAATATAAGAAGTCAGAAAATTGATGCATATCAGTGAATAATATGGCGCCTAGTCTACAATTAAACTAACAGGTAGATGGGTTACATTGTTACCACATTCCTGTTGTTGTTTAACCACTTAAACGCTGAGGAGTACAGCAAAATGACGATGACAAGAAAAATCTTTTTATCTTCACTTCTTGCTATGGTCGGAACGGTTTGGGTCGGTTCGGCGCAGGCAGTTCCATCTTTTGCAAGAAAGTACGAGAAAAAATGCTCGGCTTGCCACTATGCGTTTCCGCAATTGAACAAGGCGGGGCGTATGTTCAAGGAGGCTGGCTACCGGTTCCCTTCGGATGCTAAGGTCGCACAAAAGATCTCTGATTTTCTGTACTGGGATAAGACTCCACCCGTTTCGGTGGTCTTCGTGGCTCGGCCCTACGATAAAAAAGACAGTGGCGACAGCAAGATTCGCGCTGTGCACGAAGTGGAGCTTTTCTTTGCCGGTGTTATCGGCAAGCAATGGTCGGGCTGGGCGGAGTTTGAGGCCGAAGATGAAAATGACTTTAAGCCGGAACTCGGAAGCGCTACAGTCGGTTATCACCCCAGTAAGGCCTTGAATGTCCAGCTGACTTATGGGCCCTATATGTGGGCAGACCCTTATGGATTTCTGGGCAACCATTTCAGGATGACCCGGGGTAGCGTCGGTGTAATCGACCAGGCCTTTGGTGGCGCCGATGGAGGCGGGAAACTACGTAGCGCCCGGCAGATGGTATCTATTTATGGTCGTCCAACCGACAAGTTCTTCTACAACGTGGGCTACAGTGGTGTGGCCGGTGATGTGGAAGGTGAAAGTCCCAACAACTTCCACGGTCGTCTGGCATTGGATGTAACGCGCAATGTGATGATCGGTGGGTTTGGGCTCAGCGGCCAGGAGGAAACCAGCAAACGGGATTTCAGTCGTGTAGGGCTGGATTTTTCAGCCGATGTCGGTGATGCGCGTATTCAGGGCGCCTATGTTTCTGCCAAGGATGACCGTGTTGGTGGTGTCGGTCAGGATGAGAACAAGGCTTGGTCCCTCCAGGCCATGTATGCTTTCAGGAATGACAAACGTCCCACGTGGGTTCCTGTGGTGCGTCTTGACAGCTACGAGAAGTCCAATGGGACTGAGAGCTATACGGCACTCACTCTCAACTTGACCCACTACTTTACCGAAAATATCAAAGGGTATATTGAGTATTGGGATCAGTTGGATGTGCCAGCCGGCAAGAAGGCTGACAGCCGTATTACCGTACAGGCTGTGGCCGCCTTCTAAAGGTTATCCTCCTGCGTATGGTGCAGATTGGCTGGGTGGGGCATGAGCCCCACCCAGATTTTTCTCACCACGTTTTGTACCAAGTAGTTGCTGGCATGTGGGGAAAACCAATGAAAAACAAATCGTATTTATGGCGTTGTGTGTTAGCCCTCGGCGTTTTGATGCATGCCTTGCCGATGGCATCAATGGCGGTGGACCCTGGGCAACGTACCTTTGAGAAACGCTGCAGTGAATGTCACGAATTACCGGACGCGAATAACCCACCGCCTGAAGGTTGGGGAAAACAGCTAGACTACATGGCGCCCATGGCCGGTTTGAGTGGAAAGGAAAAGAAAGGGGTGCTGTCTTATTTGTTGTCCCATTCCAAGACTGCCGGAAAGGCCGTTGCCATGGCCCAGGACCGAAAGCTGTTTGAGAGCAAATGTAGCCTATGCCATACCCCAGATCGAATTATAGACAAACCGCTAACCGCCAAGTTGCGTCGGCATATTGTGCTACGCATGCAGAAACGGGCCTCGGGCTGGATTACACCCAAAGAGGCTGAGACGATTCTGGCCTACCTGAGCAAGGCGCCTTTTAAAACGAACAAGCAAGGTAAAACCCATCTTTACGAAAAAAAAGTAGTTTCGAGTCCGAGAAAGATTTTTCTTAAGCGTTGCAGTGCCTGTCATACCCTGGAGCGGGTCTATCTCAAGGTGGAGAAGGGGATGGACACCAATAGCTGGAATCACATTGTTCAGCGCATGCAGGGTAAGAATCCAGAGTGGTTGAGTGCAGATGAGGCCAAACAGATTATGAGCTACTTGAGGTCCCTGAAACCGGTTTCAAGCAGCAATTAGGATTTGATTATCGACTGTGGGTGAGAACCGACAGATCTGGATGAGTATATAGATCTTTGTATACCGTCCGGTATTATGTGCTATATTTGTCGGGATGGTCAGCATCAATGGACAGATAAGCGTGTACTCATCCAGGCGCCAAGTGTTGGCCCGGAAGGCCGGGCCGTGGCTGCTGTACTGGTGGTTGTTTTCGTGGGTATTTCTGGTATTACAGCCCTGTTGTGAGGCGCTCGCTGCCGTTGTTCCTCACGACCATCCGTACGACCATCCGTCTGTGTCGATGGAGACGACAGGGGGTGACGCTCACAAATTTCATGGCGAAGGCATTAGTGCGGCCCATAGTCACTGTGATCAGCATGCCGTTGACGATCAGGCGGTGGGTTCAGTTGTGGCGGTTTTGCCCAAGAACAGCTTATCTCTGGAAAATACCGTTTTATTGCCATCATCGCTGCCTTCGCCCCCGTTGGTGGTCGCCGCGTCAGTTTTTCAAAATTCGAGACCCAACTTACAAACTTGGCCTTCTATACCCCTCTACTTGCGTTTTCTCCGATTTCTGGAATGAGTTTTTCCTCCCTATGACCGGCGGCGGTCTTCAGTACCGCACAGTTCTTGCCGGTGTAGACCATTATTTACTCGAATTACCGCGATCTTTTATGCCAGGTCGCGGTCTCACCTGTAATTATTTAGAGGAAGAATACAATGCGCAATATATCTATTGTTAGTCGTGCCCCAGGGTTCAAAGTCATTGCTGTACCGGTAACATTGTTGTTGCTGATGCTTGCCTCCGGTTTTGCGGTTGGAAGTGGCGATCATGCCAGTGAACAGAAGGCCACCCAGGGGAAAGACAGTAAGTCCGATGCAGGCGCCAAGCATGACGCCGACTGTGGTGATCATGCCGATGGTCATAAGGACGATCATGGAAAAGACAGTAAGTCTGGTGCAGGCGCCAAGCATGGTGCGGGAGGCTAACAGGCTTGACTGTTAAAGATATGAGGACCGTATTGGCTTGTTTACACAAGCAATTCGGCAAGTAACGCAACGCCCTGTTGGTGACATCAGGGAACCAAACAAGGGCGGCTGGTTTCAGTCGCCCTTTTTGGTATTTTGGACTTAACCCGTAGGCCTGCCAAGTTAGGGTGCGCCTATAATCGGTGTAGATCATTATTTGCTCGAATTATCGCGATCTTTTATGCTAAGTCGCGGTCTCACTTATTATTTTAGAGGAAAGATACAATGTGTAATATGAATAGATCTATTGTCAGTCGTGCCCCAGGGTTCAAAGTCATTGCTGTACCGGTAACATTGTTGTTGCTGATGCTTGCCTCCGGTTTTGCGGTTGGAAGCGGGGATCATGCCGGTGAACAACAAAAGGCTGCTCAAGGGAAAGACAGTAAGTCCGATGCGGCCGCTACGCATGACGTGGGCGGTGGTAATCATGCCGATGGCCATAAGGCTGATCATGGGAAAGACAGTAAGTCCGATACAGGCGTCACCCATGGCGCGGGGGGTGGTGCGCACCGGCATGCCTCATGGCAGACGCCACCCACCGAGTATATGGGCAAGCGCAACAGGCATTGGAAAGACCCGAAGGCCGTGGCGCGCGGTAAGGCTCTCTACCAGATGAATTGTCTTCAATGTCACGGTGCAGATGGACGCGGGACTGGGCCTTCTGCCAAGGCATTGAAACACCCGCCTGCCGACCTGACCAATCATTTTCATACGAAGCCAGGGGTGGGTGATGCCTATTTGTTTTGGCGCGTCAGCGAAGGTGGTTTGGTGGAACCGTTCAAATCCATGGGATCTTCAATGCCGGCCTTTAAAGGCTTTATGAGCGAGTCTCAGCGTTGGGATGTGCTAACTTATGTGCATGTCAATTTTCATTCGGACTGGTGAGGTGACAGACTTGGAAAGCTGTTAATGGGGGTGGAAATAGCAAATTGAGTTGCCGCTAATTATGTTATCTGGAGGTGCTTTTATAGTATCCTCTAACCTCTCAGGGGCTCTTTTGGGCGCTCCCTTGGGGGTGTACCGAGGTCTGGGAAGGATTGCCATTTTATGAAATATCCTGGTGTTGTAAGTCGACATTGAGAGAGGAGTACAATCATGATGACCGTCACCGATCTTTCCAGGCATAGTGGTGTTACCGCTCATGCGGTGCGTTATTACTCACGTATCGGACTGCTCAAACCGGGGCGTAACCCTGAAAATGGTTATCGGGTTTTTGATCGAACCGATATATCGCGCCTGCGTTTTATTCGTCAGGCGCAAAGCCTTGGTTTTACTTTAGAAGAGGTCGCTGAGATTCTCGAAGAGAGCGGAATGGGGAGTTCTCCCTGTCCTAAGGTAAGGGAGATTCTGCATCGCCGCATTGAAGAGAACCGGCGTAAGCTAGAGGAGCTAACAAATCTGCAGGAGCGCATGGAGCATGCCTTGGTGCATTGGGCGAAAATGCCAGACGGTATGCCTGACGGCCATTCGATATGTCACCTTATTGAGTCTGAGTAATGCTCAACATAGGTCTGTCAGTCAGAGGGCTGGAAATTGAGTTTGACACTGCACGGGCTTTGGCTGAAACAGTGATGTCGAAACACCCAAGCCAAGTGATGCTTGTTGCCTGGTTTGACCGTCAGCGTGGCAAGGAATCTCCGCAGGTCCCCGAATGCCAGCACAAACCAGGGTGGTTGGCTTATGCAGAAGGTCACGGCGGCGATATTCGGATAGACATAAATAACGGAGATTATATTTTTATTTTTTCCTCGAGCCCCTCGTCCTCACCTTCTCCCTAAGGGAGAAGGTGAGGACGAGGGGATATTAAAATCAATAATTTATCTTTGTTTTATTCCCTCACCCTTTTATACCCTAGGGTGTTCCAGTTTTGCCCCCTACCCATAATGCCCGGATCATTCTTAGCGGATGACGTACAAGGGATTATTGCAGTCGAGTCCGATATTACTGTCGGGGTAAGTGTTCTTCCCGTGCAGGACCGAACAAAAAACGTGGTGAAATCTTGACCTGTGCCTAACGTATAGGTTTAAGCTCACTAAGGACAAGCAACAAAAGGCAACTTTTTCTTGGTATCAATTGCATGTAAGGAGGCAGCGAAATGTTATCTACAGAGAAGAAATTCTATTCATCCCAGGACGCCGCGTTAACCGGTGTTCCGACCACTTCAACAAAAGACAGTCTGCCAGTAATCGGCGCTAAGATTGTTTCAACGCTTCTCGCGGATTACAGTGGCGGTACCGCCATTCGGCTCTGGGACGGCACGCTTGCATATGGTACATTTGATGCGTCCTGTACCGTTGTTTTCAGAGAGCCTGGTGCATTGCGCGATCTGATTCTGCATCGAAGTTTGCTGCGTCTTGCTGACAGCTATCTTATCGGTGACATTGACGTGGAAGGCGACCTGGAATCCCTGTTTGATCTCAAAACGACTCTGACCAACCTGGACCTGTCCCTGGGTACCCGGTTTTGCCTGTTGTATCAGGCCTTGCGGTTGCCGAAGCGAGTCCGCAATAGCGCCACGCGCAGTTGGTGCGCAAAAAGATCAGAGCATCAGAATTCCCAGGCCAGCATCGCGTACCATTACGATGTAAGCAACGATTTCTACCGGCTCTGGTTGGACCCGGAAATGGTGTACTCCTGCGCCTACTTTAATGCCACCGATCAATCCTTGGCTGGGGCACAGCAGGATAAACTGGATTATTTGTGCCGCAAGTTGCGGCTGGAGCCAGGACAGACACTGCTGGATATCGGCTGTGGCTGGGGCGCGCTGGCCTTGTGGGCTGCGCGCCATTACGGGGTGCAGGTACACGGCATCACGCTTAGTCAGGAGCAGCAACGATTTGCCCAAGAGCGGGTGCGTGCAGCCGGTCTGGAGCAGCAGGTTCGTATCGAGCTACTGGATTACCGTGATCTGCCGGAGGATGCGCAATATGACCGCGTGGTCAGTGTTGGTATGTTTGAGCATGTTGGCGTCAAGAACTTTCCGGACTATTTCGGTACCGTCCGGCGGGTGCTCAAGCCCAATGGCCTGTTTCTGAATCACGGTATTACCAGTGAGACAGGCTGGGAACGCTCATCGCTGACCCGCTTCATGAACCGCTACATCTTTCCGGATGGTGAACTGGCGCGCATCAGCGATGTGACTGCCGCCATGGAGTTCGCCGGTTTTGAGACCTTGGATGTCGAAGGCCTGCGCCGGCACTACGCGCTGACCCTGAGACACTGGGTTGTAGCACTTGAAGCAAAACGTGATGCGGCGATCCGATACTCGAGCGAAGCGACTTATCGGTTATGGAGGTTATATATGGCAGGTTGTGCCTTTTATTTCGATGAGGGCAGTATTGGAGTCCACCAGGTATTGGCCGGTCACCAGCATCAGTTACAGCCCGTATCATTGCGGCGTGATGATCTTTACGCCAGCAGCGGCATTGATCAGAAGATATAGCCATGGCACCAGTAGACGTCGATACGGTGTGGCGCGTCTAAAGATTTCGATCTGAAGGCCAGCCTCATGCCGAGAGAAAAATCAAACGGGTCCGTGACGCCCCGTATTGGCGTGGTGCTGAGTTCTGGTGGTGTGTGCGGCGTGTATGCGCATACCGGGTTTATGCAGGCGATACAAGGCCTGGGGATTCCGGTGTCCGCCAGTGCCGGTTGCAGTGCTGGCGCACTGGTCGGTGGCTTTATTGCCAGCGGCACTTCATTAGAGCGTTGGGCGGCAAGCCTGGCAGGCATTACCAGCCGTACTTTTTGGACACCGGACTCACTGCCATGTTTTATCTGGAAAATGACAGTGCGCAGGGGACGCGGTTATACCGGTCTGTCGGATACAAGCGCCGCCCTGCGGTTTACCCGTGACAACCTCGCTGTGAATGCCTTTGAAGAATGCCTGTATCCGTTTCATGTGCTGGCCATCAATTTGGGTACCGGTAAGAAGGAAGTGTTCTCCGAGGGTGAACTTGCTCCTCGCATGGTGGCAAGCGCCGCCATGCCCATCCTGTATGATCCTGTCAGGATTGATGGCGAATACTATTGCGATGGCGTTATGATTGATTTTGCACCGACCGACGCCATTTGCTGCCGTCATCAGCTTGATGTGGTTATAGTCCACCATGTGTCTCAGAATTTCGGTATTCACCGTGATTTGAATATGGCCCTCAAGGACTCGTGGTCGATGCTGGAGATTGTCAATCGTCTGGTGTTCCGGGAAAAGCCCTGGTATTTATCCAGTGAGCCACTCACTTTGCACCATTGTCCTTGCGGATGTGGTGCGATCGTGATTGCGATCGAACCCGAACTCCCGGTGATGCGCTGGCCGGTTACCCAAGGTGGTGATATGGCCCTGCGTAGCGCTAGGGAACAGGCCGAGTCACTTCTGCAACCTTATATGCATGCATTGCTGAACGATCCACGCAAACAGTTGCCGGTGTCCGGGAATACGGTGATAAATCCGGTCAGTGGGTGTGGCAAGAGAGAAATATTATGATCCGGGATCCGGTTTGTATGATGGAACTGGATATGCGGCAAACGGGCGCGATGGCGGTGCATATAGGTAAAGATACCGGCGCATTATTGGTCTACGAATCTGATCCAGTTGTCCTGGTGGAAAAGTTGCTGAAAACCTACAGTGAAAGGCATTATCATCGGCCTTCATGTTTCTGTGCCGAGGCCTTATCGAAGAAGGAGTAGAGATGGGCGATAACCCAATCATAGAAATATCCGGGGCCGGACCGGCGGGGCTGACAGCGGCATTGGCTGTAAGGGCGGCCGGTCAGCGGGCAATTGTGTATGAAAGGCGCTCGGATGTCGGCGGACGGTTTCACGGCGATTTTCAAGGTCTTGAGAACTGGACCACTGATATCGATGTGCTTGAGGAGCTGGCTTCACTGGGTGTCGAGGCCGGGTTCGAGCATACCCCGCTTCATGAGGTGATCTGTTTTTCTCCCGATGGTACAGCGCACGAATTTCATTCAAAGCGACCCTTGTTCTACTTAATACGGCGTGGTAGCGAGGCAGGTAGTCTTGATACGGCATTGAAACAACAGGCCCTTGATGCTGGTGTTGAAATTCGTTTTGGTAAAACACTGCACCATCTTCCCACAGGCGGCATTGTGACCCAAGGTCCACGTCGTGCGGACGCCATTGCTGCTGGATATTTGTTTGAGACAGATATGGCAGATGGCGCTTATGCGGCCATCTCGGAACAACTCGCGCCCAAGGGTTACGCTTATTTGCTCATCTGTAAAGGCCGGGCCACACTGGCGAGTTGCCTGTTCGATGATTTTCATAATGAACGCCGCTACTTGCAAAGGTGTGTTGAATTTTTTACCGAAAAGCTTGGCGTTAGCATGAAGAATCCCCGTCACTTTGGCGGCGGTGGCAACTTCGCGCTACCGCGTACAGCGCGCAAGGGGAATATCCTGTATGCCGGTGAATCGGCCGGTTTTCAGGACCCGCTATTTGGTTTTGGTATCCGCTGGGCAATAATATCCGGGGTCCAGGCCGGGCGAGCGCTTGCCGACGGTGACCCCGCTCGTTACGAAAGGGTCTGGAAGCAACGTCTGCGCGCCTATCATCAGACAGCGGCAACCAATCGCTGGTTCTATGACCGGCTGGGTGATCGTGGTTATGCGGCAGCCTTGCGAAGACTCTCGCCGGGGCAAGATGTGCGAGCCTGGATGAAAAAGGCCTATGCCCCCAGTTTGTGGAAACGTGCCTGGTATAACACCTTTGCGTCACGGCGCTACAAACCGCTGTTAAAGGTACATGAAGGTTGCGACTGCACCTGGTGCCGCTGTGAACGTCACAAGCAGATTGCTGACAAAAGCCCCGGCATGTGAACGTGCATACTATGGTACAGACGGGGGCGGCCATCTCCATGAGGGATCTGACCCAGGTACTGGTTGTCATCGTACTTTGGGCAATCTGTTACCCGTTGATTACGGCGGGACTTGCAGCATTCCCACCATTTCACTTTGCCGCACTGCGTAGTTTGCTGGCGGGTGCCAGTTTGCTTGTAGCAGGAATCGTGCTTAAAAGATCGTTATTGCCTGATCGCGCTACCTGGTTCAACCTTATCATTGCCGCATTTACTTTTACAACCGTAGGATTTGCCGGCATGTTCCTTGCGGGCGGACGTGTCACCCCGGGGCTTGCGACTGTTATCGCCAATGTGCAGCCTTTATTAGCCGCTTTGCTGGGTTATTTTGTGCTCATTGAGCGATTGACCGGGGCAAGAGGTCTGGCCCTTCTGGCCGGATTCACAGGTATTGTGGTGATCGCCGTCCCCGGGCTATTTGAACAATCGTCAAATAGCAATCCCGTTGGCATCGGTCTCGTGATAGTCGGTGCAAGCGGTGTGGCGATTGGAAATGTACTGCTTAAACGCATTGCCAATCAGGTTGATCCATTGATTGGTATGGCCTGGATACTACTTCTCGGTGCGGTTCCGCTGGTGGTTGTCGCAGCGGTATTTGAACAAACGGTATCAATCGATTGGACTGTATCTTCTGTTTTAAACCTCTTGGTGTTGTCTGTCCTCGGGACTGCCCTGGCTTTCTTATGGTGGTTGGATGTTTTACGCAGAACAGACTTAAGTCTGTTGAATACCTATACTTTTCTTACGCCGGTATTTGCCCTGGCCATCGGTGCGCTATTTTACAACGAGCGACTATTAACTATTGAGTGGTTCGGTGCTGTTATTGTCGTGCTTTCAGTGTTGCTTACCAGCCGATCCTCGATAGCAAAAGCTAAAGCGGCTTGACATGTCACCAACACACAGCTTCTACACTGATAAATATGGGCACAAAGGAGAGCAAGCAATGACATCGTTTACGGTTTACGGCCTGGATGGTCATGAACGCATGCCGTTGGAAAAGGTGTTTAAAGAACCTATTGTTGAAAAGGCCGGGTCGATTGTTGGCGGGCGGCCCATTAATGATATGGAGCATCGCAGCCCACCTGAACAGCATGACCGGCAACACCTGGCCGAGCAGGCCTATAACGCTGTTGAACAGCTACCGCAAAGCCCTTCGGTATTGTTTGCTGAACAGGTCATGACTTCGCCGGTAGTGACCTTGACACCCGAGGCGAGGATATCCGAGGCGTTGAAACAATTTCAGACCCATGCATTTCGCCATGTTCCTGTTATCTCGTCAGCGGGCAGGCTGGTGGGTATCGTTTCGGATCGTGATGTTTTGCGATACATGGCGGGCCTGACCGAAAGTTACCGGCAGCAGGCACCGCATACAGCCGACGAACGGGTCGAGCAATTAATGACGCCACGGGTGTTAACGGCCGGTACCGACACCGATGTAAGGTACATTGCTCGTCTGTTTGTCGAGCAACATATTGGGGCGATGCCGGTTGCAAAAGAAGGTGATCTGAAGGGGATTATTACCCGTAGTGACGTATTGGGGGCGGTGATGCGCCATTATCAACTGGAGTTATGGGCATGACAATGGGCGTGTGTTTATGTAATCCGATGATGCCGGGGAGTGTAATCTGGCCAGATCGTACTCCCCGGTTACAGCTTCGCATGGCTTGGGTAACTTTTGGTGCGCATGTCCGTACCACAGTTCTTTGATAAAACTATCTTTTTGAATCTCTGGAGGAAAATAATGAAACCGCGTGGCGCTCAAAATGAACAGGTTTTCATAGACCCGGTTTGCGGCATGGAAGTCTGTCACATGAGTGCGATGGCGGAGTGTCTATACCAGGGTAAGACCTACTATTTCTGTGCCGCGATCTGCCGGGAAGCGTTCGAGGCGGAGCCTGAAAAGTATATTCGGCCCCACCGCCAGCATGGGGTGAAGTCGGGATAAGGTAGCAAGATCATGATTGCTGGGTATCCATGACACATTAATAAGGAAAACGAAAGTTGCCTGACATCACTATCAACGGGTGTCGGGTAACGAATGAACTCATTAGTAATAAAGGGTAAGGAGTTTTTCTATGAAAGAGAATATTGCACATTCTGGAGCATGGGGACTGGCTGCAATTATGATTGTGGTCGCATCCTGGCTGTTTTATCGTTATTTCGCCCCGAAAACATGGCGTGAGTGGGCAAGTGCGGGCGTAGTTCAGGCATTCATCATCGCGTTGTATGCGGAGATGTACGGTTTCCCGATCACTATCTACCTGCTTGCGCGATTTTTCGGATTAGACCGATATAATCTCAACGCCAATCTTTGGTCCTCGCTGATCGGGATAGGGGAGACAGGCATGCTGATCTCGATGTTGCTTGGCTATGCACTATTGTTTGTCGGTGTAGGCCTTTTCATACAAGGCTGGCGCGAACTTTACCGCGCACGCCAGCAGGATCGTCTTGTCACCACGGGTTTGTACAGTTTGGTAAGACACCCCCAGTATACGGGATTGTTTCTCGGGTTATTCGGCGAGGGCGTTGTGCATTGGCCGACGCTGTTCTCAGTGGGTTTGTTCCCTGTCATCGTGCTGGCCTACGTCCTGCTGGCACGCAGTGAGGAGAAACGGGTCATTAAGCAATTTGGGGAAGAATACTGCGCTTATCAGCGACAGGTGCCAATGTTCTTGCCGCGCATGGGTCAATGGCGGCAGTTGGTCAAGCGTTCCAGTATGGCTGGCGGCGATGATAAGCAGCCCCTAGAGTGATTATAGGTGCGATGCCGTGCCGTCATCCCCTGGTAGCCAGTTTCCGGTACCAGGTTTGCAATGGCGATGTCTTCATGGAGGTCTCAAAGAGTTTGGCTGCATCATCGACCGCCCGTCAATCGCAGGGGCCACGGCCGTCGCACCAGTTCATGCAACAAGTTCGCTGCCGTGCCAGCGACTCGGTGGGGTGGGTAGTGGATGGCTAGGCGGCAGCGGTGCTGCGCGGTCAGCCGGGTGGCCGCCTGCTCGCTGTCAATGCCGGTGATTCGCAATGCGGCATGGTATTCGTCCTCGGCTGCCTGCCGCGCCCGGAACAGTGCCATCTGCACCCGGCTGTGCACGTTTATCGCACCGTCACCGGTAGTTTCGACGGCCAGGAAATTGGCCTCCGGGTAGCGCGCGGTCACTAGCGACTGCACTCCGTCGGAGACCCCGGAAGACGGCATACAGCCGAACGGTTTGATGCTCAGGGTCAGGTGCATCTTGTGTTGAGTCACCCCTTGGATCAGCTTGGCGACCTCCATGTGGCCCTCGCCACCACGTAGCTCATTGGCGTAGTAATCGTGGCCGATACGCGCCAGTTCATCCATGTCGGGAAGGTGGTAGCCGACCAAGCCGATGTGGCGCGCGTAGCGATAAAAACAGCGCTGCAGGACGACACGCCCCAGCCGCAACAACAGCAACCGCTGCAGCGGTGCGAACTCCCAGCGCCGACGGCCGGTGAGTTGTTCGCGGCGCAGCAGCATGCGCTCGCGGATGTCGTAGGCGGCCTCCCAGATGCTGTACAGCACCCAACTCACCACCGCCTGCACCTCGCATTCGGCGCCTTCGGCTTCGAGAAAGCGTTGCAACTGGTAGTTGCCCTCGCCCTCGGTGGTCATGGCCCAGAACTCGCCGATGATGGAGACCTTCGGTTTAGCTTGGAGGCGGTTGATCGGTACGGCTGCCAGCCGTCGGCGGCACTGCCGCAGGACGCGTCGCACACTGCGGCGTTCGCGTAAGGCAGCGCACAACAGGGTGCGGCATTCCTTGAGCGCTGTGTCGGTGCTGCCCGCCACGACTTCATAGGGGCGGATGCGGTAGCCCATGGCGTTGACCACGTCGCCAAGCATAGCGGCCTTGAGCAGCGTAATGAAAAAGTTGGCCGTCAACGCCAGGCCGGTGTCGGATTCGCTTTGTTGCAGGCTACCGGCATTCTCGAACAGCAGCACACGAAAGCCCTCGAAGCCGGCGTCGCGCAGTGCCTTGCGGTATTCGGTCGCATACATGCCGAAACGGCAGGGTCCGCAAGCGCCGGCGGTGATGAACAGGTAGTCATTGACGATCTGTTCGTAGCTCAGCCCCTCAATGTCGCGCAGGTGAATGAGGTATTTGATCAGATTACCGACGGTGAAGTAGGTTGGGTTGCATTGGCCACGGTTGCCGAACTCCTTGCCCCACTGCAGCGCGTCCCGGTCCGGGCACGGCAGGGCTTGCAGGCGGTAGCCGAGTGCCGACACTGCGGCTTCGATCAAGCCGTCGTGCATGGTGGTTAGGCCCCCGAACAGCAGGGTGGTGTGCCCGCGCTGGGTCTTGCTGAAGGTGCGCGGATTGGGATCGTACCACTGGGCTACAACAGTTTGCATAATGCCTCCTTATTTTAGCCGCTGGCAGTATGGCGCGGCGCAGCAATATCTTCGCCACCCGCCACCAATTGTTGCCCATAACGTTCCAGGGCATAGGCAAAGGTCTGTACGCGGATCTTGATACTGCCGCCGGGCTTGTTGGCGTCCAGGTCATGCAGGGTCAGGAACGGCGTCCGGCTGGTGGCGAGGATCTTGTCGATCAGCCCGTAGGTGGGTGCAT
>ENA-ORDP01000233-ORDP01000233.1-marine-sediment-metagenome-genome-assembly--contig:-NODE-233-length-37803-cov-4.239854_pt1 | contig 37803 bp, 43 predicted proteins | sample MGYA00248627_ERZ508539 | MGnify/ENA primary metagenome ERZ508539 (study PRJEB26208, sample SAMN05571518) | marine sediment metagenome | biome: deep sea; feature: Hydrothermal vent; material... | reverse complement strand
CTGACGACTTTTCGCTCGATTTCGCTACGAAAGCGCTTTTTAGAGGTTCCCTAAAATCGAAACTTACGTAAACGGAAGCAACATCAGCCCAAAAGCGTCTTCCGGGTCGATCGGCGGGCCGGACTCGAATCTTGTCACCGTAAAACCCGCCCGTTTTGAGTCATCCATCAAAGCCACCCGCGCGCCATCGGTCACCGCGCCATCGTCGCCGATAAGGTGGATCATCACTCTAGCCGAAGGGTCGGCCGGACGCAATGATCTAAAAAGGGCTGGCAGAGGCCCCTCGACCTTCTTAAGTCTCCCACGAGACGAAGACCAAGCGGCCACACGCCCGTCGGCGAGAAAAACCTGAACATATACCAACTCCGGCATGAAGCCATTGTAACCGACGCAAAATTATAATTGTGTATAATCGTGGCCAGTTGGCGCAAGATGGGCCGGTGGATTTTCTTCAGTTTTCCCGGCCCCGAAAGCGCCTAAACATGCTGGAAAACAGGTTTTTCATGTTATCATGTGGTGTTCATTAGCTTTTTGTCGAGCGCGCGATAGCGAGTTAAACGCTATAGGCGCTTGAAGGGCGTTTGGATCCCGTTAATACGCGAAAGTGGCGGAACTGGTATACGCGCTGGATTTAGGATCCAGTGGGAGACCATGGGGGTTCGACTCCCCCCTTTCGCACCAGCAAAGCGCACAGCTTTTGTAAGTTTAAGGAGAAGTAGAGTTGAAAGTCGAACTGGAGGATATTCAGTCCTGCGTGAAAAAAATATCGGTGGAAGTGCCGCTTGAAAAAGTAAACGAAGAAAAATCAGTCGTATATGAAGAGATGGCCAAGGAAGTCAACATTCCCGGTTTCCGTAAGGGAAAAGTTCCCCGTAAAATGCTGGAAAGACGGTTCGGCAAGTCCGCGCTTCAGAACGCCGCCCAGAGGATCATCGAATCGTCATACAAAGAGGCTATTGAGTCGAACAATCTGCGGCCTATAGGCGACCCGATGATAGATGACATAAAGATAGAGGAGAACGAGCCGGTTTCGTTCACGGCCACGGTGGAGACATTTCCCGAAATCGAGGTTGAGAAAATCGATGGCGCCAGGTTCCAGCGCAAGATCAAAAAAGTGAGCGATAAGGAGATAGGGCAGATCATCGATAACGCCCGCGAGCGGCAGGCCCGGTTTGAGCCGGTGGAGGATCGGGCGGCTCAGGAAGGTGATTATCCGCTTATAGACTATGCCGCCACAAAAGATGGCGAGAAAATCGAGGTTCTTTCCGGGGATAACAAGCAGGTTCGTATCAAAAAAGGGGACATGCTAGAAGAAGTCCAGTCCAACGTGGTCGGCATGAAAAAGGGTGAAGAGAAAAAATTTGACGCTGTTTTGCCCAAAGAGTTTCCCGACCCCCAGCTTGCCGGGGAGAAAGTAGAGTTCACGGTTAAAGTAAACGAGATAAAGAAAAAAACCTTGCCGGAAGTCGACGACGATTTTGTCAAGGAAATTTCCGAGTTCGATACTCTCGATGAGTTTAAAGCGGATCTGAAATCGCAACTCGAAAAGCGAAACGAGTCGATGGCGCAAAACGATCTGCGAGAAGAGATTCTTACATACCTTATAGAAAAGAATTCTTTCGACCTGCCGCCGCGCCTTGTTCAAAGGCACGCTAAAGGTCTGGCCAAACGAGCCCGGCAAAGGTTTGAAAGCCAGGGGATCGATATGGGCGAGTCCGATTTCGACACGGACAAGCTCAAGGAAAAATTCCACGAAGACGCCGTAAGAGACCTTAAAGAGCAGGCTTTGGTCGCCTCGTTCGGAAAAGCCGAGAAAATAGAAGTATCCGAAGAGGAGCTGAAAAAAGAAATCGAGTCGTTGTCAAAAATGATGGGCCAGACCGTCGATCAGACCACGCAACAGCTGGCCCAGTCAAACGGGCTGGAGGGTATCTATCAGAAATTATTCAGCGAGAAGGCTTATGGTTTGATGATGGAGAAATTAACAATAGAAGATTTATACGTAGAGGAGTCAAATGAGAAGTAAATACGACACGAATATTAACCCGTACTCTCTTCAGTCTCATTTCGACTCGTACAAAGAGAGTAACCAGGTGCTAGTCCCCATTGTCGTCGAGCAGACGAACAGGGGCGAGCGGTCTTACGACATCTATAGCAGGCTTTTGAAAGACCGGATAATATTTCTCGGCACGCCAATCGACGATCATATAGCCAACGTGATAATAGCCCAGCTAATATTCCTCGAAGCCGACGATCCGGGCCAGGACATTTTTCTTTACATAAACAGCCCCGGCGGTATCGTCACTTCCGGCATGGCGGTCTACGATACGATGCAATATATAAAGTGCGATATCCAGACAATCTGCATCGGGCAGGCCGCATCTATGGGGGCGGTGCTTTTGGCCGCCGGGACAAAGGGCAAAAGACACGCCCTGCCTAACGTCAGGATAATGATCCACCAGCCTTCCGGGGGTTTTCAGGGACAGGCGTCGGATATCGAGATTCAGTCGCGGGAGATCAGGAAGATGCGCGACAGGCTCGATGAGATACTCGCCAAACACACCGGGCAGACCAAAGACAAGATATCGGTCGATTCCGACCGCGATTTTTTCATGACCAGCGCGGAGGCGAAAGATTACGGGATAGTGGACGCGGTGATAGAGTCGCGGCCCGATATCAAAAAGAAAGATGATAAGAACACGTTTTGAGCATAACGGTATTTCGTTAAACTTAAGCTTGGGAGTTTGCGATGGTTAAAAAAAGACAGGACAGCGCGCTCAGGTGCTCGTTTTGCGGCAAAAGCCAGGAGGAAGTCAAAAAACTTATAGCAGGGCCTACCGTCTATATTTGCGACGAGTGCATAGACCTTTGCAACGAAATCATAATGGAGGAATGGAGCCAGGAAAAAGGCGCCTCATCCACCCAACTGCCCAAGCCCAACGAGATATATCAATATCTCAACGAGTATGTAATAGGCCAGGAACAGGCCAAAAAAGTTCTGTCTGTAGCCGTCTATAACCACTATAAGCGTATCGACGCCAACCTGGGGCCCGACGACGTTGAGCTTCAAAAGAGCAACGTACTGCTCATGGGCCCAACCGGCGCCGGAAAAACATTGCTCGCCCAGACCCTGGCCAAAGTCCTTAAAGTTCCCTTTACCATCGTAGACGCCACAACTCTCACCGAAGCGGGTTACGTGGGGGAGGATGTGGAGAATATCATCCTCCGGCTTTGCCAGGCGGCCGATTATGACATAGAAAAAACCGAGCGCGGCATCATATATATAGACGAAATCGACAAAATCTCCAGACGCTCTGAGAACATGTCGATAACGCGCGACGTGTCGGGCGAGGGAGTCCAGCAGGCTCTGCTGAAAATCATCGAAGGGACGGTGGCGTCCGTCCCGCCGCAGGGTGGCAGGAAGCATCCGCACCAGGAATTTATGCAGGTGGACACGACTAACATTCTGTTTATCTGTGGAGGAGCTTTTGTCGGTCTTGAAAAAATCATCGAGCACAGGATCGGGCGTAAAGTCATGGGCTTTGGCGCAAAGCTAAAAGATAAAAAAGATATCTCCATAGGAGAGATCCTGCAACAGTCTCAACCGGAGGATCTGCTCAAGTTCGGATTGATTCCGGAGTTTATCGGGCGTCTTCCGGTGGTGGCGACGCTACACGATCTTGATGAGGATTCGATGGTCAAGATTCTCTCGGAGCCGAAGAACGCGCTTATCAAGCAGTTTCAGAAGTTCTTTGAAATCGAGCGGGTCAAGCTCAAGTTCACCGACGGCGCTTTGCGCGCCATAGCCAAAGAGGCGGTGACAAGAAAAACCGGGGCCAGGGGCCTGCGCTCCATTCTTGAGGAGGTCATGCTCGACTCGATGTACGAACTGCCCGACAAGCCGGACGTTACAGAATGCATCGTCAATGAAGATGTGATTCTCAAAAAAGAGCAACCTCTGACGCTGTACGAGAAAAAGGACAAGAAACAGGCTAGTTAGCGGTTATTTGAGGCTTTAGGGGACGCGGCTTAAAATAGCGTCCCTAAAATTGTTTGCAAGTGGTGGTTTCTCGTTTACCATAGTTTTATGGATAAAATAAAAAAAGAACGTCTGGCCGGTGTTGACTGGAGCGCGCCTTTGCCCCTGCTCCCGTTAAGGGACATGGTGGTGTTTCCCGGCACGGTCGCCCCCCTGTTCGTCGGCCGCCCAAAATCGATAGAAGCTCTCGATCATGCGTTTGAGAACGGCCGGGTAATAATGCTGGCGACCCAGAAAAACGCCAAAGTGGATGAGCCGAAAGCCGATGGCATATACAAAGTCGGATGTGTGACGGAAATACTCCAGGTGCTCCGTCTCCCGGATGGAACAGTTAAAGCTCTTGTGGAGGGGATAGACCGCGCCAGGATAAAAGAATATGTCGACGGAGGGAAATTTTTCAGGGTCATCGTAGAGCGTATAGAGACGAAAAAGAAAATAAACGCCTCGACCACCGCTCTTCTTCGGGCGGCGCAGTCTCTTTTCGAGCGTTACGTCAAACTTAATCCGGTCATTTCCAAAGATGTGGCCCGTGGTCTTTCAGGAATAGATCACGCCGACTCGTTCGCCGACGCCGCGGCTTCGCACTTGATTTCCGATACGACGAAGAAACAGGAAATCCTGGGAACCATCAATATCAAGACCCGCCTTGAGCTTCTTGTCAGCAAACTCCAGGAGGAGATAGATATCCTGGCCATTGAAAACCGGGTTCGCGGCAGGGTCAAAAAACAGATGGAGAAATCCCAGCGCGACTATTACCTGACGGAACAGATGAAGGCTATACAAAAAGAGCTTGGCCGGTCGGAGGGTGACAAGACGGAACTCGAAGAGCTTCGCGAAAAGATAGACGTGTCCGGCATGCCGGGCGATATCCATAAAAAAGCTGTTAAAGAGCTTGGCAGGCTGGAGCAGATGCCGCCCATGTCGGCCGAAGGGACGGTCATTCGCAACTATCTCGACTGGCTATTGGATGTGCCCTGGAAAAAACGGACCCGCGACAAGCTCGACATCAAGCAGGCCTTAAGGATACTTAACGAAGACCACTACGGGCTTGATGAGGTCAAGGAGCGGATATTGGAGTATCTGTCGGTGTTAAAGCTCGTTAACAAAATGAAAGGGCCCATACTCTGTTTTTGCGGCCCTCCCGGCGTCGGCAAGACCTCCCTGGGTAAATCGATAGCGCGCGCCATGAGCAGGAAGTTCGTCCGTTTTTCACTGGGCGGTATGCGCGATGAAGCGGAAATTCGCGGGCACCGGCGCACATATATAGGCGCCCTGCCTGGCAGAATAATCCAGGCCATGAAAAAGGCCGGTACAAAAAACCCGGTGATAATGCTCGATGAAATAGATAAGCTCTCTTCAGACTACCGTGGCGATCCTTCCGCCGCTCTTTTAGAAGCTCTGGACCCTGAGCAGAACACAGCTTTTAACGATCATTACCTTGAGGTGGACTACGACCTGTCGGAAGTGATGTTTATCACCACAGCCAATATGCTTCATACGATTCCGAGGCCTCTTCAGGATCGCATGGAGATTATAACCATCTCAGGTTATAACGACAGCGAGAAAGAGCAGATAGCGAAAAGATTCCTGGCGCCAAAACAGATAAAAGGACACGGTCTGGAGCAAAAATCGGTCTCTTTCACTTCTGACGCGATAATCAGGATTATCCGCAGTTACACAAGAGAAGCCGGAGTGCGCAACCTGGAAAGGGAAATCGCCCGGATATGCAGGAAGGTGGCGCGCAAGATCGCGGAAAAAGAGGAGGGCAAAGCCAAAGCAAAGCGGAGCCTTCGCCCTAAAACAGTGATAAACGAAAAAACCCTGGAACAATATTTAGGTGAGATAAAATTCCGCGACGAACTCAAGGAGGAGAAAAGCGGAGCCGGTGTCGCGACCGGACTCGCCTGGACAGAGGTGGGCGGGGTCATTCTAAAAATAGAAACGATAATTCTTCCAGGAAAAACCAAATTCATCCTGACGGGTAAGCTTGGGGATGTGATGAAAGAATCGGCCCAGGCGGCGCTTTCTTACATCCGGTCGAGGGCCAGGGACTTCGGACTGGCCAAGGATTTTCATAATAAGATAGATATTCATGTGCATATCCCGGAGGGAGCGACCCCAAAAGACGGGCCGTCCGCCGGGATCGCGCTGGCCGCTTCCATTGTATCGGCTCTGCTTGGCGTCGCCGTAAGACACGACCTTGCGATGACAGGCGAGATAACGTTGAGAGGCAACATTCTTACGGTCGGCGGCCTGAAAGAAAAACTTCTTGCGGCGCAGAGGGCCGGGATAAAAACCGTCGTAATACCAAAAGAGAACAAGAGGGATTTAAAGGAAGTTTCAGAAAACATCAAAAAGGATCTTGAAATAATCGCGCTTGAGCATATGGACGAAGCGCTTAAACTGGCGTTGGTAAAATCTCCTTTTAAAAAAGTGAAATCTAAATCAGGCTCAAAACGGAGCCGACCGCAAGAAAGCGGAATGTCTGCTCTTAATTAGGATGAATTTAAAGGATGGATGAACTTGATATGTTGGGGTCCACACCTCCGAGTCCTGTAGGGTCGCTGATTCTGATAGGTCTTTTACTGTTTATTGTGTACCGGATTCTTTATTCACTGAGCGGTCAGCATGGGACTTCGAAAAACGGCGAGGCTGTTTCCGGAAAGGTTTTCCGTATGCCCGCAAGACAGCCCAAAGCGCCGCCGGCCACGGCCCGGCTGACACCCGTCATAGGGGATAAAGACCCGTTCGGCGCAAGCGAGGAGGCTCTCGATTTCCACAAGACTCTCATGGACAAAGGGGGCCTTGAAAGAATAGGTGATTTTTTTATTGAAGAGATGCCGGGATATGCGCTTCGCGCTTTCACTCATCCGGCTCAGTCACTTGTGGGAGTCATCTACAAGGATCCAGACGGCAGAATATGGGTGAATCTCGTCACTGAATATAAAGACGGGCGTATCATGACAACAAGCTCCGCTGAAAGTGGGGCTATATCTTTGTCGCGTCCTCATGGAATGCCTCTTTTTAACCATCCGGGCCTTTCGGTGGATCAGCTTTTGAGAAGGCATAAGCTGGAAACCAGGGGGATGGAGCAGAATGAGCCGATGCCGCCGGAAAAATTCTCCGAATATTTCGCCAAAAATTACGCAAAAGTGCGGGCCCATATTTATGAGCAGGAACAAAGAAAAACCGAAAAGAAGCGGACGGGCTCTATCCTCTCTTTTCCGCAAAACCAGACGCAGGACGCATATGAGAATCAGACAGCCGATGAAGATGTCGTGGACGAGGATTTCCTGCCAAGCAGGGCTGAAAGCCGGAAATGGCTTGATATGATTTACAGGGCCGTCGATATCCCTAAAGACAAGCGCGAGCTTTTCCAGGGCGGTCTTGTCTGGATTTTAGATAATGCCAGCCCGCAATCTGTATCCCAGACGATATCTGACTACTCCGGTGTGAGAGTCGATGAGGCGGAAGGGCGCCTGATTATCCGCTCCGAAGCCGGAGCAGAGGATATTATCGAGCCTGGAGAGCTAAAGGGCCCGGAACTTTTTGAAAAAATTAATTCAGGCCTTCCAGCCGATAGCAAGTTCACCAAGCTCCCGGTGGACGTGCGGGGAGTGACGTTTTATAGCAGAATGAGCTTTTAAAAGACACTCTGACGCGGCTCTTGTACCGGTGATAGATAATTTGGTTGTTTTTTAGTCGAACCGGAACTAAGATTGAGCGGTTTTAAAAAGTAGCGCCGACGTATGTACAATCGGGGAGGGGGAGCGCCCGTATTTTGAGGCACAAGCGAGGCCCTGCGATTACATCCCCATTTGAAAATTACGCTCATATTTTTTGAGTAGAGCTTATGAAACTTCAATGGAGAATCGCCGCGATCGTAGCGGTGTTCGGTCTGTTAGCTGTATTATCCGCTAACGCCATCCTGTACAGGTTCCTCAAAACCCACGATATGAGCGAAATCAAGAGAAACAGCAGGCGGACCGCCCACCTTATCCGAGCCGCGATTCTAAATACGATGATCAATACCGGTGACTACGATAGTATAGCGAGTATTATCAATGAAATGCGCAAATCCCGGGATTTCGAGTTCAGGATGATTAGAGCGAAGCATGTAATAAAGCAACATGGAGTCAAAAGAGGCGAAGTACCCAGGGATGAATATGAGCGAAAGGCTCTCGCCACCGGTGAAATCGTGGAAGTCATGGATACAAAATCCATTCACCGGATCATATATCCGTTTATAACCGACCAGAGGTGTGGAAAATGTCATCTGGGTATGGACGGCAAGGCGGTGCCCCCTGGTGTGGTAAACGGCGCGGCGGTAATCCGGTTCGATATTTCCAGGCTTCAAGAGGATACAGATAAAATCATTTTTAATCTGGCGATTTCCATGTCTATTATTACCGCCCTGTTCTTTGTTTTTTTCCTTCTGGTGATAAACAGAACGGTATCAGCTCCCATGACGCGGATCGCCGAGGCGATCACCGGATTAAAAGATGAAAATTATGATGTGGATTTACCGCGATACAGCGCCACCGAAATCGAGATAATGGCCCGTGATGTTGAAAGCACAGCTTCAGATCTTGCCGGGAAAAAGCGTCTGCGTGACGCCGAAATCAAGGCGTCGAGAGCCAGGACAATGGAGATTGAGGAGTTTATCCGATCACGGGCTCAAACTCTCGGCCTCGAAGAAGACGACGCTAGATTAAGCAATATCGTAGGGCGGCTGTCCGTCGTTGTGGATGAAGCCCAGAAAGGAATACTTACAGCTAAAGCTTCGAAATATGTCATTAGCGAGCAGAGCCGGCTGATCCTTCCATCCGATCCGGGTTTAATCCCTGCGGTTTCGGTCTATTTGTTAGGTCTGGTTGAAGCGAACCCGGAGGCGGCGAAAAAAGTGGCGGTGGAGCTTGCGGTAGATGAAGCGTTGTCCAACGCCATATATCATGGCAATCTTGAAATTCCCTCCCCGCTTAAATCGGATGATTTTGAGAAATTTTATGAGCTCGCCGACAAAAGAATGCGTCAAGAGCCATACTCGTCGAGAACGGTGGACGTTCAGTATAAACTTGATAGTGACGGGCTTGAAGTGGTTATCAAAGATGAAGGGGTGGGATTCGACTGGCGGAAATTTACTGACAACTCTGCTGACGCTAACGACCGTCCCTACGGGCGGGGGCTGGTTATGATGCGGGAGTTTGCCTCGCGGATCGAGTTTAACGAAAAAGGAAACCGCGTGGCGCTTTCGTTTGATTTTGAGAGTAGCCAGCCTTCACTCTGACGGGCGCTCCCGGTTATCTGGAAAATTTTTCTGTCAAAATACCGGTAAAAAAGTTGAGCGTCTCCTCCCACTGGCCGATGGCGTCTTTCCATTCAAAAACGACAGCTGGATATTTCAGACGCAAAGAACGCGCGATTTCGGGGAAGTCTTTGGCGGCGTGGGCTCCTGCGGCGAGAAACATTGGAACGATGGTAATATTTCCGCATCCTGTGGAGACAAAATTTTCCACAACATTGAAAATATCCGGCGCGCTATCTTTTAAGTACGCCACCTCCACACAGACATTTTCCAGGTTGCCGCTTACCCGGCTTACAAGCTCGTCCATCGATTTACTCCAGTTTCGATCAAGACTGCCGTGGGCGAAAAGAATAAGTCCGTAGCTTACGTTTGGCGTCAAATAGCTTCTCCGGCGGTTTCCCGCGCTGGTGGAGCTGGCGTGGAGCTGGCCTTCCTAGATATCGATAACGTCGTTGTCGTCTTTGTCATGCTTTGAATCTCCAGCTTTATAGGAGCCATGACCGGAGCTTGTGTAATAGAATCCGCCAGGCCCGGCCGCGTTTACCGATATGTTAATTTTCGATTGAATGCGCGTTTTTATAAACCCCTTTATCCTTTTTCTGGAAAAAGGAATAACCAGCGTAAATCCCAGAATGTCAGTCAGCAGGCCGGGCGTAAGAAGAAGCGCCCCGCCGATAATCACCAGTAACCCTTCTATGAGCGGGTCTGTCGGCATCTCGGCCCGCTCCATGGTTTCGTTGAATTCCCGTATAACCATGAGGCCCTGGCTATGCGCAAGCCACGCCCCGAGCGCTCCGGTGAAGATGACGAGAGAAAATGTCGGCGCGAACCCCAGGATTTCGCCAAGTTTAATCAGTATCGCAAGCTCGATGAATGGTGTTACGACAAAAAGCGCGAAAAGCTTAAATAGCATGTGACAATAGCCTTGCTCGCCGGTAGATTCTGGAAGCGGGATATTTTACCCCGGGCACCCTTGTGAATTCACAATCTGATTTGTCAAATTTACTATTGGCACGATTGCCGCCCCTGTTCTTCAATCTCGCTTTGCCTTTGCTTTAAATCCAGTTCAAGCTGGCGGTTGCCCTGGGATTTGGCGGCTTTGATCCGCTCACGAATCTGGCGCTTGGCGTCTCCAAAAACTTTCGCTTTATCGCACCCAGGCAAGCCGCCTTTAGGAGTGTATGAATAGCGCCCTCCCGCGTTTTCACCGTAAATATCCTTGCCTAGTCCTGGTATCAGAGCCCCCTGAAGCTTGTTGATAATGGGGATGTTCAAATCTCCATAATAATTCGCCGCCAACGCTAACGTCAGAGCGAAGATTATATAAATTATAAGATCCTTTATCCCTATTTGCATTTCTACTTCTCCCTTGTGGAAGTTCTAACTCACGATAACACGATTCTTTTATTATCGTAAACAAGACTCTTTTAATTCTCTGTTCTAACCTGGTTTTGTATTTTCCTGGACAGCCTGCCCACCGCAACGGCGATATCTTCAGCGCCGAATATGGCTGTTATAACTCCGATATGCCTTACACCCGTCAGCAAAACCTCGTCGATATTCCCTTCTACTATCCCGCCCATCACCGTCACCGGAATTTTCAGTTTTAATACTGACTGTCTGGCAGGCTCTATACCAACAGTCACCGCATCCGGCTTGGTGGGTGTAGGGAAAAGCGGGCCGATATTTACATACGAAGCGCCTTGCCGCTGGGCATTTAGCGCCTGCTCGAGCGAATGGCAAGACGCGCCGATTATCGCCTCTGAGCCCATGATTTCACGGGCGCCTTTTATCGGCAGGTCGTCGAGGCCAAGATGAACGCCGTCGGCTTTGGAGAGCCGCGCGATATCGGGCCGGTCATTTATTATAAGAGTCATTCCGTGTTTTTTCGTCTCCCTCCTGTACAACAAAGCGAGCTCGAAAAGGTCTTTGTCGCAAAGGTTTTTCTCCCGGAGCTGGACGATCCCGGCCCCCCCCCTGGCAAGTTGCGTTATGACTTCCGCATCGCTCCGGCCTCCGAAAAGAGACCGGCCCGTTACCGGATAAAGACCGGCTTGCTCAAAGTACGGCATGAAGATTATGCTTTAAAGCATTGGCCTATTCCAGGCTAGATAATGGCCGAGGCTTGTGAGTGGTTCGAATAAGTTGGCCAAGTTGGTTTGTAATTTTTGGCCTGGTCACCCCAAGAAATCCAGCCCTTTCTGGCGCCACGCGCAAAAAGTTCTAAATATGGGCCGGAACTACATGATTCGATTATCTGATAAAGTTCATCTGGTTTTTTGGAATGTTCCCTCTTGCGGGTTCTGATTATATTCACCTGAGACCGCCCTGCCTTCAATGTACGGGCATTCTTGCCCCTAACCCCGAAAAGCACCATTTCCGTTGTATTCCTGAAATAAAACCCGACACCACGTCCATCAGGGCCACCATCCTTCCTTATTTTATGCCAGATGATATTTGTCTTATACTCAAAGCCCCACGCCCTCAAAACCTCCATTCCTTCCGCTAAAAGAGCGTTTGGAACCCATAAGTAAATATGCGATGGCTCTTTGACAATTTCCGACACTGGAAAATCTAATATATCCTTTAATTTCAAGGTGCTATAACGTGACAAGCGCTTATGTTCGGGGGCCATTTTCCCCGTTCTGTTTGTAAATTGCCACGGCGGGTCGGCCAGAACGGTGGAAAACTTTCTCTTGCCGACAAATTTCAACATATCTTCCCCAGGCGAAAGTTTACCGCCGTTATTGTTAGAACTCATATCTGTCAGTCCTCTATATAGATCTCATCAGTGATTCCAAACGCTAGAATGGGACATCCGCCGCCACCACCGCCATTAATTTTTGGTAACAGTTTGCTCATGTGAGTTGTAGACGCTCCATATGAGGAGCCTTTTCCAAGATTATTAAAAATCTTTTGCAGATGGTCTGCTCTTGTAATGATAACACCAACACTAATAGCCCGTAGATCAAAAAGAAGCCTGAAGTTGTTTAGATCCCGATCATAAAAAGGATCTTTATTATTCCATTCTATCTCCAAGGCTATCCTGTTTTTAAAACAATCAATTTTGTGGGTAGGAGATTCTATTTCCTTCTGATCGACTACGACTTTTGTTTCAAAAGCTTTTTCCTCCCATCCCCTGGTAAAAAATTGCTGATCTAACGCAGAGGCAATAGGAGATTTATTCTTACCAGGCGCGATTATGTCGCTCTTACGCAGGCGAAAACCGCTCAATACTTTTATAATATCTTCCCATTCATTAGGAAAATCCCCTTTTAGCGCTGCGCTGGCGTGTTTCCATTCATATATCTCATATTTGTTTCGGATATCCTCTGGAAATAATTCTAGAGCAGTCAAATCATCATCCTGATTCAAATTGCGAATAGTAAAATACACATCAGTTTCAATAACGCGCTCAACCGCCGCCCATCATCACGAAAAGCTCGACTTTATCGCCGGGGTTAAGGCGCCTCTCGCCGAGCTTGTCCCTGTGGATTATCTCTTCGTTTACCTGGGCCGCCACGGGGCCGTCAAGCTTGAGGTTTTCGATCAGATCCGCCACATTCCCGCCGTCCGGTATGTTTGTGGATTTACCGTTTAAAGTTATGTTCATTTCTATATTCCGTTATGAGACCGGTTTGAGATTTGTATCCCAATCTTTCCAAACCCATTCTAACCCTTTTTTGCGTATCGCCTCGACAACTTCCGCAGGCGTCCTTGCGTCCGACACAGGGAACTGCTCCCCGGCCCCCTCTTTCCCGCGCTCCCCGGCGTAGGCTCCGGGACTTGTCTTCGACCCGGCGCTGACCTGGTTTATTCCCAGGCCGAACATCCTGTCGCGCAATTTAGCGGACTCTCTTGTTGAAAGGGTAAGGATCGAGTCGGGAAACGCAAGGCGCATGGCCAGAATCAGACGTACAAGCTGGCTGTCGGACACCGGGTTGTCTGGCGCGAACCGGCCTGGCGCGGCGTGGATTCGGGGGAAACTTATCGAGACAGAGTTTTGCCAATGCTGTTTTTGCATATGCTTTACGTGAGTGGCCAGCATAACCGCGTCGCGCCGGTAATCGCCAAGCCCCAGCAAAACGCCAAGCCCGATAGACCTTATTCCCGCCTGCGCCACCCGGTCTGCTGTGTCGAGGCGCCATTTAAAATCTTTCTTCGGGCCGGAGGGATGGACGCGCTTGTAAATCTTTTCGTCATACGTCTCCTGATAGACTGTCACAGAGTCGACACCTGCGGCGCCAAGAAGTTTATATTCGTCTACGGTAAAGGTCTGCGTCTCTATCCCGACAAAAACGAATCCGATTTTTTTCATCAGCGCAACCGATTCGGCGATGTATGAAACCGGAGCTTCGGCTTTGCTTTCGCCTGCGACGAGCAAAACATTTCTGTAACCTTCGCTTATCAACCGCCTGCCCTCGACTTCAACTTCATCGAGGGTCAGCGTCTTGCGCTCGATATCCTGCTCTTTTCCGAACCAGCAATAGGCGCAGTTGTTGACGCAATAGTTGGAGAGATAGAGTGGGATATAAAGGTTTACGGTGCGGCCAAACCTCTGAATTGTAAGATCGCGAGCGGCTTGTCCTATCTGTCCGATTCGCTCGTCGGCGACGTTTGAAATAAGGCTCAAGAAACCGCCGGAAGATACAGGGACGCTTAAAAGCGCGCTGTCCACATCTCTTAAAGTGACGTTTTCATTTTTTTGAACTGCTTTAGCAAGCGCGCCGCTATCGTTAAGAGACAACCATGTTTCGTAAAAAGAGGAAGGTTTCATGGCTTACAATATTTCCAGTTTGAATTGAAAATTATGCGCTCATTCACCAGGGCAGGCCGGTTTCCGGGCTGGAGGCGGTGGCGGCGCCGATGGCTTTTCTTATCCCGGCAAGGTAGCCTTCTCTTCCCGCTTCGACTCCTTTTTTAAAGGCAAGCCCCATAGCGCCCGGATCGTCGGCGGCAGACAGGGCGGTGTTGACCAGCACAGCGTCCGCCCCCATCTCCAGAGCCTCCGCCGCGTGGGATGGCGCGCCTAACCCTGCGTCCACAACCACTGGAACGGTCGCCTGCTCTATGATTATGGCGATGCTGTCTTTCGTCTTTATCCCCTGGTTCGAGCCGATGGGCGAGCCGAGCGGCATCACGGTGGCGCATCCGAGGTCGGCCAGTTTTTTCGCCAGAACCGGATCGGCGTTGATGTAGGGCAATACGGTGAATCCATCTTTAATCAGAATTTCAGCCGCTTTTAAAGTCTCCACCGGATCGGGCAGGAGGTAACGCGGATCGGGCGTAACTTCGAGCTTCACCCAGTCGCCCACTCCGGCTGACCGGGCAAGGCGGGCCAGCCTGACAGCTTCGCCGGCGTCTCTTGCGCCCGATGTGTTGGGCAGTATTAGATATTTGGCGGGATCAACATATTTTAAAATCCGATCCTCAGGATCGTCAAGATCAACCCTGCGAAGGCTGACGGTGACGATTTCGGCGCCTGACGACTTGACCGCCTCGGTCATATCCTGCGGACTACGGTATTTCCCGGTGCCCACCAACAGCCGGGACATAAACGCCCTGCCTGCTATCACAAGCGGATCGTGGACACTCGTGTCGCGATTGTTACTGCTGATATTTTCCATACTAACCTCTTCTCAAATATACCATACAGAGGCGGAGGCATTTAGCGAAAGGGTACGACTTTACAACACCATCCCTCTCGTCGTCCCGGACACCGATTCGGGGTCTCAGAGATTCCGGCTCAAGGCCGGAATGACTGCGCAGGGTACAAGTGAAGGCAAAGACTATTAAAAACCACTCATAAGAAAGGATGCGATTTTGCTTTAGGGAACTGTTTAACCTTCTTGAAAAATTCTGTTTCGGTAATCTCGGTCGCCCATTCAAGTTTTACACAAAAATGAAATTCGCCCTTTACAGTATCAATAGCGCCAAGATTTAATAAATTATTCAAATCTCTCACAAAAGCTTTTCCAGGGCTTTTTAAGGCGCCGTAATCTATAGCGACCTGTTCATAAAGCTTTTCCAGAGTCATTTTCTCAACATCAAGTAATAATTTGAGAATCTGTAATTGGCGTTCCGCAATAACTCTTTGCCTTTTAGATTTAAGCCTGCCAAAAAGGTCATACATAACGTCTCTAAAAAGCGCTTTTGAAACATGCTTGCGAATTTCAGTAAACAATCTATTGCATTGAAGAGCTATGCCTTTTAAGCCGAAAGATAAAAACGGAGTGAGATCATGGCTCTTTGATCGGGAATCGCTTAGCGCTTGAAGATAAGCGATTTTTTCATCGTAATAATAATTCGACATGGCGATAAAAAGCGTATCCCTTAAACCAGCCCGCTGTAAAACCAACGCCTCAAGGGCGCGCTCTGTACGGCCATTGCCATCTAAAAATGGATGCATGGAGCCGAGATGATAATGTAACGCCAATGCCTGAATCAATAAATCGTGTTTTGGAAAATCATGTTTAATCGCCTCGCCCAACTTTAAAAAAGCTTCTTCGCATTTTGCTCCTCCATCCACACCTCGATGCCTGGGAGAGCCGAAAGTCACATTCTGGTCGCTTGTACGTAACTGGCCGGGGGGGCAATGATCGTCATCCGCGCCGCTGACTATTCTCCTATGGACTCCTTTTATCAGATCGCAATCTATTGGCTTGTCATCATTTAAACCGGCAATCCAGCGATAGGTCTGGACGGCGGCATGAGCCTGTCTCTGAGACCGTGTAAACAATTCTTCCGGTGACTCCTGCATGGCCGCCTGAAGTTCGGTTTCGGTAAAATCGGCCCCTTCTATTTTTGATGTTCCCGCCACTTCCCGTTTTAACTGGATATCCTGCAACCTTTCAGCCCAACTACGCTTAAATGGAATTGTGGTTAGGGATAATACCGCCGCTTTGGCATTGGTCAGCTCCTCCACCAGAGAAATAGCGTCGTATTTAAACCACCGCTCAGGTAACTCATATTTAATGGCCATATTTATAATTCTAGTATATTGCTCTAATAAATCAAGTTAATTTCCACCAGATATCCTGCTAATTACGCTATATATTAATATAATTTATTTAAAAACAATAAGATATTATTTATGGAGTTTTAGCAAAATTTGTTTAATTTCTATATTATTTCCGCTCTATTTCCAGTAAGTTTCGATATAGGTTATTCACTTAAAGAGGGTTTTCAAGAGAAGAATCACCAATTGACGGGAGTTTGAAAATTGCGAACCGGGATGTTTCAGGCGGTCATGTCGAGCGGGAGAGGGGGTTTATCTTCGCTTTCACCATTCGGCTGGCCTGCGTGCTGGGTCACGCTGTAGCTTGCCGAGAAGTAACGGGACTGCTCCATATAGTAAACCTGTTGCATCTGGTATTGATTAAAAGGCTGGATTGTTCCCTCACCTTCAGGCGCAATATCAGTCTCTTCGGTGTCGGAAGCCTGTTGATCCTCCGTATCCTCCTCGCCGCCAACTTTTAACTGCTGAAAAAAATCGGCCTGCGATTTAAGGAAATTGTCCATTAACTGCTTCATGGCCGCTATCTGCGGGTCGGCGTTTAGGTCTTCTGTAAGTTTCGCCAACATCTCGTCAAAAAACTGTTTCAGATTTTCAGGGATTGAGTTTTTTGCGTCTTCGAGCAGGCCCGGAATTCCAAGACCCAGATCCTCGCCCTGGCCAAGCGGATTGGTATTAAAGTAGTCCATCTTTTCTTTCACGTTGTCGAGGAAACCGCCAACCTGGCTTGAGAAAAAATTGGCGATATTATCGAGACCGTTTGGCCCCATTCCCAAGACTTTTTCTATCTCGTTAAACAGCTCGTCGGTGGCTTTTACGAATTCCTCAAAATCGCTCTGCTTTAAATCCATAAGGTCGCTTGCGGTAGCCATCCATTTATCGAAAACAGACGGGTCGAGTTGCGCCATCTTCTCCGCCGCGCCGTCGAACTTGGCCATGAAAGAAAAATCGAGGCTTAACCCCGCTTCGAACTTGCGGTATAGCTCTTGCCTCAAAGTCTGGACGCCGTTTGGCCCCTGCTTTGTGATATCGGTACGCTGATACTCGGCTCTGCTGAAATAAAGGTCTAACGACACATTACCGTAGATTACCGATCCCGACCTGTTGTATGAGTCGGGCGTCGCTTCGGGATTCACCGGAGCGAGGTTTTCAGAATTCGAAGAATCAGGGCCGCTGTTGGTTGAGCCGCCATACGGATTATTATTCGGCTGAATATTGCTCAGAGTGTTTTGCGGCTGTACGTTCACTTTTTTCCCCGATGGTTTTACTCCCTTTCGGATTTCGGGAAAAATTACTTGAGGGAAAAATGACAGAATTTTGACGGAGCAACGTAAGATATTGAATTACTGAAAAATAATGAAATGTTGAGCCTTTAGCTCCAGTCGCCAATCTTCTTAGCTTTTGCTTCTTTTTGGCTATACACGACCAATTGTTTAAAAACATTTCGTTCGTATAGTGAATCTAAATGGTCTTCTTTTCTTACAATGTTGGAATACCTTACGAGACTTTCATGTAACACTGTTAAAGATTTTACATCGGGATGTGGAAATGATCCTTCTACAAAGGCGTTTCTCAACTCACGTAGTACGCCAGAGGATTTTCCTCTATGAATATACGGATCAAACCCGTTTAGATCGCTTAGGGATTTTAGAATACGACGATTTTCAGATTCAAATACAATCCAGCTATGGTTGTAACTACCCAATGAAACAGATACCGCCAAACCCAACTCGAACGGCATATTAAATCTGGGGCATCGAGGCTTTTCTTTGGAAAGCTGAACTCTGGAAAGATCGTGGATGGGAAAAGGACATTCTTTAATCAGATCAAAAATGCGTTGCAAGCGGTTTATATGGGAAGGGATTTCCACAACACAGCGTGGAACCATTCCCAGCCCTGTAAGGCCGGCGATTAAAGCCAGATAAAGTGGTTCGTATTTGTCATCGAAAGGGATGTTAATAAAGACATCACGGGTATTTTTGGATTTAACGCCTTTAGTGGACATGCGCTAGTTATTGTCCGATTAGCGTTTTTTACCCGATGACCTCGCTACGCCACTGCGAGAATATTTTTGCGTCGGCTTTGAGACGGACTTACCTGATGGGGCTGAAAATCTGCCAACAAAACTATCAATTTTGCTGACAGCGGAACGCGACATTTTAAACTTCGAAACCGTATCTTTTATAGTCACAGGCGGAGAAGTAACCCGAAGTTTTGGTTTAACCGATTGACGCGCCATATTTATCTCCAACTAAAGATCTCTATTAGACAGTAACACAAATTGATAATATGACAAAATATCCATATTTGCAAATCCGCCGTCCTGCTGGATATAAAGCATCGCGGAGCCGAGGTGACGGGCGTCTACGATGGCTTTTACTGTAATCGTTTTTAGAGGGCACACGCCAATTGGCGGCTGATTAGCGCTGTTTGCCTGTCCGTAAACTGCGGGATGAAGCTATTCCTCTCCGGTTGGATACAGCCGCTTTTTGATCGGGGAATTTGCCGCCTTTTTTGTTCTCCTGGCGTGATTTTTTAAGCCGGGCGACCTTTTCTTTCATGGTCAATGGCGCAGTTTCGCCGCCAAGCTCTGGTTTCGTCGCCGGTTTTGTTTTAGCAGATTTACGCGCCATCTATCGCCTCTAAGAGAATAAAAAAAATACTCGCCGCATTAACCAAACCGGCCTTTCCAAATGAGCCAGTTTTTTAAGTAAGCCGCCCGCTTTACCAAACCGAGGCGGCCTTTCCAAACGATACGACTTTCTAAGTAAGCCGCCCCGCCGTCATATTAAACATGTGAAAGTTATTTTCCTTTAGGAAGTTTAAGAACAAGAAGGAGGTCGTTCCTTCCGCGCCGGACGAGCATCAACACAGAGTCGCCAGGTTTGGCGCTTGAAATCTCCGATTCATATTCTCCGATATTGCGAACCTTTCTCTTGTTGATCTCCATAATCACATCACCTGCAATGGCTCCCGCCGTCCCGGCCAGGCCTCCCGGCGCGACGCTGGTGACCACGACCCCGGAGGCGCCTTTGATTCCCATTCGTTCGGCCAGTTGCGCCGGAATGTTTTCAACGACCATTCCCAGGTCTTCGCTCCTTTTACTTTCAGCCAGACGTTTCCTCTCGGCGGGCATTTCCCCCACATTAACAGAAATTGAGATGGCCTTACCGTCGCGGATTATCTCCAGCTCAGCCTTCGTTCCCGGCTTGATCGCGGCGACAATTCTGGGGAGATGGGAGGAGCTTAAAACTTTTTCACCGTTAAATCCGGTAATGACATCGTACCGCTTGACTCCCGATTTTTCAGCAGGCGAATTTTCGATAACCTGGCTGACGAGCGCCCCTTTCGTGTCGGGCAGGCTCATGGCGTCTTGAAGCTCTTTGGTGACGTTGGTGATGGCCACTCCCAGCCATCCTCTTTTGACCTTCCCTTTTTTAAGGTCGTCATAAATAGCCTTGACCGAATCTATCGGAATGGCAAAGCCGATGCCGATGTTTCCACGCGCCATGCCGCCGCCTGTGTATATGGCAGAGTTAATACCGACTACCTCCCCCCTTGTATTTAAAAGAGGGCCGCCGGAATTGCCTGGATTGATAGAGGCGTCGGTCTGGATAAAGTCGTCGTACGGTCCGGCGCCTATCACCCTGCCCTTGGCGGAAACCACTCCGACAGTAACCGACTGGGCGAATCCGAAGGGATTACCGATCGCCATTACCTGTTCACCTACCTGAAGCTTTGAGGAGTCACCAAGAGATATCGTCGGTAATTTTTTGGAAACATCAATTTTTATCAGCGCTATATCGGTTTTGGGGTCGGCGGCTATCAGCTTGGCCGGATATTCTTTTGCTCTTGCGTCATGCCCGTCGCCGAAACTGACGATAATCTCGTCAGCCTGGGCCACTACATGACTGTTGGTCAGTATATAGCCATCACTTTCGACCACAAACCCAGAGCCGAGACTTTGGCGCACCTGCTCTCTTGGCGCTTCTTTGTGCCAGGGGAAAAAGCGGTCGTAATATTCGCGCATCCGCTCGTCTGCTGGCGCGCCAGCTTTTATTTTTTGCTTCGTGGATATGTTGACAACAGCCGGAGTCTGCTCTCTGGCTATCTTAACAAAAACATTCTGCGGATCGATCTTTGCGGCTCTGGCCACCGACGGCCCAAGCTCCATCGAAGGCTCCTTGTAATGGGAGCCAATAAAAACACCCAGCGCAAGGATGACCGGGCCTACGGCGAACCATTTGATATTGTTGGAATATTTCATCAAATTACCAATCCTGAATAATTGTTGATTGAAGCATACATTAGCATAAAACTTCATTTGTAAAGATGCAAGGTCATGAGCGAAAAAAGTTCTTGACAAAAACTCTGTTTATGCAAGAATACTTCAACATTAAATTAAATGATTATATTTTCTTTTATAGTATTTTTGGAATGACACCAGTAAAAGAGTCCGAGAAAAAGGTTCCCGTGACTACGCATCTTTACCAGCGGCAAATCGACCATTTAAACCGTGTGGCCAAAGAGCTTCAGGTGACCAAGGCTGTCCTTTTCAGAGAGGCGATAGAGCAACTTCTCAAGCGCTACGAGGAAAGGCAGTTGGATATAGGGATCAAATAAGCTGAGCGTCTGACGGATTAATAAGATTATGTCAAAAGATTTTCCGATCCGATTCAAAGGGCTGAAGGGCTCTTTGCCAGACGTGTTGTTACATAAGTCCCGTTTGGGATTAAAGATGGCATCCACTTGGGCTATTGGCCGGACCAAGACCACCACTGTACTGACCACCACCTGTATTGATCGCCTTTTAGGTGATCGAAAAGAGACCATCCTTTTGTAATGGCCAATGATTCAAGTTACGCTTCCATCCCCTGGAAGTAGCGATGTTTGACCGGCTCCGGTGTCCCCACTTGGGGCCGGTCTCTTTTTTTTAAGCGAAACCATCATCTGATTTGTCTTGAGTCAAAGTTCCCCTTGTGCTATACAAATAGTTGAGTTAAGGGAAGTTTCCTTTACTTAAGGATAGTAAAAAGTTCCCTGCTACGGTCGTGAAGGAAGTTGTTTTTTGAGCCAACACATTTAGAATGGCCGTCGTTGACGGCGCCTGTTGTGCAGATCCGGGAGCGATTCCGGAAAGCCTGATGGTGATCGCGTAGATGGCCACCTGGTTAGCCAGGTTCAAAAAATGACGCCTCACGCCGCGCGCGGGGAAATGATTATAACCGCTAAATAGGTTTTTTAGTTCGATTTTCGACAGAGTTACTATGGGTCTAATACCGGTTTTGGCGTGTTTGACAGCTTTATGCTTTGACGCCATACGCGGAGTTCTGGTTTGCGCCGGGGCGGCTTTAACGTCCGTTCCGGCCTCTGCTTTTGCCAGAAAAATAGGTGGAGTCACCCCTGTTTTAAGTGGTGATGATATAAAAGGAAGGTTTTATCGCGTTTCTGTCTTTATCATGGTTTTAAATTCAGACCGGTATTCCTTCAGGCACAGAACCGACCCGCCAGCAGAATTCAAGATTTTATTCTCCTGAATCACTCTTCGTTGTAATCGTTATCGAGCCTATTTCGCGCGGTTTTTTTAAGCCGTAATAACCCGATTTTGGGGGATTTAACAAATGGAATCTATTGTTTTTACCTTGACAGCGCTGGTTATTGGACTGGTGGCCGGATTGGTCATTACCCGCCTTACTTCCTCCGGCCAAATATCAAAGCAGAGGAAAAACTCCGCCAGGATTATGGAAGATGCGGAAAAATTGGCTGATACGATAAAAAAAGAAGCCAAGTTATCTGCTAAAGAGATGATATTGCAAGCCCAGACCGATTTCGATAAAAAGATCGATGAGCGCAAAAATGAACTTGTCCAGCTTGAAAAGCGGCTTTTGAATCGCGAAAGAGTTATGGATAAGAAAAACGAGCAGTTCGAGCATAAGGAAAGCAGGCTTGTAAAAAAGGAATACAGGCTTGAGGATCTTGAGCGGGCGATGGTAGAGAAAAATGAGGAAGCGGCCGAGCTTGTGGACAAGCAAAACTCAAGGCTCCAGGAAATCGCTTCCTTAACCGAAGAGCAGGCGAGAGAGGAGCTGAAAGCAAAACTGCTGGAGCAAACCAGGATGGACTCTGCCCACATTATTAAAAGGGCCGAGGAAGAGGCTGTAAGCCAGGCCAATGAAAAAGCGCGGTTCATTATAGCGGGAGCGATCCAACGGTGCGCCTCCGATTATGTCGCAGAGAATACCGTATCGGTTGTCGATCTGCCCAATGAAGAGATGAAAGGCCGGATCATAGGGCGTGAGGGGCGTAACATCCGGGCTTTGGAAACAGCCACCGGCGTCGATTTAATCATAGACGACACTCCCAACGCGGTTATCCTTTCAAGCTTCGACATTGTTAAAAGGGAAATCGCCAGCCAGACTCTGCAAAGATTGATAAGCGATGGACGAATTCATCCGGGCCGCATAGAAGACACCGTTGAAAAAGTCTCGAAAGAGATCAACGGCCAGATGAAAAAAGAAGGAGAGAAGGCATGCTTCGAACTGGGGCTCGACAGGGTTCACCCAGAGTTGATAAAACTTCTGGGAAGGCTCAAATACCGCACAAGCTATTCCCAGAACGTGCTCGGTCATTCCATAGAAGTAGGGTATTTATGCGGCATGATGGCCGCAGAGTTGAACCAGGATGTAAAGCTCGCCAAAAGAGCGGGCCTCCTTCACGACATAGGCAAGGCTATCGACCAGAATATGGAAGGAAGCCATACCCAGATCGGCGGCGACCTGGCCAGGAAATATAACGAGCCGCCGGTGGTGATAAACTCCATCTGCTCGCACCATGAGGATGAGCCGGCAGAGTCGGTCATAGCTTTGCTTGTGGCGGCTTCGGACGCATTATCGGCCTCCAGGCCTGGCGCAAGACGCGAGATGCTCCAAACCTATATCAACAGAATGCAAAAGCTAGAAGAGATAGGGGATTCTTTTAAGGGAGTCGAAAAAACATACGCGATCCAGGCCGGGCGCGAGATCCGTGTTGTTGTGGAGCCGGAGAAGATCCACGATAACGAGGCTTTTTTCCTGGCGAAAGATATCGCCAGGAAAATCGAGAGCGAGCTTGCGTATCCGGGAGAGATCAAGGTGACCGTCATACGCGAAACCCGTGTCACCGAATCGGCCAGATAACCTGTTAGAGGCTCCACTATGAAAATTCTCGCCATCGGCGATGTTTTTGGAAAAGTGGGCCGAAGGGTTTTGAAAATCGGGCTCAACAACATTATATCTTCTATAAAAGCCGATTTTGTCATCGCCAACGGCGAGAACCTGGCCGGTGGATTCGGCGTCACACAGGAGATGGTCGATGAGTTATTTTCAACCGGAGTGGACGTTATCACATCTGGAAACCATATATGGGATAAAAAGGAGGCGCTAAAGCTCCTCGATTTCGAGAAGCGTCTCTTAAGGCCCGCCAACTATCCAGAGGACGCTCCGGGCAGGGGATCCGACGTTTTCACAACCAAAACCGGAGCCTTGATCGGCGTTTTGAACGTACAGGGCCGCGTTTTCATGGACTCTATCGACTGCCCTTTTAGGACGGCTGAAAAAAATATCGAGCGCCTTCGCTCCCGGACCAAAATGATAATTGTGGACATGCACGCGGAAGCTACTTCGGAGAAGATCGCCATGGGATATTTTCTCGATGGCCGTGTCTCGGCCATCGTTGGAACGCACACGCACGTTCAGACTTCCGACGCGAAAATACTCCCACGCCAGACCGCCTACATAACAGACCTGGGAATGACAGGCCCATCCCATTCAATCATCGGTGTCAGGCCGGAAATTATTTTGAAACGATTTCTTTTAAAACTGCCGGAGCGGTTTAACGAGGCGCTGGGGCCGGGCCAGTTCAACGGCGCGTTTATAGAGCTCGACGACGAGACAGGAATGGCGAAATCTATAAGGCCGCTTCAATCCTCCTACGAGTTTTAGCAGGGGGCTGAACCTGACAGGTTCCACTTAAAAACCGCTCAACCTCTTCCAATGTCCCAATCTGTGTCTCATCCATCTGTATCAGCATCCTCCATGCTTAACAGACTCAAACCATCTTCAGACTCATTTCATATTGGAAAAGGCTCCGCCTTGACACTGGCTCCCATCGTGCGCATAATAGAAACAGATATCAAGAAGGTTTGTTATGCCCAAAACCCGCATCAACGTTAGTCTCGATCAAGACCTCGCAGAGTTTGCCAAAGTCTTTGCCGCTGAAAATCGTATATCGGTTGCGGATATGGTCACCCAATACCTGTTGGCGCTGAAACGCCGCTCAGAGGGGGAGCAGATGGAGCATGTCTTCGCCCATCCCGCCTTTCAGCAGGCTATGGAGGGTGCGCAGGCCAGGTTGCGCGACGGATCCGCGCGATGGCATTCTTACGACAAGGTTTTCGAGGAGTGATAGAGGCGAAATTTGAGACTGTTTTCCTGAAGGCCGTCAAAAAACACGCCTCAATCAAAGCGCAGGTCAGAAAAAAAGTCGATATGATTATCGAAAACCCGATTGCTATAGGAGAGCCGTTGAAGGGGAATTGGCAGGGCTTTTATTCATGCCCTGTGAAGCGCAATTTCATCATCGTCTATCTTTACTGCGAGGTCTGCCGGAAAAAACATGACGATGTTGTCGTGGCCTGTTCCGATTGCGGAGAAACAGCGAATCAGACCATTAAGTTTGTTCTACTGGGGCCGCATGATGAGGCATATGGGATATAGTTGAACCAATTGATCGCGTCATCGCAATGCAAATTGTCAAAATACAAGACCTGCCCCCCCCCGCTTTTTCTCTTTTTTTGTTTATGGGTGATCCCTTTTCTCTTCACGGCCCACCCCAAGCGGGGTCAGCCCAGGGTATTAAGCAGGGAGCCTATTAGCGATGACTGGGTTTTCAGGCCTTGTGTAAGGGACTGGATGCCAACCTGAACCATAACCTGGTTTTTCTTGGCGTCCGAAGTCTCGGAGGCGTAGTCCAGACTCTGCAGTGTTGATTTGGCCGAGGCCAGATTCTCTCTGGTGACGCTAAGGTTCTGGGCCGCTGTGTCGAGCCGGTTTTGCAAGGAGCCGATATTGGCCCTGTTGGTGGCCACCGTCTGGATGGCTGAGTCAAAAGAGGCCAGCGCGTCTCTTGCGCCCTGCTGTGTGCTTACATCAACGCTGTCAACCCCAAGAGAGGTTGTGGTGGTATTTTCAATCTGGTTGAGGCTTATCGAGTCTGAAGGCGTGTTCTGGAAACCGGCCTGGACAGAAACCTGGTTGGACGAGCCAGGCGCAAGGGAGCCGTCGAGCAGTTTTTGACCGTTAAACTCGGTGGTTCCGGTTATCCTGTTAATTTCTTCTTTAATTGCCGTTACTTCGTTATTTATAGTGGTTCTTTGGCTGTCGTTAAGCGTTCCGTTGGCGGCCTGGACGCTAAGCTCGCGGCCACGGGAAAGCAGGCTGGAAATTTCGTTCAGGCCCCCTTCAGCCACTCTGGTAAGCGAAGCGCCATCTGAAATATTGCGCTGGGCCTGATTGGCCGACTTTAAGTCCGACTCAAGCGCCTGGATGATAGACAACGCCGCCGCACCGTCGGACGCTTTGTTGATCGCTTTACCCGACGCCATTTTAGCCAGGTTCGCCCCAAGCTTGGCGTTGTTTGCGCCAATTTGTCTGTTGGCGGTAATAGCCGATAAAAAATTCGCCTGTATCGCGTTAATGGCCACGACGCCTGCCTCCTGTCATCATTTTCTAATACTAACAAGTATAAAACTATACCCAATAGCGGCCCAAGTCAATAGTCGCATGTCCAGTCAGCTTTTCATTTAAACCAATTCTCCGATTTGTGTGTATAATGGCCTGTAAAAACAACGAGTAACAGATGATAAAATCTATATCGCTTGGAATAACAGGGCATCCGATTGGCCATTCGCTATCGCCGTTAATGCACGAGACAGCGGCTTTAAGCCTGGGGATCGATCTTTCTTACAAAGCTTTCGATGTAGAGCCGGACAAACTAAAAGGGTTTATAGATCGTCTCCGCGCGAAGGGTATCGACGGGCTCAACGTGACTGTACCCCACAAAGTCGCCGTTATGGAATTTATGGACGAGATTTCCGGCGAGGCTTTGAGGATCGGGGCGGTGAACACAATCGTAAACAACGACGGCAAACTGACCGGTCATAACACAGACGGCTACGGCCTTGTCACATCGATAGAGGCGAACGCAGGGGTTCAGATAGCGGATAAAAAGATTTTTGTTTATGGCGCCGGCGGGGCGGCGCGCGCAGTCTGCAGAGCCGTTTACGACCATGACTGCTCACAGCTTACTATAGCGAACCGGACCGAGGCGAAGGCAGTAGAGATAGCAAATGGACTCAACTCATCAAACGCCGACGTTACAGCTATAGGACTTGGCTCGAACAAATTGGTTGATTCAATTAAAACCGCCGATATAATCATAAACACAACTTCCATGGGAATGGAGGGAGCGGCGCCGGAGCCGCCTCCTGGGATCGAAGGCGTTTGTAAAGGACAGCTGGTGGTCGATATAGTCTACCGTCCTCTGGATACGCCATTATTAAAAAAAGCGAAGGCTCTTGGCGCCGGGACGCTGGACGGTTTGTGGATGCTCATTCATCAGGGCGCCAGGTCGTTTGGGTTGTGGACAGGAGAGAAATTTCCGGTTGAGCCTATACGAGAGAAATTATTGTCGGAATTGAGCGATAATCTAAGGAAATAGCCGATGGCGAAAATTGACGCTTTCTTTAAACTTATGAACGAGCAGGGCGCGTCGGACTGGCACATGGTCTCCGGGCAACAGCCGATACTGCGTATTCATGGCGAGCTTGAGCGAATCAAATACAAGACCCTTGACGCCGAAGAGCTAAAGGCGATGCTCTATGAAATCTGCACCGAAGAGAAAGTAAAGATTTTTGAGGAGACGGGCGACATCGACTTCGGTTACGAGATTCCCGGCCTGGCCAGGTACAGGGCGAACTTTTTCATGCAGAAATATGGTATAGGCGCCGTTTTTCGCGAAATTCCATCCGAGATTCTCACCTGCGAGCAGCTGGGACTGCCGCCGATCTTTAACAAGCTGGCCAAACTTGAAAAAGGACTGGTGCTTGTCACCGGCCCCACAGGCTCAGGCAAATCGACAACCCTGGCGGCGATCATCGACCATGCGAACAAGGTTCGAAAGGACCATATCCTCACCGTCGAGGACCCGATAGAATTTGTTCACAAATCGCAAGGTTGCATCGTCAACCACCGCGAGGTGGGCGCCCACACAAAATCGTTTTCCGCCGCCCTGCGCGGCGCCCTTCGTGAGGACCCGGATATCATACTCGTCGGCGAGATGCGAGACCTTGAAACCATCTCACTTGCGCTCGAAGCGGCGGCCACAGGCCACCTGGTTTTCGGAACGTTGCACACCCAGTCGGCGGCCAAGACCGTTGATCGTGTCATCGACGTTTTTCCCGCCGGTCAGCAGGGGCAGATACGCACAACCTTGTCCGAGTCGCTAAAAGCGGTTATCGCTCAAAACCTTTTTAAACGAATCGACAAAAAAGGACGGTGCGCCGCGCTGGAGATTCTGATCTGCGTCCCGGCGGTCGGCAACCTCATCCGTGAATCGAAGACTTTTCAGATACCCTCAACCATCCAGACAGGCAAGAAATACGGAATGTGCTCGCTCGACGACGCCATCCTTGAGATTTTGCAAAAAGGATGGGTCAGCGCCGAAGAGGCGTATAACAAGTCAGTGGAAAAATCGAGGTTCGTCCAATTCCTCAAAGAGCCGCCGGACGTTTTCGGTTAATGGCGGGGCAAGGCTCGTGATGATCCCGCCAGACATCAAGAAGTTTATCGAAGATAACCGGCGCTTTTTGATCTCCACGCACATCAATCCGGACGGCGACGGACTTGGCGCGGCTATGGGCCTGAAATGGGCGCTTACCAGAATGGGCAAGCAAGCGGAAATCATTATCGATTCCGCCCCCCCCTCTGTTTTTGATTTCTTCGCCAACTATCACTGGATTAAAGGCCTTTCCGGCGGAGGCGGCGTCAGCGAGAAATTCGAAACAGTAGTGGCGATAGACGCCCCCAATCTTGAACGGCTCGGTAGCGTCACCTCCATCTTTTCAGAAAACGCGCGTATTCTTAATATAGATCACCACATCTCCAACGAGAATTTCGGCGATTTAAATTACGTCGATCACAATTTCGCCTCATCGGCGGAAATGATCTTCGAGATCATAAAGTCGTTTGGCTTAACAGCGGATAAGGATCTGGCCGAATATATCTATACAGGGCTTATCATCGACACCGGCAGGTTTCGTTTTTCCAACACTACCCAGCAAACGCATGTTACAGCCTCCGAGCTTGTCGCCGGAGGAGCGGAGCCGGAGAAGATCAGCGACCTTGTCTTCTACCACAGGACATTGGAGACAACCAGGGCCCTGGGTGTTTTTATAAATTCGATCGAGCTATATATGGACGGCAAGGTGGCCACCGCCGAATTCGATTACGAATATATGCATAGCCCCGGCTGGAAAAAAGTCAATACGGATAGTTTTGTCAACCACGCGCTGGCTATAGAAGGGGTCGAGACGGCCTATTTCCTCCGGGAAATCGACCGGGAAGTCACACGTGTGAGTTTGCGGGCTAAACATGGTTTCGACGTCAACGCGCTGGCCGGAGTTTACGGAGGAGGCGGCCACGCCAAAGCCGCCGGAGCCACTATCGAAGCCCCGCTCGACAAAGCCAAACAGATACTGCTAAAAGAGACCGCCAAAACGCTCGGTTAAAGAGCTATCTGGTTTAAAGAGGGAACAATATATTGAAGCTAAAGCAGGCAATAGAAGAATTAGGCGTCAATGGCGCCGTTAGGGTGGCAGAGAATGCCTCGGCAGAACTTGGCATAGACTGGAATAATGGCGCCAAATATATTTTCAATGTCATTGCCAACGATTTGAGTCGAGTAGTTGGGAATATTGGCGGTAAAAACGATGATAAAATAAGCGTCATCAAAAAGTGGCTTAAAAAATATCAGAAAGGTTACGACGAAAGAGCTTCTCAGCGAATATCAAATCCTCCTGGCACGATATCCGATCCAGCCATAAAAAGAATCATTGGAGCACGTTTACCGCACTTAAAAGAAAAAGATCTTAACGACATTATTTTTGCACATAGACTGGGAATGTCTGCTGAAAATATCTTGGGTCTTATTTTAGAAGAATATTTATCAGAATGTTTACGAGACTCGGGATGGCACTGCGCATGGGGTGAAACAGTCAAGCTAGTCGACTTTGTTAATGAGGATAGCGCTCTTTTGCAGATAAAGAATAGAAGTAACTCTGAAAATAGCGCTAGTAGCTCAGTCCGCGATGGAACAGAAATTCAAAAATGGTACCGCATCAAAGCTGATCGTATCGAATATATGTGGGACAAATTAAATGACATATGCCGGACATCGCATCTTTCAGAGGCCTCATTCATAGAATTTGTGAATGCGCTTTTAGGAAGAAACCCCGATTGTTTAGCAGTTGAAGAGGGTAACCCATGGAAGGAATAATTCGGGTTCCCGGGACATTTTACCCATAATTAATCTCAACTTGCCCTGATGCCCTTTGGGCTGATTGTGCTTTTGCAACGGTGTTTTTAAACTCTTGCTCCCACTCAACGTTGCTTGTGTTTTTATATCTTGAATAATTGAACAAGGGATAGCGTGGTACTGCTTTCAGCCCAAGCAAATCCTGTATGAGCTTCCCCACTGCTAAGCCCAAGCTACGAGGGACAGCATTCCCGACTTGCTTATATTGCTCAATTAACGGCCCTGCTATTTTCCATTTATCTGGGAATTCTTGGATCATTTTGTACTCTTGAATTGACAAAGGTCTATCTTCTACCGGGTGCGCCAAATCTGTCGCTGGCATTGCAGGGTGTGTCACAAGAGTGGGAGAGGGCTTATCCCATGCCAAACGTCTCAGAAATCCTGTTTTGCCTCCACCTGCATAATATGACTTACCTAAAGCCTCTTTTTGTAGTTTTGGAGCTAAATTTCTCCAATTCTCACCTGATTTTAGAAGTTTATAGTATCTAAGCCTTTTTTCTGGAAAGTTTAAATGCGCGTGCTCTTTAATACCTGATGTGGCTTGCTTGAATGTCTTCCATTTTGGTAACCCGAACTCACCATTTGCTGAGTGAGTTGGCACCAAAAACGGAACAGAGATACTATTTCTAGCGCATATTATTATGACTCTTTCTCTTGCCTGGGGTGTCCCAAAATTAGCGGAATTGTACAAATTAAATGAGTATGAATACCCAGAACTTTTAAGCGCTTTTAGAACAAAACTAAGAGCGCCCCCTTTTAGCTCATCTTCTGAAAGGTCAGGGAACTCAGGGCCGCGTTGATCATGTGGGCGGTGATCCATTGGGCATGAGAGTAGCCCTCTAACATTTTCTATTACTATGAACTTAGGATTCAGCTTAATTGCTAAATCAATATATTTCAGAAATACATTTCCCCTGTCATCATTAAACGCCTTTCGTTTTCCCGCAGTACTAAAGGCTTGGCATGGAGGGCCACCTGCAATCAGATCAATTTCGTCAGTTTTTTTGAGGGCAGACGCTTCTAGGATATCTTTTTCTGAGTAATTATTTATATCACCTAATAACGCAATATTCGGTCTGTTTAGTGCGATCGTTTGCCTACAAAACTTATCGACTTCGCATGCAAGTCGAATATCAAATCCAGCTTTCTCAATACCCAAATCAAGCCCCATGGCTCCAGAGAAAAAGCTAAGCGCTATTGGTTTGCTCTTTATATTTTTTTTATTAACTCCATAAGCAGGGTGGTCTTCAGCAACCATATGAGCTGTGTGAAGCCCATATCGTTTAACATAGGGCTCTTCAATTACCCATGAGTTGCCTACTTTTTTAGCCTCAAGCACGCCTGCTCGGCACAATGTCCGGACATGCTGTTCGCTGATACATAGTCTCAAAGCGGCGTCTTTGACGCATAGAAGGGTACTCATCAGGACTTTCCTTTGCGAAATAAGAACCAGGTACCTATCCTAGCCAAGAAAAGACGGATGTCAACCGAAAATGATTCTTTCCAAGGGACTAAAGCTATCGCGAAAAAAGAATCTTTAGAGCTTTTGGTCGCTCGTATTAAAAATAGTGTAATGATGGTAATTGCAGAAGCAGAATGAGCCCCTCTCCTCACCGCTCTTTTTGTTGATGGATTTGCATAATATTGCCGAAAAGGGCTAATATGAGCAAGAGCGGAATAACCATAAGGGATATGTGGAGATGAGAATAGAGTTTACAGTCAAATTACCTTTTGAGATTAAAAAAAATGGCCGTTATTATGTCTCATGTTGTCCTGTTCTTGATGTGGGGTCACAGGCCACTACCAGGAAAAAAGCGAAAGAGAATCTGATTGAGGCTGTTGGTTTGTTTCTGGTTTCCTGCTTTGAGCGTGGGACTTTGGATCAGGTCTTAAAAGATTGTGGTTTTAAACCCCTGCACACAATTAAAAAACTAACAAAACGCGCCCCTGGCCGTGATGAAATAGAGGTGCCTTTCCCGTTTCAGGTCAGCAAAGCGTCCCTGTCCCGTTGCCACGCATAACCCCGATCCACTGGAAAAAGCTCGTTTGCGTATTCAAAAAGGCGGGGTTTAAGTTTGAGCGGCAGGAAGGGAGTCATATGATCTATTCAAAACCGGGAATTCCCAGACCTGTTGTCATACCAAAATATAACGAAATAGATGTAGGTTTAATCAAGAAGAATCTTAAATCCGCCTGCATGACAAGAGATGAGTATTTTTCTCTTCTAGATGAGTGTTGAAACTTATTCTATCCTTACTTCGCCTGGCCGTCCCGTTACGAGGGTGAAGTTGTCAAACCGCTTGGCTGTTTCGTCTTAACGCTTATTCATGATAAAATTAAAAGTTATAATCCAATACGTGTTTGATAGCATATGTTTTCGATTTATCGGCGCCGTAGCCAAGTGGTAAGGCAGAGGTCTGCAAAACCTCCATTCAGCGGTTCGAATCCGCTCGGCGCCTCCATATATTCTTTTTAGAGCGTCTTGGGGTGGGCAGGCCGGTGCAGATACGCAATCAGGAGCAGACAAGTTTTTACGACCGGATTGTTTCGGCGCTGGGAACCGACCTTGAGGAACAGTCGGTCGCCATCCGGTGGGTAGCGTGGCGGCTTAAACTTCTTTATGAAATAGTCGAAAAATTCTGGTGGGATAACTGTTTCATATTCGCCGCCTCGCTCGCTTACACAACGCTTCTCGCCATCGCCCCTTTGGCGGCGGTTTCGTTGTCGATTTTAACCGCATTCGATATTTCAAAAGCGACGGTTTTGTCTTTTGTGTTCAAGCGGCTCCTTCCCAATGAAAATCTGGCGGCGATCATCGAGAAAAATATCGACACATTCTCCGCAAACGCCGCTTCGGTCTCCATTTTCGGTGTGGTGGCTCTTGTTCTGTTCAGCGTCTGGGTGCTTAGCACAATAGAGTCGGCTTTTAACATGATCTGGAAAGTGGACAAGCCAAGGCCGGTCATAAGCAAGTTTTTAGCCTACTGGAGCACGGTCACTTTCGCCCCGATCCTTATCGCTGTCTCGATAATCGTCACCGCAAAGGTGCAGACCCTGGTGCTTAGCGAGGGCTGGGCGGAATATTCCTACTTGCAAAGCTTCACGCTAAAAGCGATACCCTACATACTTACCTGGATAGCGTTTTTTCTGGTGTATAAACTTATTCCATACACCAACGTCCATTTTATCCCGGCCTTCTACGGCGCGGTGGCGGGAGGTGTCATGTTTGAGATGGCGAAGCTGTTTTTTGATTACTACATTTTAAACTGGGCGTCTTACACTGTTATTTATGGCGCGCTTGCGGTTATCCCGATCTTTTTGTTCTGGCTTTACGTCACCTGGCTTATCGTCCTTCTCGGGTCGGTTATCGCCTACGCAATCCAGTACCCAAAGGAGATACATTCGGTTAAAAACGAAGGATTCGACAGATCGAGATACCTCAACTATTACGCGCTACGTCTCCTTGTCGAGGCGGCGCGGGCTTATCTTGCCGATGAAGGCGCGCTTACGCCAAGAGATACACAGGAAAAGCTGGAAATCACCGCAGAATTTTATGACGATATTCTCGTTAAGCTCAAAAAACTTGAAATAATAGAATTTGTAGAAGGAGCCGACGATACGTTTCTTCTCGGCAGACCCCCGGAAAATATCCTTGTCGCGGATCTGCTGGTAAACTTGAACGGAAAGACGCTTAAAGCCTCGCCAGAGCCTCTAGACAGCGACAGGACAGCTTTGGCCCGGCTTTTCGGAGAGATTGAAAAATCGATAAAATCAGGAATCGATAATCTCAACCTTCTTGAGCTTACAAGACAACTTGCAAAAGAGCATAACGTTTCGCCGGTTGGGCTGGTCAAGGATAAAATAGAAATGGCGTAGCGGTATTTCGAGCGTTTTTGACGCGGAACTTTTACGGTGTTAACATTCAAGCGACACCAGACTGTGACAAATGGAGCCTACTAAAGAATCTGAGCGTGTCAAGACGCTGATAGACATGATTGTCAACCGGTATCAGGAGATAGAGTCGACCGTTCCTCTTTTGAGCAAAGAGTTGTCCGGGGCGGAGAGAAGAGCGTTAAAAATGGTGGCCGGCGCCAAAAGAGTGACTATAGGCTCTATAGGCGGGAGGCTGAATATGCCGGCCAGCACCACCACATGGTTAGTGGGCAACCTTGTAAAGCGTTCGATATTCAAACGGGAGCAGGATCAAAACGACCGGCGGAAAACATGGATTGAGCTAACGGAAAAAGGAAGAGCGCTTGCCGGTCTTATGGATAGAATTCCAGACAGGATCGCCGCCGATCTTCTTTATAAACTTGACCCGGATCAGCGAAAAACGTTCGTTTCGCTTGTGAATGACGCGCTAAACAGAATCGGGGAAGTGGGATCGCTATAAATGATTTAAAAATGGAGCGTGAATTTTGAAATCCGACATGATTAACCCATTCCTTACCGCGACCGCAAACGTTTTGTCCACAATGGCGATGCTTACCCCCGAAACGGGCAAGCCTTATCTTAAAAAAGGCAAGACGGCCATCGGGGATATTTCCGGTATTATCGGAATGACCGGGCACTCCAAAGGTGTCGTGGTTCTCTCTTTTTCCAAAGAAGCGATCTGTAAAATCGTAGGCTCGATGCTAGGTGAGGAATATACAGAGATCACTTCTGACATCTCTGACGCTGTGGGCGAGTTGACCAATATGATAAGCGGAGACGCCCGCAGAAGGCTGGTGGAAGCCGGTTATACGTTCGAGGCGGGTCTGCCGACAATTGTTTCGGGAAAGGGCCATGAGATAGAAAGCGTTACATCGGGGCCTGTCATAGTAATGCCGTTTACGGTTGATGGGCACAAATTTGTCGTCGAAGCCTCTTTCGACGATTAGGCTATACACCTTCCGCCCAGGCCGGCTGGCCGGTCACTATTTCTGGATACTTAAGGGCGCCTCTCATTCTTTTTTCCATTGACGCGCAGGGGCAAAAGCAATAGCCTACCGTTTTAGTCAGTTAACTAACTAAAAAGCATGATTACTAAAACTGTTGATAAACGGGACTGCTTGATACGGTCCGCCACAACCCTCATACATAAACAAGGTTTTGGCAGGACTACGCTCGCCGATATCTCAAAAGAATCGGGTGTTCCTCTTGGCAATGTCTATTACTACTTCAAGACCAAGGACGAAATCGCCGAAGCGGTAATAAACCACCGTATCGACCAATTCATGCGCCAGTTTGTTTTGTGGGAGAAAATCCCGGATCCGAGGGAGCGTTTGATTGCGTTTGCTCAATTTATTATCGATCATAAAAAAGTGATGGCGAGCCACGGATGCCCTGTGGGGAGCCTATGCCAGGAGCTTGATAAAAAAAATGAGGGGTTGTCAAAAAAATCTGGCCTCATTTTGAAAAATCAGGTCGCCTGGATCCGCAAGCAAGTAGAATTGCTTGGCCGTATCAGCGGCTCTTTCAATCTAGCTACTCATTTTCTCTCCTCTCTACAGGGAATGGCGCTTCTGGCCAACGCCCTGAGCGACCCTGAAATAATCGAGCGCGAGGGGGAGACATTAAAACAGTGGGTTTACCAATTATAACGATAAGAAAAAAAGATGAGTGACAAAATCAGCCTTCAGGCGCAGTTGGATGAGGTCAAAGAAGCGTTTTTAAAGAACGCTCCAGATGATGCGAAGGACACCATGATGAATGCGCATAGAAATTTGGCAGATTCCGGGCTTATCGGCCGCGCGATAAAAAAAGGCGCCATCGCGCCAGACTTCGCTTTGCCAAACGCAAAAGGAGCCACCATTAATCTTAAAAGTGAATTGGCCAACGGCCCTGTGATACTGAAATTTTACAGGGGAGTTTGGTGACCGTTTTGCAACCTTGAGTTCAAGGCTTTGCAGAAATATTTACCGGAGTTTGCGGCTCTTGGCGCGTCTCTTATCGGGGTTTCGCCGCAGACGCCCGACGGCTCGGCAGAAACTATCGACGAATGGGGTTTGACTTTCGAGATGTTAAGCGACAAAGAAAACAAAATCGCGCGCGCGTATGGCCTGGTATTCGAACTGGACAAAAACATGAGGCCCCTGTATGAGAGCTGGGGGATTGACATACCAAAATCGAACGGCGACCCGTCGTATGAGTTGCCAATACCTGCGACATACTTGATAGACAAGTCAGGCCTGATTAAATTTGCGTTCCTGGATACAGATCATACGATACGGATGGAGCCTTCGGATATAATTGAACAGTTAGCGAATATGTGATGCGAATTTACGAAAATCTGGTTTATGATAAAAAAATAAAATGAAAAATCTTGTGATAATTCCGGTTTATAACGAGGCGAAGACTTTAAAGAGCGTTCTCGACCGTATAGGAGAGCATCATTGCGGCGCCATCGTCGCCATTGACGACGGATCTACAGACGGCTCCGCTCAAATACTCGATGAGCAGACCGGGATCAAAGTAATTAGCCATGAGAGAAATCTTGGGTACGGCCAGTCTTTAATCGACGGGTTCCAATACGCCGTGACCCGCAGATACGATCTGGCCGTCACCATAGACTGCGACGAGCAACACGAGCCGCATCTTATCCCCATGATGTTTCGAGGCGTATGTGGGCTTGATGTTCTCTCCGGAAGCCGGTACATGGACGAATCGGAAAAAGCCGACCGGGCGCCGGAGGACAGGCGAAGAATTAATATGATGATGACTAACATTATCAATCAGGCCACCGGGTTCGATCTGACAGATTCGTTTTGCGGTTTTAAATGCTACCGGGTATCGGCCCTTGCCCGGCTTTCCCTGGACGAGGCGGGTTACGCTCAACCGATTCAATTATGGATACAGGCCAGGCATTTCGGGCTGAAAGTTAAAGAAATCGCTGTGCCGCGCATCTATAAAAATCTAGATAGAAAGTTCGGCGGCGGCATGGACAACCCACAGTTACGCCTTAAATATTACAAGCGCGTAATGGACAAGGAGATGGAAAAATGGTCGATGTCGTTATCGTCGGAGCTCACCCTGACGATATAGAGCTGGGGTTCGGAGGCGCCGTCGCTAAACTTATCGATGCAGGTTATGAGGTAGCGTTTGTCGACCTTACCAACGGCGAGCCGACACCCTTCGGCGATCCTGCCACAAGGGCCCGTGAGGCGTCGGAAGCGGCAGACCTGCTCGGCGTCAAGACGCGCATCACCCTCGACCTGCCCAACAGGGAGCTTACCGACACCATTACAGCCCGCCACAAAGTCGCTGAAATCTACCGCAAGCTCAAGCCTGAAATGCTTTTTATTCAGGGCGGAGCCGACGCCCATCCAGATCATCTGGCAGGCTCTGCCATCGCTTTAAAAGCCCGGTTCGACGCGAAACTCACAAAATCGAATATACCGGGAGAGCCGTGGTTTCCCAAAAAACTTTTTCAATACCTGGCGTCCCATTTAAAGCTTCATGTTAAGCCATCGTTCATACTCGATGTCTCAGACACTTTCGAGCGAAAGCTTGAGGCTGTCCGCGCATACAAATCGCAGTTCAAAGCAGGAGGAAAAGAAGAAGAGATGATCGGCATGATACGCAGGGCGGGCGCCTATTACGGCCATCTGATCGGAGTCGATTACGGAGAGCCGGTCTTTTGCGATGAAGAAATCGGACTTAAAGATATTCGCGATATTCTGATTTGAACAAACAAGAAATTAGTCAAGTAGCATTTCCCTCGACATGCCCTGTACTGTCATGCCGGCCTTGATCCGGCATCTCATAGGCTCCGGTATTGTTCGCCGCCTCGCCTGACGACTTTTCGCTCGATTTCGCTACGAAAGCAATTTTTAG
>ENA-ORDP01000232-ORDP01000232.1-marine-sediment-metagenome-genome-assembly--contig:-NODE-232-length-37919-cov-3.959777_pt1 | contig 37919 bp, 35 predicted proteins | sample MGYA00248627_ERZ508539 | MGnify/ENA primary metagenome ERZ508539 (study PRJEB26208, sample SAMN05571518) | marine sediment metagenome | biome: deep sea; feature: Hydrothermal vent; material... | reverse complement strand
TTCGGCCCAGAAGCTGTCTGGATCATCGACCGACTGTTGATACATCTGCTGGTATTGTTCGGGGCTGATCAGTGCATTACTGGCGATGTCAGCCGGGACCTCGTATAGCTTGTCAGACATGAATATGTCTCCTTCTTTTTATATTCTGCTTATACCCGGAACGATGCTGTTCCAGTTTGTTGTTTTTCAGTTGTCAGGTTTTTCTGGTTATAGAAACGGGTAGCCTGCCTGTCCGTTCACGGTTAACAGGCCGGTTTGATTATTTGATTGTACACCATCAAAATGATCCGTAAATACTCCATAAGATAATTAATAAATATTATATATATCAACAAACTACATACATAATTTAACCTATTTTATCACTGAGGTGCCAAGCTGTATTGAACAACCGTTGCCACCAGCGACGGCGGTTGCCCGGCAAGGGCATCGCGCTGGGTAGATCAATCGGTGGCAGGGTCGACATGATCCAGCCCGGTAGCGGTGGCGGTGCGCCACTGGAACCGCATACCGAACCCAGATTATCTGGGTCGTATATCTTTATCATGTCAGGGTTGTCACTTTGTACAGTACTATTTCAATATATGACTTCTGGCGAGCACATATGTTCCCGGGCAGTGGGGAGTGCTGTCAGTCACTGGTTACAGTATGCACAACAATGAAAGTCTTGCGCAAGTGATCGCGATATCTTTTGTGTGTCAGGCCGACAGGAAATCAGCTGGAAGGAAAAGGACGGGTGGTGCTTATCGCGCCACCCGTCCTTTTTTGCCCGTATTAAACAGGGCTATTGAATGATTATGTTGATGCGGGACTAGAAAACATACTGCGTCTGCAGGAAGATTTCGTCCCTGTCTTTGCTGTTCTGGCCCTTCAGGTTTTCACCCATGCGATAGCTGAGCTGTACCTTGATATCTTGCTTTTTAATGAACCAGTTCAGGCCCACAGAGGTACGTGTCCATACATCCTGATAACCATCGGCATCCTGCTCCTGGTATCCCAGAACCATTTCCCATTTACTGGGAACGATCATGTAACCACCTTCAACAGACCAGTTGGTTAGCGTTGTTTCACCGTTCCGGTAAACACCTGAGGTGACGGTAGGGTCAACTGTTTCGGCATCGAAGCTGTTGTATTGTGCATCAACCGAGAAACCGGCGTTACGAAAACCACTACTGATTTCCCAACCTGTTACGCTGTCGACGTCAGGCTTGGTTGGGTCAGTCGCCATGCCGCCGACGGTACGGGTGTTGTTATCGTCATCATTGTTCCAGCTATAAGCACCCACACCGATAGTTAATTTCTTTTCGCGCTTGAAATCACCTTGTTTCTTTTTCAGGTAGCCAAACGGGTGAAAGTCAACACGGCCACCGAACATGATGCCTTCATTGAAGTCGCTTTTTTTGTTCGCAAGTGAATCCATGTCAATCTTGTCATCATCCGGGTCAATGGCACCCATCGCGACAGCTAATCCGTAGGTTACTTTTTTGTCGGCGTTTTTACCATTTATGAAAACACCCATCTGGCGATCAGGTGTACCGTAGTTGTGGTCGCCGACAAAGGTTCGTTCTACCAGCTGCTGATACTTTGAAGACGTAAGGTATTCACGTGAAAAAGGAAAACCGTAATTACCCGCGGTGACCTTGATTTTATCGAAACCTTTATATTGCAGGTAGGCGTCCTTAACGGCGACTTCGTTATCATCTTCTACCTTACCATAGTCAAACTGAAACTTGCCCTTCCAGTCCTTGTGCACGCTGCCTTCTATATACGGGCGCAAGCGACGGAAGAATAAGTCATCTGTACTGCTGCCATTATTGGGATCTTCATAGCGGTATTGAAGCTGAATGCGTCCGCCAATCTTGAGATATTTGTCGCCATCCTTGTATGTTACTCCTCCTGCGAACACAGATGCGGATATGATGCTGGTGGACAAGGCCAGCGCCACCCCCAGATAAATTGGACGTCTAGTCATAATGTTGCTCTCTATATGTTGTAGGTAATACATTCAGGCCAGGCGGTAACAGTCGCTTGACCTGCTTTATTTTCAATATAGAATGTTATGGGTGATAAATGACAGAAGGGTTACAGAGAGATGACAGTCAGGTTAAATTTTACAGGTGATATAAACACGAGCACTCATTTCGTTGTTATCAGACCAGGCAATATTAACGAGAAGGCAGCAGGAAAATGCGTGTGTTTAGAAACGGGCAGTCTGGTTTTTTGATGATTGAATCAAGTCCGGGGTGGTAAAATCAGATGTCAGGACGAGGCCGTTTCAGGCACGGCAGAGAGTTGCCAGTTATCAATAGCCCATGACCAGATTTCCTGCTGTGGTGCCCCGGTCAGTTCACCCGGGACAGTATGGCCAAGAAAGGCCAGTGCAGCATATAAGGTTTCAGATACCTGCTGACATGATACCGGGGTAGCACCGGTTTGTTTGCTGAGCTTCTGCCCTTGCGGGTTTATGGCGACTGGCAGGTGAGCATAACCTGGTTGGGCTAGTTGCAGGTATTGCTGTAACAGGATTTGCCTGGGAGTGGTTGCCAGCAGGTCTGCACCGCGTACGATTTCGGTGATGTCCTGCCAGGCATCATCAACCGTGACGGCCAGTTGATAGGCATAGTATCCGTCAGCACGGTAGACAACAAAGTCATCGCCAGGCTGTTGCCGGTCAGCAATGATGTTTCCCTGAACCCGATCGATAAAATCAATATGCCTGTCATGCGCTCGTACGCGCCAGCTACGGGCCGGGCGCCCGTCAGGTAAACCCTTGCGGCAGGTGCCGGGATAGATATCCAGTGCATCGGTGAACCCAGCCAGCTTGTCCCGAACGGCCTGTATTTCGCTACGGCTGCAGGCACATGGATACACTTGTTTCTGAAAGCGTAGTTGTTCCAGAGCCGCCTGGTAGGCCTGGCTTCGGGTGCTCTGGTAAAGAACACTTTGATCCCACTCGAAACCATAGCATTCGAGTGTACGAAGAATGCTATCAGCTGCGCCGGTTTGCTCGCGTGGTGGGTCGATGTCTTCCATGCGAACCAGCCAGATCCCTTGCCGGGCACGTGCCTGCAGATAGCTACCCACCGCAGCCACCAGTGAACCAAAGTGCAATTCGCCAGTGGGCGACGGTGCAAACCGGCCACGGTAAGTGCTCAACCGCGTTGTTTTTCGCGTATCTCGTCCAGCGTCTTGCAGTCAATACACAATGAAGCGGTAGGCCTTGCCTCAAGTCGGCGCACGCCTATCTCGATACCGCAGGACTCGCAATATCCGTATTCATCGTTATCGATAATCGTCATGGATTCATCTATTTTCTTGATCAGTTTACGTTCACGATCACGGGTGCGTAGTTCCAGGCTGAATTCTGATTCCTGCGTGGCACGGTCGTTGGGGTCCGGGAAGTTGGCGGCTTCATCCTGCATATGGTGCACAGTACGATCTACCTCAGCCATTAGTTCTTTTTTCCAGGCCCTGAGCAGGTTACGAAAATGCTCGTGCATGTCTTCGTCCATGTACTCATCACCTTTTTTAATCTGGTAGGGTTCAATGCCCTGGATCAGAGTTTTGGGTGCAGAGGAGGGCTTTTTCGCTACTGGCCTTTTAGTGGAAGTCTTTTTAACGGGTGCTGCTTTCGACTTGCTGGTGGCTTTTGTAGGTGCAGCCTTCTTAGCAGCCGGTTTTTTAGCGGCAGCCTTTTTAGGAGCCGCTTTTTTAGTCGCGGCCGTCTTTTTACTGGCAGTTTTCTTAGCTACCGGTTTCTTCTTTGCCGCCGCCTTTTTAACGGGGCTCTTCTTAACTGTGGCCTTTGCCTTCTTGGCGGTGGCCTTCTTTTTCGCCTGCGGCATGTGCAAAACTCCTGCCATTTAAATAAATAAACACGCTTCTATACCAGATTCAGAATAAACCTGCAAGTTTTTGACCAAAATCAAGTGCGTAGATTCAGATGGATAAGCCCCGGAAATCAGCCCGGAATATTACGTTTAACCGCTGATTTGTGGTATAAATGCCGCCTTTGTGGATACAGGGTATTTTCGATGGGCAAGCTGCAAGCTTTGTTGTTTGATGTAGACGGGACACTGGCCGACACCGAGCGCGATGGTCACCGGGTGGCATTTAATCAGGCCTTTGAAGAGGCGGGCATGGACTGGAACTGGTCGGTAGATCTGTACGGGGAGTTACTGGCGGTAACCGGCGGCAAGGAGCGTATCCGTTTTTACATTGATAAGTGGCATCCGCTTGTACCCGAAACGGATGACCTGGATGCATTTATTGCCGGTTTACATGCCCGTAAAACGTTTTTTTATACAGAGCTACTCAAGCAAGGCAATATTCCGATGCGTCCAGGTGTTCGGCGTTTGCTCGACCAGGCACGTGAGGCAGGCTTGCGGCTGGCTATTGTCACCACCACAACGCCTGCGAACGTCACGGCACTGTTGACCCATGCGCTGGACCCGGATGCGTTGTCGTGGTTTGAGCTGATAGCGGCAGGTGATATCGTTGCGGCCAAGAAGCCCGCGCCGGACATCTATTCCTATACTCTCGATCAGATGGATTTGAAACCTGAGCAATGTCTGGCACTGGAGGATTCACACAATGGCGTGATTTCTTCAACCATGGTTGATATCCTCACCCTGGTTACGGTAAATGATTATACGCGTGACCACAGCTTTCCTGGCGTGGATCTGGTGCTGGATCAGCTGGGTGAGCCCGATAGCCCGGTTAAGGTGTTACATGGCGATCTGGGCGGCAAGACTTATGTTGATCTGGATGTGTTGCAGCGTTTGCATGCGCAATCTGGTCTGGCACAGAAAGCCAGTTAATCGCCCGGGTTATCCGTGAAGCCTGTTTCCAACCGGGTTCGACAGATTGAACCCTTTCATGTCATGGCGTTGCTTGCCCGTGCCCGCGAACTGGAAGTCGCAGGCCGTGACATCGTTCACATGGAGGTGGGAGAGCCGGATTTTGCCACACCAACTGCTATCCAGCAGGCCGGTATTCAGGCCTTACAGGAACAGAAAACGCACTACACTCCAGCCACAGGATTGCCTGCCTTGCGTCAGGCAATCAGCCATTACTACCAGTCGCGCTATGGCGTAGCGGTTGCTGCTGAACGTATCCTGATCACACCCGGCGCTTCCGGCGCCTTGCAGCTGGTGATAGCGCTGCTGGCCGATGCGGGCGAAACTGTTGTGTTGACCGATCCGGGTTATCCCTGTAATCGAAATGTGGTGCAATGCCTGGCGGCGAAACCCGTTACCGTTGCGTGCGGTATCGGTGAACAGGCCGCGCTTGATGCACAACTGTTCGAGCAATCAGTAGCCGGCCCGGTTGCGGCGCTGTTGCTGGCCTCGCCGTCGAATCCTACCGGTGATATTCTTGATCTGGAAACACTGGCAGAGCTTGAACGCTGGGTCAGCGGACGCGGCGGTGCGCTGGTGGTTGACGAGATTTACCAGGGCCTGGAATATGGCCAGGCCTCTCGGACAGTTTGTTCACTGAATAACCCGGATATTTATGTGATCAACAGTTTTTCCAAATTCTTTGGGATGACCGGTTGGCGTGTAGGCTGGCTGGTGGCGCCTGAGCAAACCGTAGCCGATCTGGACAAGCTTGCCCAGAACCTGTTTCTGGCGGCCTCTACGCCGGCGCAGCACGCTGCATTGGCCGCCTTCCTGCCTGACACGCTGGATGAACTTGAACGACGCCGCAGGATATTTCAGCAGCGCCGTGATTACCTGCGACCGGCTCTCGAGCAGCTGGGCTTCAAAATGCTGTCGGTGCCACGCGGTGCGTTTTATCTGTATGCCGACTGCAGTGCATTCAGTGACGACAGCATGAGGTTTTGCGATGAGATGCTCGAACAGATCGGTGTTGCTGTGACACCCGGTGTCGATTTTGGCCAGCAGCAGGCCTCGCGCCGTGTCCGTTTTGCCTACACGACTTCGCTGGAGCGTCTACAGGAAGGTATCAAGCGACTGTCAGGGTATTTGTCCGGCAGCCAGTAACGCAGTGCCGTAGGCAGCCTGCATGTGCCGAGCGGGTTCGACCGGTACGTCCAGTTGCCGAGCCCGTATTGCGCACCAGGCATGATTCGCAGCGCCGCCACCGATACTGATAACCCTTGACGGAGCCGGGGTGCCTGCTTTTTCCATTGCACGATAAGCTTGCGCCTCAATGGCCGCCATTCCCTCCAGCAGCGCCTGAAAAAAAACTACATCCTGCCCTGGACGTGGCGTGACACGACTTTGCATGTCAGGGTCGGCGTACGGGAAACGTTCGCCGGTTGCGGGTAGCGGATAATAATCCAGCCCGGTGGGCTGATCCGGTTGCAGTGTCTGTGTCATCTCGTCCAGTTGCTGCAAGGTGAAGTGCTGCAACAGCACACGTCCACCGGAACTGGATGCGCCACCCACTAGCCAGAAATTACCCAGACGTTGGCTGTATAGCCCGCATCGCGCATCAAATATCGGTTGGTCTGACAGAATTTTCATCACCAGCGTACTGCCAAGCGAGGTCACCGCATCACCATTGCGACTGGCGCCACTGGCCAGCACCGCAGCCGTGCTATCGGTGGTGCCGCTAACGAGAGTGATCGAATCAGGTAGACCAAGTTCAGCTGCGATACGAGGATCTATCAGACCGATCTCAGCACCGGCTGGCTGTACGTGTGGCAACAGGCTTCTATCCAGCGCCAGGTCGCTTAGCCAGTCAGGCCACTGACGTTGCAGCGGGTCATAGCCCAGCTTGAGGGCATTGTTCTCATCACTGAGATCAAAACGATTGGCCAGGCGGCCCAGTATCCAGTCGCACTGATGCAGGGCGTGTCTGGCCGTAGGCACTTGATGTTGTAAAGTCAGGCATTTGGCCAGACTGGATGTTGGGCCATGCGCAGCATGGTCGGCCGGAGTGTGTGCAGTGATCAGCTGTGCGGCGTCACGACTGCGCGCATCATTGTACATCCAGGCCGGAGTCAGGGGCTTGCCCCGGGCATCGGTCAGCAGCAGTGTCGCCGACGTGCCATCAACCGCCAGCCTGCTGCAGTGACTCAGGTCGATCTGGTGTGACAGGGTCTGTAGGGCCTGCTGCAAGGCATGCCACCAGACTTCCGGGTCCTGTTGTAGCCCGTGCTCGCCCTGATGCAAGGGTGCAGGCATCGATACATGGGCCTCGGCCAGACTACTGCCCGCATTGTCGATGGCGATTGCACGGCAGCCGGAGGTGCCAAAATCAATCCCGAGGTAGAGAGGAGTTGCCAGGGCGTTGGTCAGGGTAGGGTGACCGGTGTTGGAGACTGCCAGTTATCGGCCCGGTGCTCGGCCACCACGGTCGTATAAATACCGCCGCGCACATTGAACTCGGCCCTTACGCGCATAAAGCGCGGCGCACAGGCCTTGACCAGATCATCAAGCATCTGGTTGGTGACTGCTTCATGGAATGCCCCCTGGTCACGAAATGACCAGATGTACATTTTCAGTGCCTTCAGTTCGATGCAGGACTGGTCGGGCACATAGCTTAAATCAATGGTGGCAAAATCCGGCTGACCGGTTTTCGGGCACAGGCAAGTGAATTCCGGCACGCTGATATGGATGCTGTAATCCCGGCCGGGTTGTGGATTTTCAAAGGTTTCCAGTTGCTTGGATGCTTGACTCGACATAATACCTCTTTCTGTAAAAATTTTACTTAGTGTTAGGCAAAAAATACTTTACACTAGCTCGCATGCTGCGACACAGGCTTTACCTGCTGCCGTAATGAAACAACATTATAACACTCTGATAAATATTGTAAAAAATGCGCCTTGACCGAATAAAAATTGCCGGCTTTAAGTCATTTGTTGACCCGACTACGATCCATCTTACCAGTAACCTGATGGGAGTTGTGGGCCCGAACGGCTGTGGAAAATCCAACATTATCGATGCGGTTCGCTGGGTTATGGGCGAAAGCTCAGCCAAACACTTACGTGGTGAGTCGATGGCCGATGTGATCTTCAATGGCTCCAGCGGACGTAAACCGGTGGGGCATGCGACTATCGAACTGATATTTGATAATACCGACGGTACGCTGGCCGGCCAGTTTGCCAAGTACAACGAAGTCTCGATCAAACGTCAGGTGTCACGCGATGGCCAGTCTCAGTACTACCTGAACAACACCCGTTGCCGGCGCAAGGACGTAACCGATATTTTCCTCGGCACCGGTCTGGGCCCGCGCAGCTACAGCATCATCGAGCAGGGTATGATCTCACGCCTGATCGAGGCCAAACCGGAAGAATTGCGTGTTTTTCTGGAAGAGGCCGCCGGCATATCCAAGTACAAGGAACGTCGTCGCGAAACCGAAACCCGCATACGCCATACGCGCGATAACCTGAGTCGCCTGAACGACCTGATCGAAGAAATCGATAAACAGATCGAGAAACTGGACCGACAGGCCAAAGTGGCAGAGAAGTATAAAACGTACAAGCAAGACGAGCGCCGCTTGCAGGCCGAATTGCTGGTGCTGAGATTACGCCGACAGGAACTGGAGAGCGAGTCGCATATCCGTCAGACCCAGGAACGCGAGACCGCGCTGGAAGCGGCCAAAGCCGGCCAGCAGAGCATCGAAACAGCCCTGGAAAAAGATCGTGAACAACATATTGAGTTGACTGATCAATTTAACGTGGTACAGGGGCGTTTCTATGCCATCGGTGGTGAAATCGCGCGTCTGGAACAGACTATCCAGCACAACAAGGAGCTGCGACACCGTCAGGAAACGGATCTCAAGGATGCCGAGCAGCATACGCGCGAACTGGCCGAGCATATCCAGGCCGATCAACAGACACAGCAGCGACTGAATAGTGAGCTTGAGTCGTTACAGCCGCAGGCAGCACAGGCTACCGATGCCGATCAACAGGCCCAGCAGACACTGACCGACGCCGATCAGGCGATGCAGGCGTGGCACCAGCAGTGGGATGTATTTACCGGTCGTGCCAGCGAGGTTTCCGAAACCGTCCAGGTCGAGAAGACCCGTATCGAGCACATGGAACGCACGGTAGTACAACTACAGGGGCAGATGGAGCGGCAGCAGGATGAACTGCGCCACCTGAGCGAATCCGACCTGCAAGGCAAGATCAGTGAAACCGCACAGCGAGAGCAGGAACAGGCTGGCCAGCAGCAGGCATTGCAAACAAGTTTGCAGGAATTAAACCAGCAACTGGATGGCTTGCGCGCACAGCATCGCCAGCGCGCAGACTTGCTGAATGAAACACTGACCGCGCAGCAGACCGACAAGGGTCGTTTGACCTCGTTACAGGCACTGCAACAGGCGGCATTGGGTAAGGCAGATGATCGTCTCAATAAATGGCTGCAGGAACAGGGTCTGTGGGAAACACCGCGTCTGGCTCAGTCACTACAGGTAGAGCCGGGCTGGGAACGGGCACTGGAAACCGTATTGGGGCTAAACCTCGAGGCCTTGTGTGTAGAGGGTCTGGATGCGGTGATGGAGGTACTGTCCGGTTTGCAGGAAGGTGCGCTGGCGGTATTTGATACCACGGCTGAAGTGGCTGCACGGGCCACGGACACGACAGATTTACAACGCCTTACGGACCGGGTGCAGGCACCATGGGACCTAAACCCACTGCTGGATGGTGTCTATGTAGCCGACAGTCTGGAGCAGGCGCTGGCAATGCGTAACCGCTTGAGCGCAGGTGAATCCATTATCCTGAAGGACGGCATGTGGCTGGGCGGTAACTGGTTACGCATTACCAGTGGCGATGAACAGACCAGTGGCGTACTGGAACGCGAGCAGGAAATTAAACAACTGGGTGAGCGGGTAACAGCGCGTGCGTCAGAGCTGACTGCCTTGAATGAAGCACAACAGGCAGACCGTGAAAAGATACGCGCCCAGGAAGACCTGCGTGAGCAAAACCAGGCGCAACTGAATGAAAGCCATCGGCAACATGCGCAGAGCCAGGCTGAACTGGACAACCTGCGTCTGCGTAGTGAACAGCAGAAACAACGTGCCGAAAAATTACAAAAAGAGCTGGAAGAAAGCGAGGGCCAGTTGCAACAGGAAGGCGAAACCCTGAAAGCGGCACGTCATCAGTTAAATGTTGCAGTAGAACGGATTAATACCTTTGCCAATGAGCGGGATGAATTAAACAGCAAGCGCAGCTCCATACAGACCAGTCTGGATGAGGCGCGGCAGGCGGCCCGGCAGGCGGGTGAACAGGCACATCAGACCAGTCTGGATTTACAAACCCGTACCAGTCAGCAGGAATCCATACGTCAGAACCTGGTGCGTATGGAATCCCAGCTTGAAACCCTGGCATCCAGGCAAAAAGAGATACAAAATGCGCTGGAATCAGGAATGGACCCGATACAGGTCATGCAAACCGAGCTGGAAAAAAATCTGGCATTGCGTGTAGAGGTCGAAACCGAACTGGCTGACGCGCGCAAACATCTGGAAGAAGTTGATGAGGCCGTGCGTCAGCATGAGCAGCAACGCTCTGAATCCGAGCAACAGGTACAGACTATCCGCGAGCAACTGGAACAGGAGCGGTTACAGTTACGCGAATACGAGGTTCGTCTGGCTACCCTGCAGGAACAACTGGATGAAACCGATTTTGACAAGACTGAGTTGCTGCAAGAACTGGATGAGCAGGCCAGTGTTGATGCATGGGAAGAGCAGGTCGAACAGATGGCGCGCCGGATACAGCGACTGGGCTCGATTAACCTGGCTGCCATCGACGAGTTTGCGGAACAGAGCGAGCGCAAGATCTACCTGGATTCACAACACGCAGACATTACTGAAGCACTGACCACGCTGGAAAATGCGATGCACAAAATTGATCGTGAAACACGTACCCGTTTTAAAGAAACCTTCGACAAGGTTAACAGTGGCCTGAAAGAAAAATTCCCGCGTGTATTTGGCGGCGGGCATGCCTATCTGGAACTGACGGGTGAAGACATGCTGGATACCGGTGTCACCGTTATGGCGCGACCACCCGGCAAACGTAACAGCACCATTCATATGCTTTCCGGTGGCGAAAAGGCCTTAACAGCCGTGGCGCTGGTTTTCTCGATATTTGATCTGAATCCGGCGCCGTTCTGCCTGCTGGACGAAGTGGATGCACCACTGGATGATGCAAACGTGAGCCGTTTCTGTGAACTGGTGAAAACCATGTCCGATCAGGTGCAGTTCCTGTTTATCACTCACAACAAGGTTACCATGGCCATGGCCAATCAGCTGATGGGTGTAACCATGCATGAACCAGGCGTATCGAGGCTGGTATCGGTTGATGTAGACGAAGCCGTTGAACTGGCAGCCGTGTAACCGCTAAAGAAATAGAACGAATTCAGGTTCACCAGAGGTTTTTGTTCATGGACTCACTTCGCTGGATACTGTTGGTAGTGGGCGTTGCCATTATCGTTGTTATCTATCTGACAGGCCGTAGCCGCAAAACCTCCGTATCACAATACTGGAATGACCAGCCCGCTGATGGTGTGGCTGTCGGGTCTTCCGCTCCAGATACGATTTCAGAAAACAACTCTTCTGCACACAACGCAATGGATGGTCAGACCCGGCTTAATGAAGCCGAGCTGCTGGATCTGGGCAAGATAACGGCTACCGACCGGGTTGAGCATAACAATACAAAAGCCGGCTTCAGCGAGGAGATTTTTACAGCACGCCCGCAGGACAAGGATGTATCCATTGATGAAGAGCATTTCAGCTCAAAACCGGGTGAACGCGAGATGCTACCCAGAGCCAATGCAGAAGAACGGCTGATTATGCTGTCTGTCATGGCACCAGATGGTCAGCAGTACACGGTACAGAAAGTACGTGAGGTGCTCGAAGCAGAGGGCATGGAATTTGGTTTGCACGATATTTATCATCGTCTCAAGCCTGCCGGGAGTGACAACACACTCTATAGCATCTCCAGCCAGGTCGAACCGGGGACACTGGGCCCGAAAAATGCCGATGCCAGTCGTACCCCGGGCCTGGCTTTGTTTATGCAATTGCCTGGTGATTTTGATCCGGTGATGGCCTATGACGATCTCATTGATACCGCTACCCGCATAAAAAACGCATTGGGTGCTGACTTGTGTGATGAAAAAAGGCAACACCTGAGCGTTCAGACCATGCGATACATGCGTGATCAGATAATTGAGTACACGCATAAAAACTATATACAGACTGGCTGAGTTGCTAGAGTTGGTGGTAAATGACAGTCCCTGCTAAAACAATGCAACGTATTCAGGCGTTGCGTGATCAGATTCGTCACCATAACGCACGTTATTATGTGTACGATGCCCCGGAAATACCTGACGCTGAATATGATCGCTTAATGCGTAGTCTCCAGGAACTGGAGGCACGCTATCCTGAAACAGTCAGTATCGACTCGCCCACGCAGCGTGTTGGAGCAGCACCACTGGAAGGTTTTGTCTCGGTAAAACACCAACTACCCATGCTGTCGCTGAATAATGCCTTTAGTGAACAAGAGGTACACGAGTTTGATCGTCGTATTATTGAGAGACTCGCCAAATCAGGTGAGCCTGAAAAGACTCTGATCGAATACGCGGCTGAGCCCAAGCTGGACGGACTGGCTATCAGCCTGCGTTATGAGCAGGGTGTTCTGGTACAGGGACTGACGCGAGGTGATGGCCGCTCTGGTGAAGATGTAACCGAAAATATCCGTACGATAGAATCGATACCGCTGAAGCTGCTGGGGCAGAATTACCCTGACGTGCTGGAGGTACGCGGTGAAATCGTTATGCCAAAAGCAGGTTTTGCGGCCCTGAACCGTCGGCAAATCAAAAATAATGAAAAAACCTTTGCCAATCCTCGAAATGCTGCGGCCGGTTCACTGCGTCAGCTTGACCCGCGTGTTACACGCACCCGGCCACTTGAAATGTATTGTTATGGAGTGGGCGTGCTTCAGGGGGCGGAACTGCCCGCCACACACAGCGCAGTGCTGCAGCAGCTGAGACATTGGGGTTTACGTGTCAGTCAGGAAATCAGTGTGGTCAGAGGTGTTGCTGAGTGTCTGGCGTGTTACAACGCTATACAAGAGAGGCGTGCGCAGCTGGCTTACGAAATTGATGGTGTGGTGTACAAGGTCAATGATCTGGCTGACCAGCAAATATTGGGACAGGTCGCACGTGCACCACGCTGGGCTCTTGCACACAAGTTCCCGGCAGAAGAGGAATTGACTACCTTACTGGATATTGATGTTCAGGTTGGACGGACGGGTAAACTGACCCCGGTTGCCCGTCTACAACCGGTTTTTGTCGGCGGTGTAACCGTTACCAATGCCACCTTGCATAATCAGGATGAGATTGATCGTAAGGATGTACGTATCGGCGATACCGTGATCGTCAGACGGGCAGGTGATGTCATACCGGAAATCGTCAGCGCTGTCATGTCGAAAAGACCGAAAAAAGCCAGACCCTTTAAAATGCCTGAAACTTGTTCGGTGTGTGGTTCGGCAGCGATAAGAGAAGAAGGTGAAGCCGATCTGCGTTGTACAGGAGGGCTGTATTGTTCTGCCCAGCGCAAGGAAGCTATCAAGCATTTTGTTTCACGTCGAGCGATGGATGTGGATGGTCTGGGTGATAAACTGGTTGAGCAGCTGATTGATCAGGGCCTGATTGAAACCGTCGCAGATTTGTATGAGCTGTCAGTGGAACAGTTGGCGGGTATGGACAGGATGGGCGAAAAATCGGCCAACAACCTGATTGCGGCTCTTAAACAGAGCAAAACAACTACGCTGGCCCGATTTTTATACGCGTTGGGTATCAGGGGTGTAGGGGAGACTACAGCGCTGACACTGGCCAGTCATTTTATGACGCTGGAGGCATTGCGCCATGCCGATGATGAAAGCCTGCAGGCAACGCCTGATATCGGACCCGTGGTGGCTAAAAGTATTATCACCTTCTTTCAGCAACCGCATAACCAGGAAGTGATAGACAGGTTGCTGTCAGCAGGCGTGCACTGGCCAGTCATTGAGGCGGTTGAATTGGCTGAGCAGCCACTTCAGGGCAAGACCTTTGTGCTGACCGGGTCTCTTGTGCGGGTGACACGGTCTGCGGCCAAACAGAGGCTTCAGGCCCTGGGCGCAAAAGTGAGCAGTAGTGTTTCTGCCAGAACGGATTATGTGGTGGCAGGTGACAAGGCAGGTTCCAAGTTACAACGGGCCCAGGAGCTGGGTGTAAAAATAATTGATGAAGAGGCGCTGGAAACTTTGCTAGAATAAGGTTTAGGTGTACGGCAGGAAGGTTTAGGTGTACGGCAGGGAATGCTCCTTGAATATTATAACGAATTAGAGCAGAACATGACTGTAGTTAAAACCCTTTTACTGCTGGTGCTGGGTGCAAGCCTGTTACCTCTGTTGCCTGATTCACTCATTTCTATACCCGACCAGCTTGCTCTGATAATTAACGCGGCAGCCATATTGTGTATTCTGGCTGTATTCATGATTGTGCATCGCAACCCATCCGAACCACCCATAGAAATCACCAATATGGACGCATCATCAATTCAGTTACAGGGTGATATGACGTTGCATTCCATTGCCGATGCGGTTATCAGCACCGACCTGAATGGCTGTATCTGGTATATGAATCCGGTAGCCGAGCGCCTGACTGACCTGAATATACAATCAGTCAGAAGCAGGCCGGTTAATCATGTGATCCCTATTGAGAACGCTCGAGGTGAAACCCACCTGATTCCTTTTGAAAAGGTTGTAGAAAGTGGTGAAATGCTGGCTGCCGATACAGACCTTGTGCTGTTATCAGGTGACAAGCGCTTATCCATTAACTATTCCCTGTCACCCATACGTGACAATTCCGATGCAATTATTGGCTGCGCACTGGTTTTTCAGGATGTCAGTCGATTGCGCAAGCTCACGCAACTGCTGGCCTACCAGGCAACGCATGATGAAGTAACGGGTTTGATCAACAGAAGGGAATTTGAACGAAATCTGAAACAGCTGATTGATGGCAACGACAAGGAGCATGTGTTGTGTTTTATGGAAGTTGATCAGTTGGCCCTGGTCAGTGATACCTGCGGGCATGCTGCCGCCGGTCGACTGGTCAAACAGGTCGCTTCGCTGGTAAAAACTAAAATACGCGAAGGCGATATTCTGGCCTGTCTTGACGGCGGTTGCTACGCTCTGTTGCTTTACGATTGCCGTGTGGATTACGCCAGAAAATTAACCACTGGATTTATCGAGCTAACGCATGACTACCGTTTTCGTGAAGGCAACAAGATCTTCGAGCCCAGCCTCAGTATTGGTCTGGTCAGTTTATCCAGCCGCACAACTGACCGGGTAGAAGCGATAAATCATGCGGACCTGGCCTGTCATATTGCCAGAGATAAAGGTGGCAACCAGGTTTATGTGTTTCATGAATCAGATGATGTCAGCCAGAAACGTCAGGGTGAGCTTGACTGGGCAAAACTGATTACGCAGGCTTATTCTGAAAAACGATTTTTGCTTTATGCGCAACAGATTGCACCGGTTAATACCGATGGTAAGAAACCCTCACATTACGAAATTCTTTTACGCATGGTGGATGATGACAATAATATAGTCACGCCGTCCAAGTACATACATGCTGCTGAACGATATAATTTGATGGCTGACCTGGATCGCTGGGTCTTGATGACGGCCTTCCCAATGATATCCGAGTCTCTCACCGATAAACCAGCTGTTCAAAAAGATCAGGACAGGGCTGTTTTTGCAATCAATCTCTCCGGTCAGTCTATCGGTGATGTGCGTATGCGAGAATTTACAGAGGCCTTGCTGGCAAAATACCCGTTACTGGCTTCCTGCCTGGTGTTTGAAATCACCGAGACCGCTGCTATCGCCAATTTATCTGAGGCCGTAACGTTTATCGAGACGTTCAGAAGAGCAGGTGTGCGTTTTTCACTGGATGATTTTGGTAGTGGCCTGAGTTCATTCTCTTACCTGAAAAACCTGAATGTAGACTATCTTAAAATTGATGGTGAGTTTATTCGTAACATGGCCTGTGACCCGGTCGACTATGCGCTGGTGTCCTCCATGAACTATATCGGCCATGTCATGGGGCTACAGACTATTGCAGAATGTGTCGAAAATGAAGACATTCATAATCGACTGGTGGAATTGGGAATTAATTATGGCCAGGGTAACTGGCTGGCAGAGCCGGTGCCGCTGGAGACGATACTCAGTGTGGAAGATATCGACGCGCAGGCTACACGCTCAACAAGTTCCCTGACTTAATCCGGCGTTGTGGCAACGATACTTAGTGCGTGAATATCCTGTTGCATCATATCACCCAGGGCATCATAGATCATGCGGTGACGTTGTATCAGCGTTTTCCCCTCAAATTCAGCCGAGCATACCGCTACATTAAAGTGTCCACCGCCGCTCTTTGCACCTTCATGCCCGGCATGTTTATGGCTGTCGTCAATAATTTCCAGACTGTTGGGCGTTAGTGCTTTATTTAGCAGACTGCGTATACGTTCAATACGGTCAGTGTTGTCCATCGGAGAATCCTGTCGTTCAAAAAACTTTTTTGTAGGGTTTGACCTGAACCTGTTTATACACACCGGCCGCGACATAGGGGTCAGCATCGGCCCATGTCTGTGCCGTTTGCAGGGAGTCAAATTCTGCAATAATCAGGCTACCACTGAATCCGGCTTCGCCAGGGTCTTCACTGTCAATGACGGGGTTTGGGCCGGCTGTTAACAGTCGTTGCTCATCCTGTAAGGTCTGTAAACGCTGCAGATGAGCAGGGCGTGCCTGCTTGCGTCGTTCCAGACTGTTTTCGTTGTCTGTGCCGATAATGACATAAAACATCAGACTTCCTTCTCGACCGGGTCGTCGTTCTCGTCTTCCTGTATGTGTTTGGCAAGGTAGACCGATTGCAGGATAACGAATGCGATGGTCAGTCCGAGCAGACCATAGACCTTGAAGTCAACCCATGTCGCTTCCTCAAAGTTAAACATGACATACAGGTTGAGAAAGCCCATACCAAGAAAGAACAGGCCCCATGCCGCGTTCAGACGTTTCCAGATACCAGGATCCATGCTGATGGCGTGATCCATCATGCGCTCGATCAGTGGTTTTTTACCAATGTAATGACTGCCAATAATCACCAGTCCAAATATCCAGTTTACTACGCTCACTTTCCACTGTATGAATGCCGGGTCATGGAAATAAATTGTCGCGCCGCCCAGTACAGTTATTAACCCCATGGTGATCAGGTGCATTTTTTCGAAGCGGTGGTTTTTAAGCCAGTACAGACTGATCTGGATAAAGGTTGCCGCTATTGCAAAAGCGGTGGCGTAATAGATGTCGTACATCTTGTAGCCAATATAAAAGACGATAATAGGGAAAAAATCGAACAGGAATTTCATGATAGTAGCTTCTTGAATAATCTATTGATTGAGTGCGAATTAATGTAGCTGTTGAGGCTCACAGGAACGCGTGTAGTACTGTAGCATGATTTGGCGAACCGGGTCAGGATAGCCAACGATATCCATTTGCTCCAACCCTTGTTTGAAAAAATGACAGGCATCATTGGGTAACAGTGTGATAAGCCTTTCAAAGGCTTCCTGCATACGCTCGGTGTCATGTGAGCGCGTAGCGATAATGCTGCGGTTCAGATTCAGGACTTGCCAGGGTTCTGATTCCAGGTTTGATGTTGATGAGTGTCTGAGAGAGTCAGGCACAGCCTCAATAACACGACCGATCTGTGCAATCACGTCCGTCGCAGATTCGCGCGCGGCGATCGTCTCCGCCTCAATAACACGGCCAATTTCGTCAGATAACCATCCCAGTGTATTCGGGTCCTGCACGCGGTTGGCTATGAAGGCCAGCGAGTTCACTGCCAGATCGAGTGCCAGAATGGTACCCTCTTGCCGAACTATCCAGAAACAGAAGGCACTGCTGTAAAGATTAAGGTCCTCCTGATTGGCACCCTGCAGATAGCGTATATCCAGCTGGATATACTCAGATAGTGTTTGCAAACCCAGTTGTCCTATATCACTGACCGAGTCGTCCTGTTTATTTATCTGGTCCGGGTTAACAAGGATAGTGCCCAGCTTTTCTACTGCAAGGCGTAACTCATCCGTCTGGGTCTGGCTGAGTACCGGCATCTCGGTAAGAGAGCGCAAGACCTCGTCACAGACTTGTGTAATACGCTGTGCCAGTTCCCTGTCGGGAAAATTCGTTGTTATATCGCTAATGTCCATGTTAAGGCTATTCTAGCAAAATCAGCAAGGTGTAGCGGTAGATTTATTCAGGACAGTTCAAACAGGATTCGTTACAATGATCCGATGCCTTCTGTATACGATTTACATAGTCACTCAACTGAATCTGACGGCACGCTGTCGCCGCAAGAGCTGGTGGCGCACGCGGTGAGTCAGGGGGTGTCGGTGCTGGCATTGACTGACCACGACAGCACCGCCGGCATAGAGCGGGCACGTAAAACCGCCGCAGAACATGGCATAACGCTGATCCCGGGTGTGGAGATATCTGTCAGCTGGCAACGTCAGACTGTGCATATTGTAGGTCTTAATATAGATATAAATAACATAGAGTTACAGGATGGTCTTAGTAAGTTACGTGAATACAGGGACATTCGCGCCTGCACGATTTCAGAGCGACTTGAAAAGTCTGGAATTGAGGGCGCACTGGCCGGGGCAAAGCGTTATGCGACTGGCCGATTGATTGGCCGCGTTCATTTTGCGCGCTATCTGGTTGAAATTGGCAGAGCTAAATCGGTTCGTGAGGTATTCAAAAAGTTTCTGGTGCGCAACAAACCCGGTTACGTGGCCGGTCAATGGGCGACGCTCGAACAGGCGGTAAGCTGGATCATCCGCTCAGGCGGGATAGCGGTTATTGCCCATCCGGCACGCTACAAAATGACAGCTACACGACTAAACCGGTTAATACAGGATTTCAAACAGATGGGTGGTCAAGGGTTGGAGGTGCTGTCCGGCAGTCATTCGGTTAACGAGATACAGCATATGACGGCAGTTGCGCTACGGCATGAGCTGCTGGCCTCTGCCGGATCGGACTATCATGGCCCCGACAACCCCTGGATAGAAATGGGTCGTTTGCGTGATATGCCGGTGCAGCTGATGCCGGTGTGGCGGTCGTCGCTGTGGCCCGTGGCAGGTGCGTAAGAATGAGTGCGTTACATGCTCGACGGCCGCCATATTCATGAGCCAGTTTTTCCAGATACACCCACAGAATCCACAAAAGCGACTGGTGCAGCGTGCAGTGGATATGTTGCGTGATGGGGCGGTGATCGTCTATCCAACCGATTCCAGTTATGCGTTGGGCTGCATGATCAACAACAAGCAGGCGATGGAGCGCATTATCACTATTCGTCAGGTTGATAGTAGCCACCATTTGACTCTGGTATGCAGAGATTTATCCGAAATAGCGGTCTATGCGAAAGTGGACAACCAGGGTTATCGTTTTATCCGTTCACTGACACCAGGACCTTTTACGTTCCTGCTCAAGGCTACACGCGAGGTGCCCAAGCGTGTGCAACACACTAAGCGCAAGACCATCGGCATACGGGTGCCTGATAACGCGATAGCGATGGAGTTGCTGGAAACGCTGGGCGAACCGATGTTGAGTTCTACACTGATTTTGCCGGGTGAGACCATGCCGATGGTGGATGCCGAAGAAATAAGAGATAGTCTGCAGCACCAGGTCGATCTGGTTATTGATGGTGGCCATTGTGGTTTTGAGCCAACCACTGTGCTGGATATGATAGAGGGTGAGGTACAGATCAAACGACAGGGCATGGGTGTCGTAGATATATAAATACATACAAAACAATAAGATATTAATGTTATTTAATAAATTACATTATATTACGACAAAGCCAGAATACGCTGCTTTTCAATCACAACACTGGATATAATGATTACATGCTAGACCTGACCATGGTACAAAAACTGGCCATACTTGCGATACCGGTACTATTGGCGATTACACTTCATGAGGTAGCGCATGGCTGGATTGCTAAACTGCGTGGTGACAGTACGGCCTGGATGCTGGGTCGGCTTAGCCTGAACCCAATACGTCATATTGATCCTATAGGTACCATACTGGTGCCTGCGGTAACTTTTATACTGGGTGGTATGTTGTTTGGCTGGGCAAAGCCTGTGCCGGTTAACTCACGTAACTTCAGACAGCCACGTAGCGATATGGCGCTGGTGGCAGTGGCCGGGCCTGCTGCTAACCTGGCTATGGCGCTTGTGTGGGCGCTGGTGATCCGTTTCAGTATGATGCTGGGAGATTTATCGAGTTCTATTGTCTGGTTTATTCTGTTGGCCGGTATCGCAGGTATGTTGATAAATAGTGTTCTTATGGTTTTGAATTTACTGCCTTTGCCTCCACTGGATGGGGGCCGGATTCTGGCTGGTCTGGTGCCGCCCAGGTGGTCCATCATGCTCGACCGGATTGAGCCTTATGGTATCTGGATTCTGGTCGCGCTATTGTTTATGGGCGGCCTGCAGACCATCTTATGGCATTTGATTAATGTTGTTAATGTTGTTTTGTTACCTGTCAGTGGCTTGTCTGCTGGTCAGTACCAGGGTTTGTTAGCAGTCCTACTGGGAAACTAGGGTCTGTTAACAGACCCTGACACGAGGATTTATTGTTGGACACACATACATCAGCCAATCAGCGGGTTTTATCTGGCATGCGCCCGACCGGGGCTTTACACCTTGGGCATTACCATGGCGTACTGAAGAACTGGCTAACGCTGCAGCATGAATACGAATGCTTTTTCTTTGTTGCTGACTGGCATGCACTGACCACGCATTATGACGACACCAGCAAGCTATCTGATTATGTTATTGATATGGTCATCGACTGGCTGGCGGTGGGTATTAATCCGGGATCCGCGAAGATATTCGTGCAGTCACAGGTGCCTGAGCATGCCGAGTTGCATGTGCTGTTATCCATGATTACGCCTTTAGGCTGGCTGGAACGGGTACCCAGCTACAAGGATCAGCAAGAGAAGCTTAAGGAAAGGGATCTGGCTACTTACGGATTTCTGGGATACCCCTTATTGCAGAGTGCAGACATACTGGTCTACAAGGCGGGTCTGGTACCGGTAGGAGAGGATCAGGTTGCCCACGTCGAGCTCACCCGCGAGGTGGCCAGACGCTTTAACCACCTGTTTGGCCGCGAGCCTGACTTTGAGCAGCGTGCCGAACAGGCCATCAAGAAGTTGGGTAAGAAGAACATCAAGTTATACAAGTCGTTACGGGTCAGGTACCAGGAGCAGGGCGACCATGAAGCGATTGAGGTTGCACGCGCCCTGCTGGAAGGTAACCAGAATATTACCATCGGCGAGCGTGAACGCCTGTATGGCTATCTGGAAGGGACTGGCCGCATCATTCTGCCGGAGCCCGATGCACTGCTGACACCGGCATCGAAAATGCCCGGACTGGATGGACAGAAAATGTCCAAGTCATATGGAAATACCATCGGGCTACGTGAAGACCCTGATTCAATTGAGAAAAAATTACGTACCATGCCAACAGACCCTGCCCGGGTACGACGCACTGACCCGGGTGACCCGAACAAATGTCCGGTATGGCAATTACACCAGATTTATTCGGACGAGAGCACATGTACCTGGGTAAAAGAGGGCTGCACCACGGCGGGCATTGGCTGTCTGGACTGCAAACAACCGATAATTGATGCGGTGCTGACAGAATTGGCGCCAATACGTGAACAGGCTCAGGTGTTTGTCGAAGATCATGACGCTGTTCGTGCTATCATTCAGGAAGGTTGTGCTGCAGCCAGGGATGTGGCGCGTGACACTCTGGAGGAAGTACGCCAGGCGATAGGCCTCAGGTTTTGAGCCTTGATTTTCGAGTTGGTTAGAGACTGAATAGATTCATGAGTGAAGCGGAACAAAAAGCAGGGCAGCAGCAATCCACACAGAACAATGACGCCGAGAATAACGTTACGGTAGTGGACCATGAAGATAAACCGGTACAGGAAGAAATGCCGTTTGCAATTGTACAGGGCCAGGCGGTAACCAGTTTGCCTACCGATCTGTACATCCCGCCTGACGCGATGGAGGTTTTCCTGGAGGCCTTTGAAGGCCCGCTTGACCTGCTATTGTATCTGATCAAACGTCAGAACCTCGATATCCTGGATATACCCATTGCAGCCATAACACAGCAATATGTTGACTATATTGAGTTGATGCAGGATCTGCGTCTGGAACTGGCTGCGGACTATCTGGTCATGGCGGCCATGCTGGCTGAAATTAAATCCCGAATGTTGTTACCACGTCCGGTTGAAATTGAGGATGAAGACGATCCGCGTGCCGAACTGGTCAGACGTTTACAGGAATACGAGCGCTTTAAAAAGGCAGCCGAAGATATCAATTCACTGTCACGTCAGGGACGTGATTTCTACCTGGTAGAAACAGAGGTGGTGGAACGGCAGGTAGTTAAAATTCAGCCTGATATCAAGCTTAAGGAATTACTGGTTGCGTTCAAGGATGTGCTGCGCCGTGCAGAAATGTTTTCGCGTCATCATATTCAGCTGGAACCTTTATCGGTGCGTGAGCGCATGTCCTCTGTGCTCAGCAAGGTATCCGGTGACCACTTCGTTGAATTCAGTAAACTGTTTGATGTGGAAGAAGGGCGTATGGGCGTAGTGGTGACCTTGCTGGCAATACTTGAGCTGATCAAGGAATCCCTGCTGGAGCTGGTACAGGCAGAACCCTATAGCCCTGTTCATGTAAAAGCGGCTTCCGGTAAACATGATGAAGACACCATTGCCGATGATATGGTCGAAAGTGAAATTGAATGAGCACCTTGATGGAATACTGGCATGCATGAAGACAAACTCAAAAACATTATAGAATCAGCACTGCTGGCATCCGGTCGCCCGCTCTCGATCGACCAGCTGCTGGGCCTGTTCCTGAATGATGAAGAAATCAAACGCGAACAGATTCGTGAGGCATTAAAAACCCTGACCGAAGACTATGCCGAACGTGGCACCGAGCTGATAGAGGTCGCCAGCGGATTTCGTTTCCAGGTGCGGGAGGAGTATAGCGAGTGGGTTTCCCGTTTATGGGCAGACCGACCGGTACGTTATACCCGGGCCTTACTGGAGACGCTGGCATTGATTGCGTACCGGCAGCCGATTACCCGTGGTGAGATCGAAGACATACGCGGTGTCAGTGTCAGCAGCTCGATTATCAAAACCCTGCTCGAGCGTGAATGGGTGCGAGTCGTTGGCCATCGTGATGTGCCCGGTAAGCCGGCCATGTACAGTTCGACCAAGGCCTTTCTGGACTACTTTAAACTCAAGTCACTCGATGAGCTGCCTACCCTGGCCGAACTGCGTGATATCGACAGTATTAATGCGGAACTGGACCTGGATATCCCTGGTGTTCCCTCTCCTGAAAACACCGATGACCAGCAGACACAACCGGGAGAAGAGGAATCGTCTGCCGAATCAACCGAAGCGGACAGTAATGTTGTGCCTATTGACCGGGCTGAAGCTGATAGCCAGGTTAGCGAAACAAATGATCGGCTGGATGATGCAAGTAACCAGCACGATACAGATATAGATGACAAACAACAGGACTCAGAAACCGTTTCAGAGTCTGAAGACAATATCGAGATGAAACCTGTATCCTGAATTTTTAAATATGTCTGAAAAACCACCAGCCGGAGAGCGGCTACAAAAATTACTGGCTAGACTAGGGCTGGGTTCCCGACGCGAGATCGAGCAATGGATACGTGAGGGTCGTTTGCGCCTGAACAATGATGTTGCGAAACTCGGCGATCGCGTTGTTAAAAATGACCGCATTTACCTTGATGGCCGCTTGATACCGGAAACCAAACTCAGGGTCAGAGTGGCAACCCGTGTCATTGCCTATCATAAACCGGAAGGGCAAATCTGCAGTCGTCACGACCCGGAAGGTCGCGATACTGTATTCCAGCACTTGCCAAAATTGCGTACTGGCCGCTGGATTATGGTGGGCAGACTGGATCTGAATACCTCGGGGTTGTTGCTGTTTACCACTGATGGTGAGCTGGCTAACCGGCTGATGCATCCTTCACATGAAATAGAACGCGAATACGCGGTACGTGTCCTGGGCAAGGTAGAAGAATCTGTTCTCAAACAACTGACACTCGGGGTAGATCTGGAAGATGGTCATGCCCGCTTTGAGCATATTGTTGAAAGCGGTGGTAGCGGAGCGAATCACTGGTATCACGTCCTGATACGCGAAGGACGCAACCGTGAAGTACGCCGTCTGTGGGAATCACAGGGAGTGCGTGTCAGCCGCCTGATGCGGGTGCGGTTTGGAACCATTGAACTGGGCAGAATCCACAGTGGCCGCAATAATGAACTGGAACCGGCTGAAATACGGGCCCTGTATGATCTTTCCGGTATGGACAGCAAGCATCTGCAGTTTGAAAAGTCACTGGTACGCAAGAAACGCATTGCCAGCAAGGTGTCACCCTACCGAAACAGACGGCGCAAATAGACCTGTCAATCCTGCCATTCAACTTTCATGAACAAACAATCATTAATGCGTGTATACCACAAGCTGGTCACGCATTACGGGCACCAGGACTGGTGGCCGGCCGATACCGTATTTGAGGTCATGCTTGGCGCGATACTGACGCAAAATACCAACTGGTCTAATGTTGAAAAAGCACTGAACAGGCTCAGGCAGGCACATTGCCTGTCTGCCAGTTGTATTGATAAAAAGCCACACGCACAACTGGCCGAATTAATACGCTCATCCGGCTATTTCAACATAAAGGCCAAACGGCTCAAGGCATACTGTCACTGGTATCTGCAATCAGGTGAACTGGCGGCATTGAAAAAGTTGACGACGCAGGACCTGCGTCAGCAGTTATTAGGGATACATGGTGTGGGCCCTGAGACCGCAGATGATATCTTGCTGTATGCCTTTCATCGCCCGGTATTTGTTATTGATGCCTATACGCGCAGATTGTTTTCACGGTTGGGCTGGGTGAGCGGAGAAGAGCCGTATGAAGTACTGAGGCTGGAATGTCAGAAGCGCCTGGGTAATGATATCGCTTTATTCAATGAATACCATGCCTTGCTGGTGATGCATGGCAAGGAAACCTGCCGGCCCAAACCACGTTGCAGCCAGTGTGTGCTTACCCGGTTATGTGATGCGGCGGAGCTATAAACCGGATGGGAGAATCTATTTCGGAGCTGCTTTGGCTTTTTCTACTTTATTGCGACCGGTTTGCTTCGCATTATAGAGGGCCTTGTCGGCGCGATTTAGCAGTTGCTCACCGTTTTCCTGCGCAACCAGATTGGCAACACCGAGACTGACGGTAGTAGAAAGTTTTGTGTCGCCATACTCAAACCGTTTGTTTTCAATTTTGCGGCGTATACGTTCTGCCAGCAGCAGGGCGCCTTCCGGAGTGGTATTGCTGAGCAATAACACAAATTCCTCGCCGCCGTAGCGGTATAACATATCACTGCTGCGTACACATTCGCGACAGGCCTGGGCAATATCACGCAGTACACAGTCACCTATCAGATGGCCATGATTATCGTTGACCGCTTTAAAATGATCAACGTCCAGCATAATCAGTGCAAACGGGGTCTCGTGGCGGTGCGCCAGATCGGCTTCACGTTCCAGTGCCTGCTTAAAACCGACACGGTTGGATAAACCGGTGAGAGGGTCCTGCATTGCGGTGATCAGTGCCTTTTTATACATCAGTGCGTTGTGTAAAGGGTTCAGCAGGCTGGCGAGCAGGTATTCCATTTGCACCGATTCAGACTCGCTAAAGGGTTTTTTACGGCTAAACTGGATTTCACCCAGGTTTTTACCGGCAATCAACAGGCGGTAAGCACAGCTGTTGGGAGATTCAATACCAACGCGAACCTCGGTGTCATAATCAGTGTTTTGATACAGTAAGCCGTCATGCGGCACACTGTGGCGAGCTTCTTCCGAGAATAGCTGGATCAGTTCAGTAAGGTTAAGGCGCGTATGCAGGGCATTGGCCAGTTTAATAGCATAGGCCAGTTCCGGTTTAATATCCGGCTGACTGCTTTGCTGCATCAAGGCCTGATCCATACGGCTACTGTTTGCGTCTACATTGATATCTGAAATAATTGCCATGCTGCACCTGTGTTTTATCGTTCTGTCTGATTAGTATGCTAGAACTGTGCCAGTAGCTAAATATTATATAATAGATAACAATAACAATAAGTTAAAAAATATTAAATATCGCGCGTCAGAATAATGTCATAACTTTGACGGCAAATACTTGCCCTTTCTCCGTGCTCTAGCCATATTATAGGTGTTTTACGACGAAATGGATGACTGGTCGGCAGGATGGTCACTTCAGAACGAGAATATACGTTACTAGCTGATCCGTGTGTTGCTGTATTTTATCAGGATGGATGCCCTTACTGCAAAAAATTGCTGCAGGATAATTTTGGCCAGAAGGCCATTGCCGACAAGACGCAAAAGCATTTCGATGTAATCGCGGTCAATATGTGGGGTGACCGGGAAGTAACAGATCTGAATGGCAACGCGACGACTGAAAAAAAGAACAGGTACAAAAAGAAATAGCTAAATATGATGTGGTGGTGCTGGACATGCAGTCAAAAACAAGCCTTGTCACACCTGACGGTCAAACTCGCACAGCGGGTCAGTGGGCACATGATCTGGATATAAAATATGCACCGAGCATGGTGTTTTTTGATACTCAGGGTAAGGTAGTGTTCAGGGCTGAAGCCTGCCTGCGTACCTTCCATGTCCGGCGTCATAGTGATTATCAGCGCGCCTGCCCGTTAATGTCTTTACTATCAGGCCCAAGCAAAAACAACAACTCTTCTACCTTGTCTTCCGGTAATGGATTGTTTTCAGGAATCTCACCGGGATAGGCGAGGGTACGCATACGGGTGCGTAATGGCCCCGGGTTATAACTGTTGGCGCGTATGTTGGTATTGGTTTCCAGTTCATCAGCCAGCATTTGCATAAGTGCTTCCAGCCCGAATTTCGATACACTGTAGGCTCCCCAGTATGCACGCGACTTGCGACCGACATCATCCGATACAAATACGATGGAGGCATCATCGGATGCAGCCAGCAGACCCAGGCAGGCCTGGGTCATCATGAACGGGGCGTTCAGATTAATCTGTATCGTGCGATACCACAGTTCGATATCCATAGACTGGACAGGGCTCAGCGCGCCCAGTATGGCAGCGTTATGTACCAGTCCATCAAGGTGACCGTATTCCTTTTCCAGCTTCTGGGCCATTTCATCGTAGTCTTTTGGTGATGCCCCTTCGAGGTTAAGCGGGTAAATCGTCGGACGTGTCCCGGTTTCAGATTCAATCTGATCATAAACCTGTTCGAGCGGGTGTATCACTTCGCCGAGTAGCACCACGTGGGCACCCTGTCGGGCGCAGGCCAGTGCCGTAGCGCGACCCAGGCCATCGCCGGCGCCGGTGATCAGGATGACGCGGTCTTGTAAAGTCTGTTTGGTATCTGTCATGGATGTATTATCTTTTGTTACTGTGAGCAAAATTGTACTTGTTCAGGAATCATCTTTCTCGATAGTGCGTGCCTGGGTCTCAATCTGCTTGACGTCTTCCAGTTCCTTGCGTGCCTTGATGCCCAGTTCGCTAAGCTTGCGTGCGCCGGGTATCACCTGCCGGTCCATCGAGCCGACTGCCTTGTTGAAGGATTCTACGCTGCGCTGCAGATTTTTGCCCACCTTGTCGAGATGCTCTGTAAAGGTGGCCAGACGTTTATACAGTTCTTCACCCAGCTGACGGATATGATCGGCATTTTCAGCCAGTGCCTCCTGACGCCAGCCAAATGCGACAGCGCGCAGTAGCGCGACCAGACTGGTAGGTGTGGCCAGTATGACGCGTTGCTGTAAGGCATATTCAAGCAGGTCGTTGTTTCTTTCCAGGGCGGCGGACAAAAACTGGTCGCCGGGTATGAACAGCACAACGAAGTCAGGGGTGTTATCGAACTGGCTCCAGTAGGATTTGCTGGCCAGCTCTCGCACACGTGCCTGAACATTACGCGCATGCTGATCCAGCGCCTGCTCACGTTTGGCTTCATCCGTGGTTTCGACAGCAGTCAGAAAGGCATCCAGTGGTGTTTTGACATCGACAATAATGTCTCGTCCTGCGGGCAGGCGTATGATCATGTCGGGGCGCAGGCCACCCTGATCAGTGGTGTGTTGTTCCTGCTCAAAGAAATCACAGTACTCAACCATGCCGGCCAGTTCGACCAGTCGCTTGAGTGTCATTTCGCCCCACCGACCACGTACTTCCGGGCGACGCAGGGCCTGAACCAGGTTGCGGGTTTCCTGTTGCAGGTCTACCTGTGCCTGGGCCATGGATTCAAGATGTCGGGTCAGTGAGCCATAGGCCTCTTTGCGTTCTTTTTCGACTTCTCGCAGATGTAGTTCGGTTTTTTCCAGTGTCGCGTGGATGGGTTTGATCAGATTCTGGAAAGATTTTTCGCGCGTGTTCAGATCAGCCTGCGACTGCACATGAAACTGTTTGATATTTTCCTGGGCCAGTTTCAGAAACTGGTCGGTATTGTTTTTCAGGGCCTCATTGGACAGGCTGGCGAAACTGTCCATGAGTTGTTTACGGGTTTGTTCGATCTGTTCATTATGCTGCAGAGCCTGTTTGCGTTCCATTTCCAGCACAGTTTCCAGTTCGGTAATGCGGCTGGCCTGTTGTTGCTGTTGCTGATGGCTGCGTGCCTGATGCAGGAACCAGCCAAATGCCGCTGCGACCAGTGCGGTCATGAGCAAAACGACTATGAGTACGGGCAGGGACATGCGTATCAGCCTTTTTCGATATATTGCTTTAGCCAGGGTAACAAATCGGCAGGTTGTTTTATCATACCATCTGCCAGCCAGTTCTGAGGATTTTCATGATCGTCAATGTAACCATAAAGTGCAGCTACGGTTGCCATACCGGCTTCACGTCCGGCAATAATATCGCGTTCAGCATCGCCGATATATAAACAGTTATGTGGTTCACTACCGGCCAGTTTGCAGGCGTAATACATCGGTGCAGGGTGCGGCTTGCTATGCTCGACACTGTCACCACTGACGATACAGGCCGCACGACTGCTCAGGCCAAGTTTTGTCATCAGTGGTTCGGTCATGCGTTTGGGTTTGTTGGTCACAATACCCCAGTTCAAACCCATGTCTTCCAGAGCGTCCAGGGTGTTGGCCATATGCGGGAACAATTTTGTTTCGGTACACATGTTGTCCATGTAGAGTTTCAGTAACCGCAGGCGCAGTTTTTCAAACTGTGGATCATCTTCATCCAGTTCGAAGCCACGTATAATCAGTTCCTTGCTGCCATGTGATACAGCAGTGCGGATATCGGCATAGGGCATTTCAACCAGCCCCTGTTCCTGGCGCACCTTATTCAGGGTACGCACCAGATCCGGGGCGGTATCAACCAGTGTGCCATCCAGGTCGAACAGAACTGTTTTCAGCATGGAGCGGTGTGCACCAGATAGTTCACATCGACATTGTTGCCCAGTTTGTATGTTTTTGTTAACGGGTTGTAACTCATGCCCACGATATTACGAGTCGTCAGCCCGGCCTTGCGAGACCAGCTGTCCAGTTCTGACGGGCGAATAAAACGCTGATAGTCATGCGTACCTTTCGGCAACATCTTTAACAGGTACTCTGCACCAATCACCGCAAACAGGTAGGACTTGGGGTTGCGGTTGATGGTTGAGAAAAACACATGGCCATCGGCTTTGCACAAGCGGGCGCAGGCTTCGATAACAGAGGCGGGTTCGGGTACGTGCTCGAGCATTTCCAGACAGGTGACAATATCGTACTGACCGGCTTCCTGTTCTGCCAGCGCCTCGGCGGTGATCTGGCGATAATCCACTTCGGCACCGGTTTCATGCAGATGCAGGCGGGCCACTGCAAGCGGTGCTTCACCCATGTCTATACCGGTTACATCAGCGCCACGCAGGGCCATGGCTTCGGATAACAGGCCGCCACCGCAGCCGACATCCACTATCTTCTTGCCAGACAGGCTGGCATGCTGGTCTATAAAATTCAGTCGCAGTGGGTTGATATCATGCAGTGGCTTGAATTCACTGTCCGGATCCCACCAGCGTGACGCCAGTTTCTCAAATTTGGCAATTTCGTCACTATCGACATTGTGTGTAGTGGCAGTAGTCATGTGCTTGTTTCCATCTATTTGATCATTGCAGCGTATTTTACCAGTTTATTGCATGCAAGGTGTTGCTATGCGTGCGTATCCGTACTGGCAATACGCTCGGCCCAGATCTGAGCCTTGATCAGCAGTTTTTCCTCATCCAGCGTAGTAAGTTTGCGCTGCGCCAGCAGTTGTTTACCATTCACCCATACATCGGTCACCTGATGTCTGCCACTGGCGTAGACAATCTGAGAGATTGGGTTGTAAAGCGGCTGGGTTTCAACCTGCCCCAGGTCGATGGCGATGAAATCAGCCCGCTTACCGGCCACCAGACTACCGGTTTCATCACTCATTCCCAGCGCGCGGGCGCCATTGATGGTGGCCATGGACAGGATACGTGCGGCATTTAATGCGGTGGCATCCTCTGCAACGGCCTTGCCCAGCAGGGCAGCGGTGCGCATTTCGCTGATCATATCCAGATCATTATTACTGGCGGCCCCGTCGGTGCCCAATGCGACATTGGCGCCTGCATCCATCAGCCGTTTAACCGGACAAAAGCCGCTTGCCAGTTTAAGATTCGATTCCGGGCAGTGAACAATATGGATACCGGCACGGCATACCAGCTCCAGTTCATCGTCGTTGATATGAGTCATATGCACCGCCAGCATGGTAGGTGAGAGCAGGCCGAGGCGGTTTAGTCGCTCAAGGGGGCGGACCGCATATTTCTCAGTGCTCAGACCGATTTCATCACGCGTCTCATGGACATGCATATGCACGGGTATGTCCAGTTCGTCGGCCAGGGTACGGATCTGTTCCAGTGGTGCGTCCGAAATGGTATACGGTGCATGGGGTGCAAAGGCGGTTTTTATTAGAGAACTATTTTTAATTTTATCAAATAGTTCCAGACCTTTATTAATGTAATCTGAAGGTGTTTGCGCCCAGATGGTCGGGAAATCCAGTGCGATCAGTCCTACCACTGCACGTATGCCTGCTTTTTCGCAGACCTGTGCGGTGACATCGGGAAAGAAGTACATGTCATTGAAGCAGGTCGTGCCGCTGCGTAGCATTTCAGCTACTGCCAGTATGCTGCCATCACGTACAAACTCCTCGTTTACCCATTTGCTCTCGGTAGGCCATATATGCTGATTGAGCCACTCCATCAGGGGCAGATCATCGGCCAGGCCGCGCATCAGGCTCATGGCGGCATGGGTATGCGTATTGATAAAGCCCGGCAGTATGGCATGCTGATCCAGCTGCCTGACCGTGCTTGCCTGATAACGGTTACGGGCTACTTCAGTGGGCATGATATCCAGAATCTGACCTTTGTGGATAGCCAGCGTATGATTGCTCAAAACAGTACCTTCAGGCTCCACGGGTATGACCCAGCTGGCATTGACGAGCAGGTCAATTTTTTGCATGTTTTTTCCCTGATTTGTTTTTTTGTTTGTTGTTTTCTCATACTCACATGTACTTATGTGTTAAAACAGTACCCGTGGATGTATGATAAATACTAAACTAGTATAAGTGCTAAGTAACATTTCTTTACAGAAATGTGACTATTCAAAATAATAATCAATATGATCTGAGCATTGAATAAAGCTATACATACAGTTTAATTCAGGTCTTAGGCGGGTGGAGACAAGCATTGCGAATTGCAATTCTGGAAGATGATCCGGATCAGGCAAAACTGGTCATGCTATGGCTGGATGGCGCTGGACATAATAGTCAGTTATATGAAACCGGGCGTGCATTGATCAACGGCATCGTCAACGAAAGCTATGATTTGCTGATACTGGACTGGGTGTTGCCGGACATGGGTGGTGACAGGGTGCTGGTATGGCTACGCGAAAACCTTAATTGGCACTTGCCGGTATTATTTACCACGGTACGTGATGAGGAGCGTGATATCGTCAAGGCGCTAGAGAGTGGTGCCGATGATTATATGGTTAAACCATTACGCCAAATGGAATTGCTGGCACGTATCAATGTAATCGGACGACGCCACCAGATTGATGAGGCGCAGCAACAGGTACTGGATTGCCCGCCTTATCAACTGGATCCATCAAGCCGTGAGATCAAGTGTCATGATGAAGTCATTGAGATGACGCATAAGGAATTTGACCTGGCGATGTTTCTGTTTCGCAATATCGGACGAATATTGTCACGTGGGCATATACTGGAGAGCGTCTGGGGTCGTAATCCGGATTTAAATACCCGAACAGTTGATACCCATGTCAGTCGATTACGCAACAAGCTGAAATTTGCAGATGACACGCTCTGGCGTCTTAGTGCAATCTACCAGCACGGTTATCGGCTCGAATCCCTGAATCCTGCCAGTAAAGAGAAGCACAGTAAGGCCTCCTGATAGACCATAGGTCATCCTGTGGTGACCCTGGTTCTACATAAGCCGGCCATTTCCTGATGAACTCTGATCTATTATACGATAGTATCCGCCCGATTCGCTGGGCTGATGATGGCCTTTATTTGCTGGATCAGCGACGCTTACCAGCTGAGGAAGTTGAACTGCAGCTGACCACTAGTGCGGATGTCGCAATAGCGATCAAGGACATGGTGGTGAGGGGTGCTCCTGCAATTGGTATTACTGCAGCATATGGTGCGGTATTGGCATTACAATCTGCATTGCAAGAGTCACCTGATGACTGGCAGAGTTCGTTTGCAGCACAATTATCTACACTGGAAGCCGCTCGACCGACGGCGATTAATCTGGCCTGGGCTTTGGCCCGTATCCGACAGAGTGTGGCGCTTGATAACAGCGCTGACCTGGTCGCATCCGCGCTGACCTGTGCCCTGAATATCCATGAGCAAGATATTAATGATAACCATCTTATGGGTGAGTCCGGGGCTGATTTGTTCAGTCGCTGGCAAACACATCAATCAGCCAGGGCAGTACTGACTCATTGCAATGCCGGTGCACTGGCAACAGGCGGCTACGGTACGGCGCTGGGTGTTGTGCGTAGTCTGTATGCGCGCGATCTGATTGAGCAGGTGTATGCCGATGAAACCCGTCCCTGGTTACAGGGTGCGCGTTTGACCGCCTGGGAACTGGAGCAAGAAGGTATTCCGTCTTGTCTGCTGGCCGATTCGGCAGCAGCAGCACTGATGCAAAGTGGTGCGATTGGGGCGGTGATTGTCGGATCAGATCGCATCGCTGCGAATGGCGACGTGGTTAATAAGATAGGCACCTATGCAGTCGCTCTCGCGGCAAGGTATCACCATATTCCATTTATGGTCGTGGCGCCGACCTCAACAGTTGATATGTCAGTCTCGAGTGGTGAGGCGATACCGATAGAGCAGCGTCAGTCAGAAGAGTTGCTGTATTTTGGTGAACAGCGCATCACGCCTGCCAATGCACATGCCTGGAACCCGGTATTTGATGTTACGCCAGCCAGCCTGGTCAGTGCGATTGTGACTGAGAGAGGTGTTGTAGAGTCACCCGATAAACAATCCATGCAAGCAATGATGAACAATGGCGGTTAATTTTTGTACTTCATGTGTATCGCAGAGAGCAGCACGACCGCGCAATCTGTTCACTACTGTTGTGGAATTGCCCTATTGTCTGCTGAAATATCCGTAGAGCGACCCTTCTGCCAGGCAGTAAAAATTCCCTCGTGGTTACCCGTATTGCCAGTCAGAGCCAAGGAGAAGCCCTGTAAGGATGTTTTTACTGATGCAGTGGGTATCACAGCTATGGTAGAATAGTTGTTTGAAAGCCCTGATTTACCCTGATTTAACTGTGATTTAACCGGGTTGGTCTGGCTTAACCATACATAAAGATAGAATAGACTAAGGACGCCTGATACCCATATGGCTGAATACGCCAGAGAAATCCTGCCAGTAAACCTGGAAGATGAAATGCAGCAATCCTACCTGGATTACGCCATGAGCGTGATCGTGGGGCGGGCATTGCCGGATGTACGAGATGGTTTGAAGCCGGTTCACCGTCGTGTTTTATACGCGATGAATGTGATTGGCAACGACTGGAACAAGGCCTACAAAAAGTCTGCCCGTGTGGTGGGTGATGTAATCGGTAAGTATCATCCGCATGGTGATACGGCCGTTTACGACACCATTGTACGTATGGCACAACCTTTTTCACTGCGTTACATGCTGATCGATGGCCAGGGCAACTTTGGTTCGGTAGATGGCGATTCTCCAGCCGCGATGCGTTATACCGAAGTGCGCATGGCGCGCATTGCGCACGAGCTGCTGGCTGATCTGGACAAGGAAACAGTTGATTTCGACGTCAACTACGACGAATCCGAGAAAGAACCAGCGGTACTGCCTGCACGTATCCCTAATTTACTGGTTAACGGCTCTACCGGCATCGCCGTGGGCATGGCGACCAACATACCCCCGCATAATATGACCGAGGTCTGTAACGCCTGTCTGGCATTACTGGATAACGAAGCGATCACCATCACTGAGCTGATGGAACATATACCGGGCCCGGATTTTCCCACAGCCGGTATCATTAACGGTGCGCGAGGGATACACGAGGCCTACCACACCGGCCGTGGCAAGATCTATGTGCGCGCCCGGACCGGGATTGAAGAACACGGTAATAACCGTGAACGTATTATCATCAAGGAATTACCCTATCAGGTAAACAAGGCGCGCCTGGTCGAGAAAATTGCTGAACTGGTCAGACACAAAAAAATCGAAGGCATCTCCGAGTTACGCGATGAATCCGACAAGGATGGCATGCGCGTCGTGATAGAGCTGAAACGCGGTGAATCCTCAGATGTATTGTTAAACAACCTCTACAAGCACACCCAGATGCAGTCTGTGTTTGGTATCAATATGGTTGCACTGGTCGATTCGCAACCAAAATTACTCAACCTGAAACAGATCATCGAAGCCTTCATACGGCACCGCCGCGAAGTGGTAACACGCCGTACCTTGTTTGATGTGCGCAAGGCACGTGAACGGGCACACGTACTGGAAGGGCTGGCGATCGCACTGGCCAATATCGATGCGGTAATCAAACTCATTCGCCATTCTGCCGGGCCGGCCGAGGCCAAGGCCGGCTTACTGGAAACCACCTGGGAACCGGGTGTGGTATCGAGCATGCTGGAGCGAACCGGTGCATCGGCATCCCGCCCTGAAGGGCTGGCTGAACACTATGGGATGATCGACAAGGGCTACCGCCTGTCAGAGGCGCAGGCCCAGGCGATACTGGAAATGCGCTTGCAGCGCCTGACCGGTCTGGAGCAGGACAAGATCGTCAACGAGTACAAGGATCTGCTGAGCAAGATAGAAGATCTGATGGATATCCTGTCCAACCCGGATCGTTTAAGTAAAGAGATTCGTGATGAGCTGAAAGAAATGCGTGACCAGTACGGTGATGCCCGCCGCACAGAAATCGTCACCACCCGTCTGGATCTGAGTCTTGAAGATCTGATTACGCAGGAAGACGTCATCGTTACTCTGAGTCATGCCGGTTATGCCAAGGCGCAACCGGTGAGTACCTATACAGCGCAACATCGTGGCGGGCGTGGTAAGGCAGCGGCCTCGGTCAGGGAGGAAGATTTTATCGACAAGCTGTTTATTGCCAATACTCACGATACTATTTTGTGTTTTTCCAGTAACGGCAAGGCCTACTGGTTAAAGGTCTATGAGTTGCCGCAGGCGGGACGCACCTCACGTGGCAAGCCGATAGTAAACCTGTTGCCTCTGGCAGCAGGTGAACGCATCACGGCCGTGTTGCCGGTCAAGGAATTTGACGAAGACCATTTCGTATTCATGGCCACCACCAGTGGTACGGTCAAGAAAACACCGTTGTCACATTTTTCACGTCCACGCACCAACGGTATTATCGCTGTTGAGTTACGCGATGATGATCATCTGGTTGATGTTGCCATTACCGACGGTAGCAAGGATGTGATGCTATTTACCAATGTAGGCAAGGCGATCCGTTTCCCTGAGTCAGCCGTCAGGGCCATGGGGCGCACCGCCTGCGGTGTCCGTGGTTTGCGTATGAGCGAAGGGCAAAAGCTTATTGCGCTGAATATCGTCGAGGATGGTTACATCCTGAGCGTGACAGAGAATGGTTATGGCAAACGTACACCGGTCGATGATTATCCGGCCCATGGCCGTGGTGGACAGGGTGTGATATCGATACAGACCAATGATCGTAACGGTGATGTGGTTGGTGCAGTACAGGTTGACGAACAAAACGAGATTATGCTGATCACCAATGCCGGCACGCTGATACGTACTCGCGTAACTGAAATTTCCAGCATGGGGCGCAATACCCAGGGTGTACGGCTGGCCGCAGTAAGTGAAGGTGAAAAACTGGTTGGCCTGGATCGTGTTATATCGATAGAAGAAGATGTTATCGATGATGCCGCGCAAGCAGATGATGCCCCGGCAGCTAATGATACAGATAGCACAGAAGATTAACTAAAACCTGAGCCCACGAATTCAGGTTAAAGAATTTACAGGAGTAAGTATTCAATGGCGCGTGTTTATAATTTTAGTGCCGGCCCGGCAATGTTACCGGAAGCTGTTTTGCAAAAGGCACAGAGTGAAATGCTTGACTGGCATGACAGCGGCATGTCCATTATGGAAATGAGCCACCGCGGCAAACAGTTTATGTCTGTTTATGAGCAGGCAGAATCAGCCCTGCGCCGCTTAATGAATATTCCTGAAAATTACAAGGTACTGTTTCTGCAAGGGGGTGCCAGTTCCCAGTTTGCGATGATCCCGATGAACCTGCTGCGTGGCAAGACCAGCGCTGCCTATATCAATACCGGTGCCTGGTCAAAAAAAGCCATTGCAGAGGCTAAACGTTACGCAACGGTGCATATCGCCGCAAGCACTGAAGATAACAAATTTTGCAGTGCGCCTACTGCGGATCAGATAGACTTGCCTGCCGAATCGGCTTATTTGCATTACACACCCAATGAAACCATTGGAGGGGTCGAATTTTCGTATATTCCTGAAACAGGAAATATCCCCTTAATCGGTGATTTTTCTTCAACAATTTTATCGCGGCCATTAGACGTGAGTAAGTTTGGTGTAATATATGCTGGCGCGCAAAAAAATATTGGCCCTGCAGGTTTGTGTCTGGTGATTATTCGAGAAGATTTACTTGACCGTTGTTCTGATTCTATTCCAGCGATTTTAAATTACAAAACATTGTCGGATAGCGACTCCATGTATAACACTCCGCCGACCTACAGTTGGTATCTGGCAGGATTGGTCTTTGAATGGATTAAGCAAAAAGGGGGGTTGTCAGTTATGGGCAATACCAATCAACGTAAAGCTGAAAAGTTATATAAAGCGATTGATGAATCATCTTTTTACGCCAATCCAGTTGCTCATGTAGCAAGATCATGGATGAATGTACCCTTCACACTGGCTGATGCTAATCTTGATTCAGTCTTTTTGGAACAAGCTACGACCCGAGGCCTGGTGACTCTTAAAGGGCATCGATCAGTGGGTGGGATGCGGGCCAGCATCTATAACGCAATGCCTGAAGAAGGGGTTGATGAGTTAGTGAAGTTTATGGCTGAATTTGAGACTGCTAATAGCTTATAATCAATCACTTACAAGCCGGACCTGGCTAAGCCATTGATAATTAATGATGTTATACACTTACAGGACTCGGACCTACGTAAGTTATTGTTAAAAACAAATAGGGTCGGATTCGTAAAACAAGACATTACAGGGATTTGACTCGTTACCTCAATAAATAAAAATTAAATTTTGCCCAAAT
>ENA-ORDP01000231-ORDP01000231.1-marine-sediment-metagenome-genome-assembly--contig:-NODE-231-length-37972-cov-12.907482_pt1 | contig 37972 bp, 27 predicted proteins | sample MGYA00248627_ERZ508539 | MGnify/ENA primary metagenome ERZ508539 (study PRJEB26208, sample SAMN05571518) | marine sediment metagenome | biome: deep sea; feature: Hydrothermal vent; material... | reverse complement strand
CGGAGGTAGAGGGGGCTAGGCTTCAGAGCTACCCACAAATTTTTCCGAAGAGCCTTAATATTCTACCTGGCCTGAAATAACATCTTCAAAACCAAAGGTCTTCATATCTTTAATTCTCAAAGGGTAAAGAATACCATCAAGGTGATCACACTCGTGCTGTACGACTCTTGCGTGAAAGCCAGACACTTCTCTATCAATACTGTTTCCCGCCATATCAAATCCCGTATAACGGATGCAAGTGGGTCTTTCTACGAAACCTCGCATTCCAGGGATACTCAGACAACCCTCCCAGGCGCCTACCCGTTCCGGGTTTATAACTTCTACAGTGGGATTGATAAGGACTGTATCAGGAACAGTTTCAGCATCGGGATAACGGGAATTCTCTTTCACGCCGAAAATTACAATACGCTCAAATATACCTATCTGTGGCGCTGCCAGCCCGATGCCATCAAGGAAATACATGGTGTCATACATGTCCTGCACAATGTTTTCAATTGAGAAATCCTTTGGGTCTGCAACGGGACTAGATACCTGGTAGAGGCGTGGGTCCCCCATCTTTAGCACGTCTCTAACGGACACCTTCTTTACTCCAAAATTATCGCAAAAACAGCTGACTTAGGGCATACTATACAAGCACATCTCTTGACTCTCAGCCATCAAAATGATGTTTTGAATAACATGAATTTATTTCTTTTGCGTTCCCTATTTCTAATACTATCTTTGTACACAAGTGTTTCGCTTGCAAGTAGCTACACAGTCGAAATTATTGTGTTTGAATATACTGGGGCCGACACCTCTTCCGGAGAACTGTGGACACAGACAGATAACGAATGGTCGCTTCAGCCAAAGGCAGGTCAAAGTAATATCACGCCACTAAATACTCGCACGAGTTCTACTCTGAAATTACTCGAAGCACATGATGACTATACAGTTTTGATGCATAAAGCCTGGAGGCAAGAAATCAGGCACAAGGCAAAAGCACCTGTAGTCACACTATCAAATGCATCATCACAACCAAACCCATCTTCGTTCAAGGCCCCCGGTACTGTTTTTGGCTATGCGAGGTTTTATCGCGGCCAATTTTTACAGTTTGACCTCGACTTACGATTTACACCTCAAGCCGGGTATGAGTCAACACAACATTACAGGCAGGAATCAGTTAACATTCCCCATGGGCAATCTATCGAATATCGGATTAAAGAAAAAAGACGGGTGAAACCTAAATCAGTGTATTACTTTGATCACCCACGATTTGGCGTAATCGTTGCTATCAACTCAATAAAACGAAAATAGCTAAGCGACTATTCACCCCTTCAGCCCAAGACTGTCAACTGCAATGGGGATAGCCATTCCCAAAAGGCCTCTTACCCTACACATGCCTTGCTCAAGGGTCTCTTCTATCGTCGTAATATCCAATTTTGCCGCACCACGACCAGCGGCCGCATTGGCAACCACCGCTATAGTGGCATAACACAGGCCTAATTCACGCGCTAAAACAGTCTCAGGCATTCCTGTCATCCCAACTACATGGGCGCCATCACGTTCAAGGCGATCTATTTCAGCTGCTGTCTCAAACCTGGGCCCCTGCGTAGCCGCGTAAGTTGCCTCAGGAATAACCGCAATATCCGCCCTGGTTGCCGCATCTATAAGTACTGTTCGTAACTCTTCACAATAGGGTTCCGTGAAATCAATATGCGTTACAGTCAAATGATCTTCGTCAAAAATCGTATGCGCACGTGAATAAGTGTAATCGATAATTTGATCTGGAAACACGATACTCGTTGGTACAAACTTTTCTGGAATTCCACCAACAGCGGCAACTGCAATAATATGACTTATGCCTGCCTCCTTCAGTGCCCATAGGTTGGCCCTATAGTTTACTAAATGTGGCGGAATGGTATGAGCGTAACCATGCCGCGCTAGAAATACGACCTCTTGCCCATTCAGATTACCGTAGATTAATGGACCTGAGAGCTCGCCGTATGGGGTTCGCGAAACTTCACGTTTAGTAATCTCCAGGTGAGCTAAACTGGTTAAACCACTCCCACCAATAATCGCTAACCGGGTCATCGCGTTTTATCCACCGCATAGATACCATTAAGATTCCTCCAATAACCTTTATAGTCCATCCCACAACCAAATACATATCGATCCGGCACCATAAGACCAACAAAATCAATTGTCACATCTGTCGCACGAGGCCGCGTTTTTTCAACTAAAATCGCCTTGTATACCCTTTTTGCACCCTTTTGAATAAAATATTCATCTATCGCCATGACAGTGACTCCTTCATCCAGAATATCATCAACCAATAGAATGTCACGGCCCTTTGGATCCAAGGTCGCTTCAGATTTCCAATTTAACTTCCCTCCACGAAGACCACCTTGATAGCGTGTTGCATGTACCGAATCAATTTCCATTGGGAAGTTCAATCGTTCAAGTATCTTTGCCGAAGGAATCAACCCACCCTGGAGAATAGTAATAACAATTGGATTAGAATCTTTTAGTATTTTTTCAATTTCATTTGCCATTTGGTCGAAAGCGCTATTTACTACAGCCGGTTCGTGAATGCACTCTGCTTCTTTCATTGTTAGCAATGCATCTTCCAAATTATTATGCCCTGCCATAATCGTCTTCAAGACGCACAATATCATCTTCTTCCAGGTAACCACCCGTCTGAACCTCAATAATTTCTAATAAATCATTACCGGGGTTTTCAAGCTGATGTTTAGCGCCTATAGGTATATAGGTAGACTGATCTTTTTCGAGCATGAAGATTTCCTCATCTATTCGAACGCGTGCTATACCCCTGACGACAACCCAATGTTCTGCCCGTTTATTGTGGTATTGAAGAGATAATTTACGTCCTGGCGGAACCACTAACTTTTTGACTTTATATCCTGCTGATGATTCAATATTTTCATAAGATCCCCATGGCCTATAAACCTTCTTGTGCGTGTTCACTTGCGGCCTATTCTGTTGAGTCAGGAGTGCAGTTATTTTTCCTACGTCCTGAGTCGAGCCTCGTTTTGTCACTAAAACAGCATCTGCAGTTTCGACCACAACATGGTCATCAAGATCGATAGCCGCAATAAGCCTTCCTTCAGAGTACAAGACAGAATTTGCAACATTATGAGTCAATACATCACCATGGGTATAGTTACCATCCGCATCTTTCTTACCTTCGCTCCAAAGAGAATTCCAGGAGCCTATATCATTCCAACCCGCATCAAGTGGGATTACTGCTACGCTCTGACTCTTTGTCATCACAGCATCATCAATCGATATAGCATTGCAAAGCGTAAAAGCATCGGCCCGCAAACGAATAAACCCAATATCATTTTCTGCATTAGTCCAGGCCTTTTTGGTATTCTCCACTATGTCTGGTTCATTGTCTGCCAATTCTTTTAAATAATGTGCAGCCGTAAACATAAATATTCCGCTATTCCAGAAGTAATTCCCCGACTCCAAATACTTTTCTGCGGTCTGCAGATCCGGTTTTTCCACAAAACTCTGGACAGTAAAAGCAGGCATATCATTGTCGCCTCCTGCATCAACAATGGGCACGCCCGGTCTGATGTAGCCATAGCCCGTTTCTGGCCTGTTGGGTGGAATACCAAATGTTACAAACTTTCCTGTATCGACAAGATTCATTCCCCTCACTACCGCTTCAGCGAATATGTTGGCATCGGCTATGAGATGGTCCGAGGGGAGCACAAGGAGTTGAGCGTCTTCATATTTTTCCATCGCCGCTATAGCGGCGACAGCTATCGCAGGCGCTGTGTTACGGCCATTGGGCTCAAGAATGATTGTTTCAGGTTTTACACCAACAGCTTTCAAGTGTTCAGCCATCAGGAATCGATGGTCATCATTACATAGAATTATTGGGTTGACACACTGGGCAATACAGGAGAGCCTGGAAACAGTTTCCTGCAACATAGAGCCACCACCAAAAAAATTATGGAACTGCTTTGGAAATAGTTTACGTGATACAGGCCATAGGCGTGTGCCCATACCTCCTGACAGGATTACTGGTATTAGCATCTATCTACAAAATGCCCACACATCTGGAATTTAATAAATTCTAGATTCAGCCATTATTAATAACGCGTAAGGACACCTTATTAGGTTTGTCGTCATGGCCACCAGCTGGCAATTGTTCAGGTACCAATTTCTTCATTGTTTCACGGAGCGCATCTTCATCAAATGAATATGTCTCTTTTTCTAGCTGACTAATTGTAGTACACAGCTTATTCCAGTTAACCTTTCTGCTCTTGGCTAACATAATTTTATCAATTTCAGTCTTATCCAGATTTTCCTCTTCATGGAACAATTCCTCATAAAGTTTTTCCCCTGGCCGTAACCCAGTATAGATGATCTTGATATCTTGCCCTGGTTTCCTCCCAGACAGTCTAATTAACTGCTCTGCTAGATACCGAACCAGTACTGGTTCACCCATATCCAGGACAAAAATTTCACCCCCTTTTCCTATTACACTAGACTGAAGTATCAGTTGGCACGCCTCAGAGGTAGTCATGAAGTATCGAGTCACATCAGGATGCGTTACTGTAACGGGTCCACCTTTTTCTATCTGCTTTTTGAATAGAGGGACTACACTTCCAGCTGATCCCAATACATTGCCGAAACGTACCGTAATAAATTGAACATCAGAATGTTCGTTAAGTGTCTGGCAATACACCTCAGCAATGCGTTTTGTTGTCCCCATGACGTTAGTTGGGTTAACGGCTTTGTCCGTTGATATCAAAATAAATGTCTCGGTACCATATTTTTGTGCTGCCAATGCAACACACTTTGTTCCAATAACGTTATTAGATACTGCCTCTCGCACTTGATCTTCTAGCATTGGAACGTGCTTGTAAGCTGCAGCATGAAAGACATAATTTGGTCTATATTTATTAAATACCCTTTCCAGATTTGATGAATCACACACATCACCTAGTATTGCGTAAAATTTAACATGTGGAAATTCACTCCGCAGGTCATTCTCTATGCTATAAAGGTTGAATTCACTCCTCTCGTATAAAATCAGTGTTGATGGCGTTAAGCTTGCCAATTGCCTGCACAATTCCGAACCAATGGATCCCCCGCCTCCGGTGACAAGTATCGAATGTCCAGTTAAGCCCTCTTTGACTTTATCCCATCTAAGCCGAACAGGATCGCGACCCAAAAGATCATCAATCAAGACTTCACGCAGGGCACTGGGACTTGTCTGTCCACTCACCAAATCCTGTAACTTCGGCAGTGTTCTAAAAGGGACACTTGCCTGTTCACAACTCTCTACAATCGTTCTCATTTGCTCTGTAGTAGCGCTGGGTAACGCAAGAAGAATAAGATCAATCGCCAGTTGATCAGCCAAGCCAGGAATGGAGTCTGTCCCTCCAACAACTCGTATACCATGTATTTCTTTACCTAATTTGTATTGGTCGTCGTCGACGAATGCTACGGGTTCATGTAGCCTTGGTGCATTCTTTAATAAGTCACGCACCAACATCTCACCGGCCGCACCGGCACCGACAACAAGCACCCTACTGGTATTTTCTGCACTGAACTTACGATCTTTTATCAACCGATAAATGAAACGTGGTGCACCCAGCATCACTATAAGCAAGACAGGATAAAAAACGAATACTGAGCGCGGAACATAATGGAGGCGTGTTATAATGAAGATACCAAAGGCAAGAATCAAGGTGCCAAAAAATACGGCCTTTACAATCCTGACAAGATCGGGAATTGACGCGAATCGCCATACGCCTCGATAAAGACCAAAGGTGACGAATACGAGCCCCTGAACTACAATCACAACTGGAATAAGTACAAGTGCCTTCGTTATAAATTCGGTGGGGATATCTGATAAGTTGTAACGCAACCAATACGCTAAAATCCACGCTACTGGTATCATCAATATATCGTGGACCATGGCAGCCCACCTGCTGCGCAAATGGCGCATGGAAAACAGCATCTTTTTCATACTAGTTACATTCTGGCTCTGATTCATCTATAGGTACTTCTATTAATAAATAACTCCTTCTACCCCACGAGGGGGTACCGAGGTCCCTCCGGGAGAAGGTTGGGATGAGGGGGTAACAAATCAGTGTCTCAGCTTTGTATGCTCCCCTCGCCCCCGGATCGAGTCCGGGGCAGGCTCTAGCCCTTTATGCCCTAGGGGTTACTCCCCGGAGGGACCTCGGCGCCCCCTTGTGAGGTAGAGGGGATTGATAGAGGTGCCCCTTTATGATGATGTGTGCATGTATTACTGCTCGTTAACTTCTGTATGCCCTATCTCTTTGGCCAAAATGACCATCGCACTCCCCAGCAGAGCCAAACCGCCCAGCAGGTACCATAACCAAAGAGGGCTTAGGCCTACGACCACCATTGTAGCCATTACTGCCATAAATATACATAAGATCATCACACTTGCCGCTACCTGCCCATGGCTATATCCCAATTTTACTGCGCGCTGATATAGGTGGGAACGATGGGCCTTGGCGATATTTTCACCCTTTAGTAAACGCCTCATGAGGGTAAAAGTCGCATCTCCCAAAAAAACACCGAATAATAAGACAAAGGCGTCTGTAGGCATGTTGTACTGATTTACCCCCACCAAAGTGCAAAAACCAAAGAACATACCCAGTGTGGTACTCCCCACATCACCCAGGAATATCCTTGCCGGAAACCAATTCCAAACCAAGAATCCCAGTCCAATCGATGCCACAACCAGGCAGATTAACCCAAATTCTATACCTCCACTATATATAAACCAAAGATCCAAGGTTACCGCAGCAATGATGGCCTGTCCCGTAGCAAGGCCATCTATACCATCCATAAAATTATACAGATTAATCATCCACACCAGCCAAAACAAACTCACTACAACTAGAAACAAAGTAGCGTCTATTGACATAACCCCAAACTGAATGACTTTAAAAGGTCCGAACAAATATATAATTAACCCAGCTAAACCGAACTGGAGAGGTAATCGCGCACAGGGGGATATATCATATCTATCGTCTAGCCAGCCCAGATAACTAATTGATATTACCGCTATGGACACTACCAAAAAAAATGGTAATTGCTCATGTCTGAATAGACTGAGCACCAATAACACCACTGAAAGTACAATGGCAAAAACTACACCTCCCCCTTTAGGGGTGGATAATTTATGGGAACTACGTTTATTGGGTATATCAAGTATGGATTGATCTAGCGCCAACTTCTTTATCCAACCAGTAATCATCAGGGTTGACAAAAAACTCGAAAGAATAATTAACAACTGAAAAAAGATACTACTCACAGCACACTACATATTGTCTTTTCAGAGGCGTCAAGAATCTGACAATAAATATCACAGATCATTTGCTCAAAAATTTTCGTGGGCGGTAACCAAATTCCTTAGTTGCATTGCAATGTTCAAATTGCATATCGATATTTATTCGATCAATCATTTCAGGTGTAAGATATCTAAAACCAGGGATGGCCCTAATTATGCTCAAAATTGTTTTAAATACTATAACGGGAACACCTACTATTCTTGGTGCTCGACCAAGCGAGTCAAATACTCTGCTTACCATGGCTCGATAACTCATTACTTCGCCTCCACTTAGATCGTAGGCCTTGCTGAAGGTAGCTTCATTAGTTAAAGCCTGTAAGCAGGCCTTAGCCAAGTCATCCGCGTGAACAGGTTGTCTCTTCCCAACACCCTTTCCTATTATTGGAAAGAAACCGAACCTGCCAATTGTGCGTGCAATAGCACTGATATTTTTATCCTGCCCAGAACCGTAGATCAGTGTTGGCCGAAAAAGTGTTAGACAAAAACCCTTCTCATCCGCGATATCACCACATAATTTTTCTGCAAACTCTAAGCTACTTGCAACATTTCTTTCTTTTAAGCTGTTAGACTCACGTTTAGTAAAAATACTTGTCGAACTAAATGCGATTACCCTGCTCACTTTCCCTAAACTGATCTGACTCAAATAATTGGGCAATAGCCACAAAGGCGCCAAATGAATTATATTTCTCGCTTCGAAAAAATCACTCTGATTTACAGGACCCCCTATGTCACATTCAAGCCATTGCAGATTGGAATGTGATGGCTGACCATATGCTTTTCGTGTTACCGCTACAACTCTATAACCAGAATTCAGCAACCTGGGCAATAGATATTTCCCCACTAAACTACTTGCGCCTGTAACAAGCACTTCTTTTTCTTGTTTTCCTGTTTTTATACCTACTTTGTTCTTTCTAAGGATTTCTTCAAATCCTCCAGGAAATTCTGTGCGGTCGCTGTTAGTACCATCTCGTCTTTTGAAAACCACATCCTTGAATGAAATAGCCATAAAATGCAACCAGATTCCTGGTATGACAATCAACGCCAGTAATGTATCCAAAATTGACGTGGCATATTTCCAATAATATCGCGCCATACCGAAATGCTTGTGCCAGGATACACGTAGCGGTGTGTGTTCACTACAGGCGCCCTGATAGTGAACCGCTTTTAACTTTGGAACGAACAATATCTTATAGTGTTTCTCCCGGAATTGTTTACACCAATCCAGATCTTCGCAATGGAGAAAATAGCCAGAATCCATATACCCCGTTTTCCTGAACGCGCTCGCTCTAACAAACATAAAAGACCCTGATATTGCTTCAACCTCAACAGGTTGATCGGGTAGTTTGTCGGAGCGCAAATCATAGGCGCCATTTTTCCCTGCACTGGCCATCAGTTTACCCAAACCAAACATATCTACCAAGCCATTCCACAAACTCGGTTCCCGGCGCCTGCACCCCCTTTGCTCACTCCCATCCGGATTGAGCACCAAGCAACCACTCATACCTACGTCTGGCTGTTCCTCCATAATTTTGTACAATCCTTCCAAAGTGTCACGCGCAATCAGATTATCAGGATTAAGTAGCAACACATAGTTTGTCGCGACACATTTAAGCGCCAGATTGTTTGCTTTCGAGAATCCTATATTTGCCATATTCTCAATTACACGAAGCCTGGGGTCATTTCCGTGGTGCAATCGAAGGAAAAATAAGCTGTTATCATTTGACGCGTTATCAACAATAACAACCTTAACGGGGATAGTGGATGCAAGCACATTATCGATACACCGCAGTAGAAGTCCTCCAGAATTATAGTTGACAACTATTACGGTTATATCTACTTTATTGTCCACGCCGACTCATCAAAAGTTTAATGCTTGTACCTTCCATTGCATTCCATATATCGCGTGTCTTAATTGTTCGAGTTCTTTGAATATTACGCCGTTTCCTAATTGCCTGGCCAACCCCCTTTATCGCGTCCCATTTACTTCTTAATATCAACCTTCCACGACCCTTATAGACATACCAAATAATGGTTAATATATTGAGACATAGATGGTAAACCATATATAGCACTAACAAGGGAAGCGGCATATTCTTTATAAAAGTCCACACCAGATTTCTATGACCGTAATAAACTGAAAAATCGCTATCCTGTCCAGTTGTTGCCGAACCAACATGGCTCACTACCGCCTTACTTACGTATAGGCATCTATACCCCAACAAACGTAACCGGAAACTCAAATCGACGTCTTCAAAATAGCAGAAGAAATCTTCGTCAAATCCTGAGACCTCATCTAAAATTGACTTCTTATACATCGCTGCTGCGGCACAGGGTGAAAAAATATCACAATCCTCAAGTTCGTTTAATTTTCGGTTTACTCCATGAAGCCTCCTCCATGCTAGCCCACTAACGTGATACACATCACCAACACCATCAAGCTCATGTTTGTTACCCTTTTTGATTAGCGTAGAAGCAAAGAAACTATATTTTGGGTTCTCTTTAGCCGCATTGGAAAGATTTAGCAACCAGCTCGGATCTGGTATTGCGTCTGGGTTCAGCAACGCTACCCAATATGTATTGACATAATCACGCAAGGCAATATTGTTAGCAACCGAAAACCCAAGATTGCTATCCTGCCTGGAAATAATCAACTGAGGATACCGCTCATCTAATCCTACTAAAGAATTATCTGAACTGGCGTTATCAATAACAATCACTTGATTAGGCATCAAGGTTTGCCTGTAGACAGCATCAAGGCATTCCTTAAGTAACTCGCCCGCGTTCCAATTGACTATAACAACTGCTATACCAGTTCGCATCTCAAACTATTTTACTTTTTCCGCGTAGATCTTTTGTGCTTACAGCTATGTTGCCAATCAGCATAAAATAAACCACCCCGCCGCAAGTGGACGGGTATTAATAGTAGGTGCAAATATTCGCACAACGATGGCCATCGTTTACGCGCATCGTGCGAATAAATTCGCACCTACAGATTACGTGGCAAGCCACGGGAATATACACCCTCAGTGCTTTAACTATAGGGGTTATAGCTCCAACCTTCACTCTAGTATTTCTCTTATTACATATATGGGCTTACTTTGGGTCTCATGATAAGTCCGGGTCTGCAATTCACCAAGCAAGCCAAACATTACAAATTGAAGACCTGTAAAGATAAGCAATACTGCTAACAACAGCAGTGGCCTATCACTTAAGGGCGTGTCAAAAAATAATCTTTGTATTGTCAAATAAATTGCTATGCCAAAACCTACTACCCCACAAGGTATACCTATTAACCCAAAAAACTGTAATGGTCTGGCAGAATAACTTAACAAAAATTTAACCGTAACAAGATCCAGGACAACACGTATCGTTCTCGAGATACCATACTTCGAGGACCCTGCTACTCTTGGTCTATGGTTTACTTTTACTTCTGCAATGGTCACACCCATCCAACTCGCAATCGCCGGAATAAAACGATGCATCTCCCCATATAGGGCAATATTCTTTACTACCTCACTTCTAAAGGCCTTGAGCGTACATCCATAATCATGCAAGTTGACATCCGTTGTATATGAAATGATCTTGTTTGCAATGATGGACGGCAATTTTCTTGCTATAAACGCGTCTTTCCTTGCGTGCCGCCAACCACTTACCAGATCATAACCATTCTCGATCTTTTCCAGGAGTTTGGGTATGTCATGCGGATCATTCTGCCTGTCAGCGTCCATGGTAACAATAGTGCTGCCTCTAGCGTGGTCGAAACCCGCTGACATCGCTGCTGTTTGGCCAAAATTTCTCCTGAAACGAATTATTTTTATATTATCATTCTTCTTCTTGAATTCGATTAAAAGCTCAACTGTTTTATCTTTAGAACCGTCATCTACGAATATGATTTCATATGATTTGTTCAGCCCATTCAGCACCTCAGATAACTCTTCACAGAGTGGCTCCACATTCTCTTCTTCATTGTAAATAGGCAACACAACTGACAAATCTAGTAATTCTGTTTTATTCATTTTGGCCTCTGATGCTGTGATATCCCGGATCCTCCGTCGGCTTGGATTATCTTAAATATAGGCCAAACCGACTGTTTTTAAATTAAGGGCACTTCATTAATTGATAACTCCTTCTCCCTCCGGGAGAAGGTTGGGATGAGGGGATAATGAAATCAATATCTCTGCTTTGTTTGCTCCCCTCACCCTAGCCCTCTCCCGGAGGGAGAGGGGTTTCATAGAAGTGCCCTTAAAAAGAAATGCTTCATTATCAATTAAAGTTTTCCTTAACACCAAGGATATCGTGCCCAACCATATCCAGTTTGCTGATTTTGTCCGTTTGAACAGTATCGACCCATGAAGGGCCATACCAACCCAGTACGTCACTCATCAACTCATCAGAAAAAGTATCATCCCAGCTTGTAGGCCAGTTCACTCTGGATGACAATATCCTTCTGTCATAATCTGATACCCTGCTTACTGCCAGCATGATTGCCTCTTTTATGCCGCTAATGGTAGGTTGACCTGATATGATATTATCTGAGATTTTCCGCAGAGAATCCTTGTCCTTGTTCATGCATTCACTGGTTACAACTACCATGCCTGCGGCGGCCATTTCTATTGGCACCAAACTTGGGTGTGGCGTATCCATGAGGCTTAACCCAATATCGAAATCAGGTAATATTGCCTGATAAGTGTGCAACGCGAGTTTGCCAATCATACGTATCTTATAATCTTTTGCCAGCACCGCTTCTCCATAGGTGGTACCCATCGCCCAGAATTCCCATTCTTGGTTATCAAAAATTCCGTCTTCAATGCACCGCTTGAGCGCAATCATGCCTACTTCATACATGTTTCGTGCAGCATGGGCATCCGATCTGGCGTAAAACATCAGCTTCCTTGGCTTCCTGTTGGAAATTTTTTTCTTATCGACGTCGAACGACAACACGGCATTACTGAAGTGCCTGGAATGCCTTTTACCCGCTTCTCCATCAACCGAATAAACACCATAACGATGCTCCTTGAAATAACCTTCGAGTAATTCTGTTGAGAACAAGGCATTGTGCGGTAACGCATAAGAATGCTCAGCCAATGCATGATACGTACCCATAGGGAAAGTAAATGGCTCAAATTCCTGTATGAGATACAGAAATTTCTGCGCGCCCATTTCTTCAACTGCATTATGCGCTATATAGGCTGTCCACCAGGTAGTGGCTACCATTATGTCGTTGCTGTTTACGGTAACTGGAATGGTCCTATCATAGCTGTAAATGAATTCGACTTGGTCAAACAACCCTTCTAAACCCGCGTAGCGTTGGATCTCTGCACACCAACGGTCTGGATCATATTCACATTCATCCACAATAATAATTCTTACCTGACAACCTGATTGATAAAAACGTTTTGCCAGATTGAACTTGCCAATATAGCCACCAAAAAGTGCATCGAATCTTAGTTCGGGAACAATTATATTTACCCTTTCTGGGGTTTCATTTGTGACGCGTAATTTTAATGGTGCCATTTTGTTCTCAAGAAACTCCACCCTGTGGATATTATTCTGGGCATCTATCTGCTTCCTTGCATTAACCTTTTTTTGGAGTACATTCATTAACAAGCCCATTAACAACCAGTTACAATGATAAACAAGACATGACGCGAGTAATCGTACCTCTGCATCATTCGTCGTATGCCGACGTAACCAGATCGACAGATGAGCAACGGATAGGCGCAATATGCTGACCGGACGGCCATTAAACAATTTCAGCGCTTTATCATGCTTAGGACTTGTATGATTGCCACGTAGCAGGAGCAATTCAGACGTTAACTGTAGCCTTCGATATTCATTGTTATAAATAGCCAGCAAGCGGTCACGGAGCATTAATACATCCCTTTTGAACTTGCCCGATTCTGAGGTACCCATTATTTTTTTTCTGATGGCGCGGCCTACAATTCCTGTCCATTTGAATATACTTGTTAGTTTCTTGCCAATACTTCGTGCATCAAAGTCACAGTGACCAATAACATTGTTACCGTATTGAATATAGTCGTAGAGTGGCTTGTCAATATACGTCATGCCACCATTGAGCAATGCGACACAGGCAATCCAATGATCATGGTAACTATCCCCAATGCGCTCCGGAAAAGGCAGGATGTGCTTCAGGAGTGAATACTTGAATAAGGAAGCAGCACCAGTAACAGTATTAGCGATAAGCAGGGCATCCAGGTCAGTAAAATTATTTCTTCGACCCTGCCAATAGGTATCAGCTTGTACGACACCGTCCTCACTGACAATCCGCATATCTGAATAGACAAGCGCTGATTCACCAATTTTAGAAAGCGACAATTCTAGCTTATCCTCGTACCATTGATCGTCCTGGTCTGACAAGGCGATGAAGTTAATTCCAACAGGTACTCTTCTTAGACATTGTTCAAAATTTTTACAGAAACCCGTATTCTCTCTATTCTGGTGCAAACGGAATCTTTTATCTTCCGAACATATTTCCAGCATCTGCCTATAAAGTTCAGGAGGTGACGCGTCATCATTGATAATACATATCCAATTCTTGTGACTCTGCTTTATGATTGACTGTATCTGACGTATAAATGCACTGATATCAGGCTTGTATGTCGCCATACAGATTGCAACACTGTCTTTTCTGTCAGACGCAATGACTGGAATATCACAATCGGTATCAACCTCAATCGTCTCTACAAATCGCGTATCCCCAAGATAAATTTCTTTCCTCTGGCCATCTGCAAGATAGGCCCACAACAACACAGTACACGTTCTGCCAATAAGGTCTGGACCTAGCTTTACAGTACCCCAAAACCCCGAGAGCCTACTATGACCACTATCATCAAGACCCATATGCGCATGAAAAACATCATCTCTTGGCTCATTGAACCAGCCTATTTCCTGTTCATCTTCATCAATAACAATTGTCAAGCGGTTTATCGCCACAGCGGTATGGAAACAATAGCCACTCACGACATGAATATGCCCTGACCCGACTTCAATTAGATCGTTAAGACCCTTCTCCAGGTTCCAGAATAATTGTTGCATTCGCTATTTATTGTTGGGCACTTCTATTAATAGACAGTTCCTTCCACCCCACGGGGGGGTACCGAGGTCCCCCAGGGAGAAGGCGAGGATGAGGGGATATTAAAATAAAGGACATGACCCATAACCGCAATTACATCCGAAGACGAAAATCTTCCGCATCTAACGACAGATTTGGGTTGTAGAAAGGATCACCGGAATCAAGTATTGTCTTATGCCGTTGACAGAACCATGATTTTTCCCTGCTAAACCTGTTCTGCTTGTCCTTTGTATCTTCATACCCGCGCGTCTTGGACTCATAATGATAGGCCTCGGCGTATGGCGTGAATATATTCCAGTAGCCCTTCTCCTGCACACGCAGACAAAAATCAACATCATTACAGGCCACGCCCAGATTTTCCTCATCAAATCCATTAACCTCGTTAAATATCGCACTCTTTACCATCATACATGCGCCGGTCACAGCGCTTACATTCTGCAAAATATTCAGTTTGTTAAAATAACCAGCACGGTTGGCCGGGAAGTGTTTATGTGCGTGTCCGGCGTAACCACCAATACCGACAATAATACCGGCATGTTGAACGGTATTGTCAGGGTAATAGAGTTTTGCACCAACAACGCCCACCTCAGAACGCTGTGATTCCTCCAGCAATGACTCTATCCAATCCCATGATATGATTTCAATATCATTATTCACTATCAACAGGTGTGCACCTTTTGCCTGGCACGCACCATAATTAATTAGACTCGAAAAGTTAAACGGAATGTTGTGCTCATAAAAGTGCACACGACTGTCTCTTTTCTCGTATTCCGCCATCTGTTCAAAGGTGTCGGTTAACCCACTATTATTGGATATGCCTATAATCTCAAAATCCTTATAAGATGATTTTTCGAGAATAGAACCTATGGACATGCGCAACAATTCTGGCTTGTCCTTGAACGGAATAATAATACTAACCAGCGGCTTGGCCGCTTCACTGATATGCTGTCTTACTCGGTAAAAATGTGGCATATTTGCATTACACACATCACCCTTGATCCCCCGTCTCTCTAATGCCTGCTCCAGGGCAAGCCTTGATCCAAGCAATGCACCAGGCTTGGCATCCGTATCAAAACTGGTTGAGTTCTCGATCATACGCCAGTGATACAGTACCCTTGGGATATGCACGATATTACTGGTCAATTCAGTTAACCTGAGCATCAGATCGTAATCCTGTGCGCCATCACACTCAGAACGAAACCCATCCACTTTCTTAAATAATTCCCTCTTCACGACCAACAAGTGGGTAACATAATTATGCGATAAGAGTAAATCCGGAGAATAATCGGGTTTGAAATGAGGATTCGCGAATTTCCCGTCCGGATCAATAAAATCCTCATCGGAATACATCACCTCAGGGTTTCTATCGTTGATGCAACGCACAACCTCATAGAGTGCATCAATTGACAGCTCATCATCATGATCTAAAAACGCTAGATAATCACCAGACGCCAAGGCAGCCGCAGCGTTGGATGCACCTGATATGTTGCGATTTTCAGCTAAATAACGCACCTTGATCCTAGGATGCTCCAGTGATCTTAAATACGCCAGCGTCTGTTCGTTCGAGGAATTATCGTCAACGATGCACAATTCCCAATTTTCGTAGAGTTGCGCCATAACGGAGTGCACGGCCTTTTCAATCAGATCGATTGCGACATTGTAGACGGGCATAACAATACTAATTTTTGGCCTTCTGGTTAACACTGGAATACGTTCCCTGATTTTATTTATTTGCTCATCCGATAACCGCTGCTCATCAACATACTTCTCATAATCCGTTTTTGCTATTCCATTGCCCCGTTTCGCCAAACCTAGCATGCCACGAATGCCCAGGCGCTTGTTTTCGCGAGTAAATATATAGAGTAATTTTGCAGCGCCCTTTACGCCATTTCTAGAAATCGACAGCAATGCATTCTGTATGGATGGGTAACGCCCCAAAAATCCGAGATAAAATGCCCTTCTAAAACGTTCCGCAATGACCCACACCCGTGAGCGCTTGATTGTCTTGAGCTCTTCCTCAAGCTTGTGGAGGCGATTCATCTCTGCACGCCGAGATTCAAGTTTCTCCTTTAGTTTCCTGTTTATTTCAACGAATTCATTTTTGGCTGTCCCGTAATCCGTCGATTGCGGCCAATCAAGTACACTACTCAATACCAGTTCATCACCCGGCCCCAAGTTTATCGGACTTAGCAGATTGAATACCAATTGCGGATCCTGACTTGTCGCCACAAATACCTGGCCCAAAGCGCTGTTTCCAGCCTCAATATTGACCATATCTGCGTTATCTTTTATGTCGCAAGCCCCCTCATAATTGAATATCAGCTTATCCGCTGTAGTATCGTGCGCCCGCAAAACCAGTTTCAGTGTATATATATGGAAATAACCTTCGGTCTCCGCCGGGTCGAATCGTAGCACCTTGATATTCGCTTGTGGCCCCTTTATAACCAGATCAATATTCTGCCGCGCCTTACCATAAGACGCAGATTCTGAAACAACACAGGCCTCATTATAAGTCGAAGCATCCAGCCCCCAGTATAATTTTGGGTGAAATGTGGGCGTGGTTTCATTTACACCAAGTTGCCCATGAAGCAAATTTTCTATTTTTCCACTTTCCACATCAGCATGTATAAGCCGTTGTAATTTGTCTTCCAGGCCAGCAAAACTTAGAAGATCAAGGCTGTATCCAGGATGGATCTTCGCAAAACAGTGCAGGATAAATGCCTCAACATTATCGATACCAGATTCATTAAATAACTGCCCGGCTGCATCAGGATAAGCATAGCAAAAATAAAACAAGGCACGGAACAGGACAAATTCAGCAGTAATCTCAATACCAGGTTTCCATTCATTATCGATTATTTGATATTGTTCAGACCCGTCTATAACGATATTGAATGGAAGCAGATCATATATATGCGTCCCGGCTGAGTGCACATCTTTCACAAAGTGATAGTACTGATCAATTAACTCAACAAGCTCATCAATACCCTGTTGACTGCGCACACAACGCAACCAAATAGAGGAAAGCAAAGGACCATCAACAAATTCTGCATTACCAACTATCTGCTCAAGAATACAATTGTCTTTGGTTGCAGTAATCTTCTGCAAAGTATGCTTGGTTACGAGTGCAGAGTCTCTTCCCTTTCTTGTGATCGTTCTGAATTCCTGTTTTCTCCCGCCTGTCGATATATGCGAAAAATCAAATGGGCTGTAACTATCAATTGATTCGCGATTATTGGACAAGACGAACAGAAATGAGTTGGAAAATTTATTCAAAGCACCTGCCTGTTGAATTGCCTCCCAGAGAATAAACTCATCGGCATTCGTCTTGTATTCGCGCAAATAATCCCTTGAACGGATCCCTGATAACAGGGAAAACGAGTATTTATTTTTCTTTACAAAAGAATCAGACAGTATCGTTGTGGGGATCTTGTAATCCGGAAATGGAAAGTACGTATCGTATAGCCGGAAACCACTGCTACCAATCAATGTTTCCCATTCATCAAGATCGTAGGTCTTTATATTGTGGCTTTCCGGATATCCGTATACACCCACATAAGGCTTACCATAATGATCCTCACTGGCCCCTAATATGTACTTGAGTCCAAGTCGGTTTTCTATTGCGATAAAGACCACACCCGTTGATTTAAGAGCCTTTTTAATCTGTCCCAGGATTCCGAGAACTGCCGTCTCATCAGAAGTGGCTTCCGAATAGAAACGGCTCGCATACTCCATGACGCCAATGAGAAAAACTACATCATAATGCCCGTCTGGTAAATCCAGGGCATTAAAATTACAATTGATGATGTTTACATTCTCAAGATCACGGCATCGTTTACGTGCAATATCCGCTCTTATAGCGCTGCCTTCCACTGCATCGACACTAAGCTTCTGTTCCCCAAGGAACCGGCTTATTGCACCGCATCCACACCCTAGCTCAAGCACATTGTTGGCAGACGAATAGTTAAAGCCACGCAAAAGATTTCCTCTCTTTACGTTCAAATGGTACTCAGAGGGCCAATCTATGATTTTTGATTCCAATTCGATGGACAATGAAGAGAGGTCCTGGGCATCAGATACCACACCCCTGACATATTCTTCATGTACCTTGCCATCAGAATATGCAAATTCTTCTTTGCTATCTTTCGTCTGTGCTATCCATACGCCATTGTTGCCTAATTCCAGTGAGTTGATTTCTGCTATTACCGGTTTCATAGCGTAACGACGTTATCCTCTTCGACACTGATTTCCTTAATTTGCATACCAAGATCCGCAATTCCAAATGATTCTCCATCATCTTCTATTCTGAGGTGTATGAGATCGTATCTGCGGTCCAACGGCAGGTGATCATGTACTTCATCATCACTCGCGACCCCGAGTGATATAAAGTAATCCCCCGCTAGAAGTTTACAGTCAAATCTGAAGTGTAGGACCGAATATTCATTTGCCTGTTTACCCTGTACACCCATTTTTTTCTTACGCGTATTTGCACCATACACCTCCACACCATCTACGGTCTTCACTGTTAAACCATAAATTGGCGCCAGAACTTTCTTGCGGAAATAGACAATGACATATATATCGATCTGCTCCCCATTCCTGCACAACATTGGGTCGATACTACTATCCGCTTTGACCAGATAATCCAGTATCATGGCACTCTGATCACCCCATCTGTGTTCAGTGGGGTTATAATTACGCCTTTGGGAACAACCATCAATATTCGGATCCTGATTTAAACCAGACATAAAGCCAGCCAAAGGGATCATCTTATAAGGCAATCTACTTTTCTGAGAACCTGTCTTTTCTCCAGCAGTCGCGGTGTGTCCAAACATAAAATCCAGATAGGCATTGACCACTTCGCGGGAAGTGCCTATCTGCATGACATTGCCACTGTCAATAAATACAGCCCTGTCACAATGATTGACTACCAGATCTGTTGCATGGGTTACAAAAATGATTGTTTTTCCAGATTTTTTCAGCTCCTCGAATTTCCTAAAACACTTGCGCTGAAAACGAATATCCCCAACAGAAAGTGCCTCATCAACGATTAGAATGTCGGGATCCATATTAATGGCTACCGCAAAGGCCAGCCTGATATACATACCACTCGAATAAGTCTTTACCGGCTGATCAATGTATTCTCGTATTTCTGAAAACTCGACAATCTCATCGAACCGCTCTGTTATGACACGATCTGGGATACCCATGATTGCCGCATTCGTATAAATATTTTCACGTCCGGTAAATTCGGGATTAAAACCCGCTCCCAATTCCAGCAGTGCTGCGACTCTTCCATTTACAATCACTTCACCTGAGGTTTCCGTTATAGTATCTGATAGTATTTCCAGCAATGTAGACTTGCCCGACCCATTCCTGCCTATAATCCCTATCGCCTCACCTCTCATTACGTCAAAACTGATACCTTTTAGCGCCCATACTTCTTTAAATAATTTGCCTCTTCGCCCCAAAATGAGTTGCCATACACGATCAAGTGGCCGTTTGTACACAAAAAAGCATTTTTTTATATCGTTGATGCGTATCGCAATATCAGAGGACATCGGCAAATCCTCTGCGAGTCTTCTGGAAAAAAACATACCCCAACCAACAAATAATGATACTGGCAATACTATAGCTACCGAGTTGAGACCAATTTGGCATACCTCCATTTAACACAACAATTCTGACCTGCTCTATTATCACAGTTAGCGGATTGAGATAGATGTACTTCTGTAGAACTTCAGGTAATGCTGAAACAGGATAAAATATGGGGCTTAAAAATAGCAGCACGGTTGTTAGCACACCGACTATCTGCACAACATCCCGCAAATAGACACCAATGGACATCAGAAACCAGATAAATCCCAATAACATTACGAGATACGGAAATATAACTATGGGTAGATATAAAGCTGTCCAGTTGACATAACCATTTACCAGCATCTGAAATGTCATGAGTACAGCAACACTAATAAGAAGATGGAACAATGCAGTAGCCACGGTCACCCATGAGAGCACCTCTAAAGGAAATACCACTTTTTTAACGTACTGTGTGTTTGCAATAATTGTGGTTGGCGCACGGTTTATACATTCTGCAAACATGGCGTGCACAATTAGCCCAGCAAATAAACTTAAAGCAAAGTCAATATTCGACCCACTGTTGGTACCACTACGCACCTTGAAGACAAATCCAAATACAAACGTGTAAACGGCCAACATCAAGAGCGGATTCAAAATGGACCAGGATAGCCCGATAATTGACCCTCTATAGCGTCCAACCACATCACGCTTCGTCAGATTTCTGATGAGTGAATAGTTTTTACTGAGCCCTGTTACAAGAGCCGTAAAACCTGTAGAGAATATACGCCTTGACATTTATATCGGTCTCGTGGATTTGGACAGAGCCTGTAGAATCGCACACCAGGCAATGCCGGATATTAGTAATCACGCATGATCCCCAATCCAAAACCGGGGACCTCTGATTAATTCGTGATTCCGGCCGTAGCGAAGCGAAGAGCCGGAACCCAGAGTAATAAAACCAATGTCACTGGATTCCCGCTTTCGCGGGAATGACGGAACCGGAATTAATCAGAGGTCCCCGGTATTTACTCTAGGTATGAATTGAACCTGACACTGCTAAATTACCGGGCATCGTGGCTGAAGAAAATTCCTACAAAACTTTATCGTCCAATAAACCCAGAAGATATTTGCCGTAATTATTCTTGCTCAGTGTGCGCGCAAGATTTCTCAATTGATCTTCATCTATATACTTCATCCGGTAGGCAATTTCCTCTGGACAGCATATTTTCAGTCCCTGCCGCTTTTCAATTGTTTCGATGAAAGTAGATGCCTCCAGCAACGATTCATGGGTACCGGTATCAAGCCATGCCATCCCTCTCCCCATCAATTCGACAGAAAGCTCCCCCATTGTCAGATAACGCTTATTTATATCCGTAATCTCCAATTCACCCCTGGCAGACGGTTCTATTGACTCGGCTATACTGACAACACGGTTATCGTAAAAATAAAGCCCAGTCACAGCATAACGTGACTTAGGGTTTTCCGGCTTCTCCTCAAGGCTAACCACCTGCCCATCAGCATCAAAAGAAATAACCCCATATCGTTCAGGATCATGTACTGGATACGCAAAAACTGTCGCGCCTGAATCCTTGCGTGCCGCATTGACCAGGAGATTAGAAAAATCGTGGCCATGAAATATATTGTCCCCCAGGATAAGCGCACAGTTGTCATTTGCGATGAAAGACTTTCCAATAATAAACGCTTCAGCCAAACCCCGTGGCTCTTCCTGCACTGCATAATCAATCTTGATACCCCATTGCCGACCATCCCCTAACAGCTGCTCGAAGCGTGGTGTATCCTGAGGAGTCGAGATCAACAGGATATTTTTTATACCCGCAAGCATGAGCGTGCTTAACGGATAATATACCATTGGTTTATCGTATATTGGCAGGAGTTGCTTGGATATTACTGTAGTAACCGGATACAGACGCGTACCGGCACCTCCCGCAAGAATTATACCTTTAGTCATTCTTCTCCCAACCCCAGCCTTTGTCTTTCGTAGGTATTACGTGCAACCTCTTCATTCCATGAACGGTTCTCTATGTACCATTCTACTGTTTTTCTTATTCCCGACTCGAAAGTCTCTACCGGTACCCAAGCTAGATATCGCTTAATCTTGGTTGCATCAATCGCATAGCGCATATCATGGCCAGGCCTGTCCTGTACATAGGTTATTAGTGATTCATGCTTGCCAACATTTGGATTGGGTCGTATAGCATCCAATATGCTGCAAATAGTCTTGACGACTTCCAGATTTGTCTTTTCATTGTACCCACCGATATTATAGGTTTCGCCCACTGAACCTTCGGTCATCACTTTATATAAAGCCCGGGCATGGTCATCCACATAAAGCCAGTCTCTTACGTTGTCGCCTTTACCATAAATGGGAAGTGGCTTCTCTGACAGGGCGTTTAGAATAACCAGGGGTATTAATTTTTCCGGGTACTGATACGGCCCATAATTATTGGAACAGTTTGATATCACCACCGGCAAACCATACGTTTCATGCCAGGCCCTGACCAAATGGTCTGATGATGCCTTGCTAGCAGAATAGGGTGAATTAGGTTTATACGGGGTTTCCTCCGTAAAATAACCCTCCTCACCCAATGTTCCATATACTTCATCTGTCGACACATGGTGGAATCTGAATCTGCTTTTCTTGTCGGTGTCTAGATTTTTCCAATATTGTCTGGCGGATTCCAGCAAATTATAAGTGCCAACAATGTTGGTCTCTACAAATTCAGCAGGTCCATCGATTGATCTGTCAACGTGTGACTCTGCAGCTAGATGCATAATTGCGTCCGGCCTGTATGCCGAATAAATTCTATCGATTTCATTTTTGTCACATATATCAACCTTTTCAAACCTGTAGTTCTCTGAGCCTTCTACACTTGCTAATGTGGCCAAATTACCTGCATACGTCAATTTATCTACATTAATCACCGTATTATCGGTGTTATCAATTATATGCCGAATGACAGCAGAACCTATAAATCCTGCACCACCTGTTACTACAATTCTCAAGAACGTATACCTCGGTTATTTAGGGCACTTCTATTAATTGGTAATTCCCTCTTCCTCCGGGAGCACCCTTTATATGATTTTTAAAATATTAGAAAACACGAAATTTGTATTCACAACAGCTATTTTATAATTAGCCTTTGTTTTAATATACCTAATATCCTTGCGATTGATTCTCCTTCAGTCTCCCTATCTGTATCAATCACCATGTCCGGATTAACTGGCGTTTCGTAAGGTGCGCTAATTCCTGTAAAATCACTAATCTCTCCTTGCATAGCTTTCTTGTACAAGCCCTTTGTATCTCTACTTGCACAGACATCGATTGTGCAGTCGCAGAATATTTCTATAAACCGGTCCTCACCAACAAGATTTTTCACCTTTGATCTATCTTCACGGTATGGCGATATGAAAGCTGTTAATATAATACTCCCGGAATCAATGAAAAGATTTACAACTTCACTAATACGCCGGATATTTTCAGTTCTATCTTCTTCCGTAAAGCTCAGATCAGCACATAGCCCATGCCTTATATTGTCACCATCTAGAACATAAACTCTACACCCTTGGTCAAATAACTGACTCTCCACACCATGTGCAATAGTTGACTTCCCGGATCCCGACAATCCAGTAAACCAAACCACAACTGATTTATGTCTATTTTGTTGCTCACGGTCCTGAACGTTCACCAAGCCTTGATGCCAGACCACGTCTTTATGAATTCCTGTTTTCATACCTTTTTCTTCTATAGTGTAAGAAATATACAATCAAATCATTCTGATTTGTAATTAAACAGCGCCTTATTGCTCAATAACAGCCATCTGTACGATGGTTGGATACTAACCCAACTCGGGATACTTTATTAAATAAACAGTAATATTATCTTTTTCCCATTGCTTGATAAATATGTCAGTATTTTTCGTTACATAGTAATCTAGTTTGTCACTATATTTACCCTCAAGAAACATAACTCTACCAGACCAGTGCTTTGATATTTTTCCATTTCTACTAAAACCACCTTTACGTTTATTTAACACCAAAAGCCAGTCATTATATTGCCTGAATGTATTTCGTTCATATCGCTTAAGGTTAATATCTTTATGTTTAATCGAATAGAACTTATATCTATAAGGTACATCATGGGAAGTTGTTGCCGCAAGTATATACCCGGTCACCGGGTCTGTAAGTATCTTTCGCTGTCCTTCTATTGATGACATATACTCAATCAGGTCACCCCAGACCGTATAATTATTCTTTTTTCTGACCGGTTGCAACGTATAGGTTCTCGCGTAGGGCGCATCTATAAACTTGGTTTGAATAGGTGTGAGTAAATAGACCATGAGAACAAGTATGGTAATTGGAACTAGATTACTACCCCGCAATATGTTACGCCAGTTTATAGATCTTATATTTTCTACAAAAATATAAGCCCCAAAAAATGGCAAAGTGATCATGTAACCCATCCTCCAGAGCACATCAGCGGTAGAATATCTCAGAAAAAAATCAACGAAAAATGGATTAAAAAGAGTCGCCAAAGGTATAAACATACCTGCACGGACAACAGGATGCACCCACCTGTCCTGCCTACGCCATAAGAAATACAGGATGTAAACAAAAACACCCCATAAGGTGATCGTTTCATAAAACTGGTATGTCGGGTTTGATATATAAAGATTCTTCAGGAACGGGAAAATACGATCTGCATTTATTACGAAAGGACTGACTGGTGCATGTCGCACCCGATAATAATACGAGTACACCCAAACTAAGATGGAAATAATTGTTACCGCATATGCAATGAATAGTAACCTTGTATTTTTTGTTTGCACATGATCAGTACTTGTTTTTTTGGTTGATAACCTAGGCAGAGAAATACCGATAAAATTTATAATTTCTGTATCCTTGACTTTATCATAAAGGACAACGAATAAAATAACCACACCCATAATGGTTGTAAACAGCGCTTCCTGGAAATGTATTAACGCCATAGCCGGGAACAAGAACAGGAGAATAGTGCTATCTCGTGCATTGGTTCTGTTGTTTATGTCAAGAATTCTGGTTATTAACAACAATGCTGTCAGGTATGCTATGTAATTAAGAAAAGAATAGGAAAGAACATAATACCGAAAATATGAGAAGATATTTACACCAAAAAATAATATGAACAGAATTGATGCTGTTAGTGCATATGCGACTTTTATTCCATTGGCCCTATTCAAATCTGAAAACAGAAAGATACTAAAATAGTAAATCCCAAGAACGAATGTAATACTGTTTGCAATCGTTGCGTGTAATATAAATTGCCTGGAATCCAGGCCGGACAAATAACGAAAAACTGCTTCCAGGTAATGCCAGTACTGGTCTGTTTGTATAGTTGAGACTAGAATATCCAGATTATAATTCAACTGGATTCCCCCCAAATGCCACCAAACATCAGCAGGTACTTCCGTATAGGGTCCTACTATTAACAAATAAATTACAACACCTGCAATCAAACCAACAGGCGGCATTAAAGCCAGTTGATTCTTACCGAAGCTAGCCAAGTTCATACGTGTCTCTGCACCGTACCCACGAACCAGGCTGCTCAGTACCGACTTATTCCGGTGGATCCATATTATGGTCAACAATAACGAATAACCCAACCATGTGACAATTACATAAAATCCCTCGACATTCAGGTGCTTAACAACAAACAAGGTCAGCACAACAAACGCATATGACATTGAAAAAGACAGTAAATATTTATGTTGATTTACCACCAACAAATTGGCCAGCATGTAACCTGGATAAAACAACACCAGGAAGTGGTAAAAATAATACATCATCTACCACTACCCCACACAATCACACGCAATGTTTTCATTGTGATAACCAAGTCAAGTATTAGCGAGTAATTCTTTATATAAAAAATGTCATATTGCAGTTTTTCGATAGCATCTTCCACCGAAGAACCATACCTATACATAACTTGGGCCCATCCAGTAATGCCAGGCTTAACAAGGTGTCGCATATCATAGTAGGGTATCTTTTCTTCCAGTTTTTTGACAAAACCCGGTCTTTCTGGTCTTGGACCAATGAAACTCATATCTCCAATAATGACATTCCACAGTTGCGGTAGCTCATCAATCCGCGATTTTCGCAAGAACTTTCCAGCAGTCGTCACCCGCGGGTCATTCTCGCTGGCCCATTTTGCACCATTCTTTTCTGCATCTTGCTTCATTGTTCTGAATTTATACAACCTGAATGTCTTTCCCTTGACACCCGTTCTGTCCTGTATATACAGGGCAGGCCCTCTGCTATCAAGCATAATCAGTACAGCAACAAAAAGCAGCAGGGGTGCAGTCAATATAAATACAGATATAGCCATAATTAAATCAACAGCACGTTTGATATTCATTGCTACCTTATGGTGAATCAAACCAAAACCGGCAGCCCTGATGAACCAACCATCCTCGACATGGAAAATGGGTACTTTGGACCACAACTCCTCATAGAATTCGGCAATATCATAAATTTTCAATCCTTGTAATCTGAAGTGCATTAGCTTGTTTAGACTTTCGGTATTAAATGCACGGTCTGTTGCGATAATGACACCGGAAACCCGATCTTCTAACAAAGAGTCTTCTATACCCTTTAATGTTTCCATGGTAACGGTTGAGTGTTTATCTCCAGAGACATCGCCATAAATATCTGGAAACAATACAAGCTCACCTGGGGATTTTATTTTCTTAAAGTCATCAGCCAGTTGTTCTGCATGTGTTGAGTTAGCCAGCACAAGCCATCGCTGATGGGTTTGCATATCCCTGAATATCTTGCTAACAATCGCCCTACATAACCCGGCCCATACAGCAAATGCCATAAGTGAAAAAGGCAGTACGCTACGCCAGAATAGGGGGCTTTCATTTATAAACGGTCCACGAGCATACAGATAAATAGAGATTAATAGTCCCGATATAACCACGCCGATAATTGCCCTAAATGAAACATTGTAGATCGAACCATATGTCTCAATACTATAAGTGTCTGACAAATATTCCACAGACAATACCAATACTGTTATAAGCAGCATAGAAGTTGAATCAATATTTACAGATCCTTCTAACCGGATAAACTGAATGAGATAAAAAGCAGAAACCAACCCAATGACATCAAGAATCAAAACTAACGGGGCTACTCTCAGTTTCGTCAGCATGAATAACTTATGCCATGCCTGCCAATTTCTCTATCCGGGACACCACGGCCTTATTTATATCCTGAACATTATAGTCTTCTTCCACTATTCTTCTTGACTCACATCCCATGCTAGAAATGAGTTCCGCATTATCGACAAACTTTTCCATTGCTTCTGCCAGTGAATCTGGATCCTTCGCAGGCACTAAATAACCGTTTACACCCTCTTCTACAAGCTGCCTACATCCAGGAACATCTGTTGCAACAATTGGCTTTCCCATCGCCATGGCCTCTAATATTGACCTTGAAAGCCCTTCTCTATAGGAAGGCAAAACAAATACCGCACTATTCTGCAAATAGGGCCTTACATCTTGCACTTCACCAAGATATTCAATAAACCCACTTGTTATCCATGCATCCAACTCAGTTTTCTTAATTGATGACGGATTATCATCAAGACCTCCCAATATCTGAAAGGTGACATGTGAATATTTTTTCTTAATCATCTTAGCTGCCATAACATACTCAATAATACCTTTATCCCTGAGCAATCGCCCCACCAGTATAAACCGGTTCATTACAGACACCTGATTGTCACAAAAGGTATATTCATCCAAATTAATGCCTGTACCATTAATTACACATGTATTATTGATGCTGGCAATGCCCTTATTTAGCAGATAATTCCTGTCTTCCCCATTCTGGAAAAACACCATACTGTTGGATTTCATGGCGTATTGATATGGCCAATATAACAACCATTGTATTAATCTTGCCTTTAGGTCCTTGTTAACAAATATATAACCCAGCCCTGTTACCATCGAACATATGACTTTTATTCGCATAAAATGTGCAATTATTGATGCATATATATTTGGTTTTATACTGAAATTAAATACCATATCCGGATGAGTATTTTTAAATACACTGTAAAATACTTGAAATACTTTTATTTCTCTGAAAATATTCAATCCTCTCCTTGACAGAGGAATATCCAGGCATTCTATGCCCTTATTCTGGAAATATTCGACCGATTTATCGTGAGGCGCAAGAATACATACCACAAACAGCTTCTCAAGTTCATCAATTAATTCTTTATAATGGCGCTCAAGATACCAAACAGTATTATGTATAATAATCAATTTACCTTTATTAGTGGACACTTTTATACGTTAACAAGCCTTCATATAACGCATGTGCCATGCCTGAAACATTAATACAGCCCATATCTGATGCTGCCAATTATATTTGGTCGTTTGATGTTGTAACCACCGCTTACGCACTTCATTAACATGAAAAACACCGGCATCCTGAAGCGCATTTTCCGATAACAGATCTTCTGCCCAATCACGTAATTCATGTCTTAACCAGGCACCTATTGGTACAGCAAAACCTTTTTTGGGCCTGTCTATTATCTCTCTAGGGATATATCTGCTTAATATTTCACGGAGAATCCACTTTGTTGTCCCGCCGCGGACTTTATATTTAAGGGGCAGTTTCTGGGCAAACTGAACAAGTTCATGATCAAGATAGGGCACTCTGGTCTCCAGGCTTGTTGCCATACTCGCTCTATCCACTTTAGTCAGGATATCGTCTGGTAGATAATCGTGTATATCCTGCCACATAGCCTGCTCAACAACATTTTTATTCGTTGCCTGCATCTGCCACCAGTTTTCTACGTTCATAGAACTCTTTTCTTGTTTCAGGATTTTGCCTGGATCAGGCACTACCGAAACCATTCTTGCGTAGAAATCTTCCGAATTAACAGCTCCCAACAAATTGCAGAATCGTTCTACCTTGTCTGCTGTAAATGCTATTTTGATGTCACCATTGATATGGTTTTTAATTTTACTTCCCATCATCAACGTTAGATCAACTGGCATATATCGCAAGAATACAGCAAGCATCGATCTGGATATATTTGGAAATTTTCCAACTCGTTGCCACAGGTCCCTGTATAAGAGATACCTCGTATATCCCCCGAATACCTCATCTGCACCATCTCCACTAAGAACCACCGAGACATTACGTTTTGCAATTGTTGATATGAGGTATGTTGGAATTTGCGATGAGTCGGAAAATGGTTCATCATAAATATCTGGTAGTCGACTTATTACCTGTAGCGCTTCATTAGGTGACAAATAATACTCTGTGTGCCTGGTCCCAAGCAGCCCAGCTATTTCTTTCGACACTCTAGCTTCATTAAATTCATCTTCACCAAACCCTACTGTAAATGTATGGACACCATCTATCGATTGACTCTGGGCAAGCGCCACAATAAGACTTGAATCAACACCACCTGATAACAATGCACCAATTGGAACATCGGCTGTCATGCGCATTCCGACCGCTTTCTTTAATTTCTTTTCTAGTAACTCAACTACTGACACTTCATCCATCAAGGATTGGTCTTCATTTTCGTCGCTGTTTAACGACCAGTATTGTACAGGCTCAGCATTTCTCGCATTATTTAGGGCATCCTCACGATGGTTTAATTTTGGAATGTGTATTCTGACCATACTGCCGGGGGCCAATTTGTGGATACCTTCGAAAATCGACAATGTGGATGGCACATAACCTCGACGTATATATTCATATGTTGCTTTTTGGCTAACTATACCATTCCATTTTTTATGCTGAGTCAACGCCTTGAGTTCCGAGGAAAAAAGGAAATTTCCATTGTTAACTCCATAATATAATGGTTTTTCACCGAAACGATCACGCACCAATGTCAGATTGGTGTGTTTCTTGTCCCATACAGCAAATGCAAACATTCCGTTACACTTTTCCAACGCCTGCTCAACACCAAATAATTCTATCATCTGCAGAAGAACCTCTGTATCAGAATGCCCTTGCAGACTACTCCCGGTCTTTGATAAATTTTTCCCCAGTTCCCTGTAATTATATAGCTCTCCATTGTATACAATGACATATCGTCCTGATGCAGAGATCATGGGCTGATGGCCGTGCTTGCTTAGGTCGATAATCGCTAAACGTCTATGCGCAAGTGCAAGACCATGCTCCGTATCTACCCATTCGCCTGAGTCATCGGGTCCCCGGTGCGACAAGGATTCCGACATTCTTTGCGCCTGGCTAATAAGTTCTGATTTATCACAAACACCCTTGGTATTTACAAATCCAACTATACCGCACATCTAGTTAATAATTCCTCGCATAGAGCTCTTTATAGCTATCTACACATTTCTGCATACTATATTGGCTGCTGACTCGCCTACGTGCAGACATGCCGAGCTGTCGACGCTTATTGGAACCCATAGAAATCATCTCTACACATGCTGTAGCAAGTGCGTCAGAATTTTCTTTCGGGACAATCTTTCCAGTGTCTGCAACAAGATTACCAGATTCACCTACATCGGTTACAATGCAGGGAATTTCACATGCCATGGCTTCAGCAATAACATTTGGAAACCCTTCACCAGCGGATGATGAAACCATAATATCGAGCACCTGATACAAATCAGGCAAATCACACCGATTCCCAAGCATGATAAACTTTTCAGGATTTGGTGAACCAGAAATCCATGATTTTATCATTGTGTTATTGGCGTCAATTCCCGCACCTACCAACAGGAACCAGACTTTCTCATCCTGCAGCTTTTGTTTTTGTATTTTTATTGCAGACTGAATAAAGTTTCTGTAATCTTTTTGCTTATCAAACCTGCCGAATCGGCCTATAACAATATCACGCTCCCCGATATTTAATGTTTCCCTGACAGGTGTGCACCGTACCTGATGATGCCTAAATACAGAAATATCACAACCATTCGGGATAACTGTCATTATCCTTCCATCATATCCTATACGGATATGGTTGTGTCTCGCTGCTTCCGCACAACAGACTATCTTTGCGGGCAAATACCAGGACAACTTTGCAGCAACCCAGGCCAATATTATTATTGATCTCTTATTATGGCTCGAATCAATATTGGATTGTCTGATATTCCAAATAACGGGCAGGCGACATAATCGCGCAACACACCCACCTAATAAATCTGCATGATATAGCCAAGTCTGAACCAGATCCGGTGATAGTTTCTTTAGTAAGATAAATAATTTGAATATCCTGACCCAACTCCATGGGTATTTACTTATACCCAGCGGTATAATTTTTATGCCGGTCCTCTCGAATTGATTGATCAGGTCTCCATTTGATAGCAGGGAAATTACAACTTGACGATAACCATCCTTGTCCAGACACTTTACTAATTGCAACAGAAAGAGTTCTGTCCCACCAATATTTAAACCCGTTGTAATATGGCAGACACTTCTCATTAAGATTTTCTGTAATTTTTAACGTAGATAGAGAAAGATCTAAATCCTGCCGTTGCCAGCACCCAATACACAGGCAAAAGAAATACTCTATGTCTGGTTGAAAATTCTCCATACCCAACAATATAGAGAAACATTATGATTGCCGATGTCGATACAAGAAATAATATTTCCGGTGCATTAAGATAGGAAGCCCTAAAAAGGAAAAACACTACAAATGGTAGGGCTAGAATCCACATCGTCACACCCGGTATAAAAAGTTCGCTGAACTTATACTGCACACCACTACTTATAATGGTCCACGGGTATGGTGCAAAAAGTGTGTGTGTGATGGATTTAGCAATTCTTAGTGCGAAACTATCCTCCGCTGTCACAGGCTCATCAGTTCTGGTTTCTTTTTGACTGCCAGCTATACGTCCGCTATTACCTGCCTCATCACTAACATTCACTTTATCGTTAAAATTTATTTCCCCTTTATTTTTAAGGGTCTTCAATATTGGATATGGATTTACTGTAAACATTTCCTCAAAATATTTATTTTGATAGTGCGCGTAACCCGTCATTATAAATGCTGCTATCATAACCACGACCAAACGTGCTACCGGCTGTTTATTACGAAACTTCATCAACAGCAAGAAGAAGACCAACCCACCATAAACTCCAATAATTGCTGGATAACGTGAAATTGCTGTTAGTACTATAAATACTGCAAATAACAGGAGCATCCTGAAAGATGGCTTATCATTGAGGATCTTAATGGAAACAAGCAATAATATTGACACTAGAAATACGGTGAGAGAGTCTTTGATAATATAGACGCCAACGCCTGCAAAGCTGGGATCCAACAAGGTCAGCCCACCTGCAAATAGGGCATATCTTTTCTCTTCGAATATGGTGCCGGCTATGTTAAATGTGATAACCGGGACAGCTGCCAAAAACAGCACATTGCCAACAAGTACCCAACGCAAATCCATGTCGGTAAGGTATTGAAATATACCTAGATACACTTCATACAGGTAATGTACTGATAAAAATATTTTTGCATAAGAGATATAGGCATCCGCCTTCCATGTCGGATTCTCTCTGCTAAGACCTGGCAATGAATATTCAGAAATATATACATCATTTCCTCGCCAATGTTCTACTAGCGCCTGTGAAAAAAGTTTGTATTGTTCGCTATCCTCAAGAACAAGCGTGCCATATGGTGACATGTATAAAAGATATATCTCGAATGACAGCCATATAATCGAGAGCAGATAAATAACAAGTGCATTTCCTAAATGCTTTTTCTCTGTCAACCACCAGATAATTATTAAAATCACAACTGCCTGACTGACGAAAAAAAGAGAGGTTATAATATAATTATACATGCACTTCGAATTAAGCGTGACACATATTACTACTTACATGAGTTTCCAGACAGAGTTAATGTATTTTGTCCGATTTTGATTTATTACTTACCCTAATTAGAATTCATAATTGAATACCTCAATATCTTTTTTATACACTTCAGCAACAATATTCTTAGTTGTTTCATTATAGTATTCTCTATAATTTTTATGGTTTGTTTTATTGAAGTGGCCTAGCTCTTCATTTATACCAATGATTTCGAATATTTTTTTTATATCTTGATCTAAATTCTCAAATTTACCAATATAATTGACGGTTATTTCCCCTTCTTTATCTATTATCCAGTCTACTTGGGGGTTTGCCTGACTTAAACCTTTCACATTATATGGCCCTACTGGTGGAATATTTCTTATTTCCTTGCAAAATTCATCAAATGGCATTAATTCGTCATATTCTAAATAATGATAAAGAGATACTAATCTATCCCATGGATTTCTGACAATGCAGAATTTGAAAGATGATTCATAGTATTTTTTTCTAATCACATTTTTCTTAAGCAAATTGAATATATCTTGGTGTCCAAATGTGGATATTCCTTTGTTCTTAAATGGGATTGGTGATTCTTCATACCTATTCTTACAGCATCCATATTTCTTTAGTATTTTATTAATGCTGCTACCCCCAGTTTTTGGTATCCAAAAAAATATGACATCTTTTGAAAAAGTTGGCCCAAACAAGTCAATTACGTGTTGTTTATACGCTTCTAAATAATATAGAAGTGTATTTTCGCCTCTTAATCTTTTTATTTTATTCATGCCATTCTTATGATATCTATTTTTAACGTACGCAAATTACGTTATAGTATTTTTCCACATATTGATATTTTTTCCAATATTGTGCATATCACGTACATACTGAAGTACATTATTGCTCATTTTCGTCCATAATTTTTTGTTATCGAGCAATATTTTCACACTATCTACAAGCACATCAAAATCCCCATTACAGACAAAACCACACTCTCTATTTTTAATAAATGAATCAGGATCCACCTCATAACTTATAATTGGTGTGCCCGCTAGTCCTGCCTGCAGGAATGTATTGGCGAACCCCTCGTGCCTGGAAGTATTTATCAACAACTTGGATGCGTCGAATACTTTCTGTATATCACTGAACTCTATGTAGTCTATTTTTTCCAGATTATCCGTTTCGTCAATACGACTGATCAAGTCTTTATCTAAAGTGCTGCCTGGCATTATCATCAAAAACTTTTCCGACGGGATTCTCCTGGCTAGCTCAACATAGAGCTCTGGTCTTTTCCAAGATTCGGCCCTGGCAACCCAAAGAATATGATTCTTGCGCACACAAGTACGTCTTCCGATAGGCACTTCTATGCTATTGAGTATTTTTATTGCCCGAAAAGCTAAATTACAATTCCATTTCTCCAGGGCCCTACGTTGATCCTCTGTCTGGAGGACTATTTTATGTGCATTTGTTATACCGAACCTAAAAAGCTTTGCATAAATCGGATTGCTCCCAATGTAGCCACCTGTTATATCAACATCATGCGCTACCGAATACATGAATATTTTTCGCTTAATTATACAGAATAGGGCGCATATCCCTGTTTCAGGGCCAGCGGCTCTCTGAATAACCACATCTGGCGATGACCTACCTATTGACCTGAATAGCTTTACCGGGGCAATCAGGTAGTCTAAATAACCCTTTTTCTTTGAGTGAGAACGGATAATGTTGACACCAAACCTGTTCTCCCACTTTTCCTGACCAAAATCACCAACGACCACGGTTACAGAGATATTTTCATCCCGCGCCAAATATTTTGCCAAGAGATACATCTGTACCTCAGCACCACCAAATACCGCTTTGCACTCCGGGTTAAATAGCGGGTAGGCATATGTGGATACTATGCAAACCCTAATTTGACGCATTAATTAACCTTCTGCGCAATGACTATCTGTGTCAGAGCAAGATTCAATGGATCGCGGCCGTTGAATAATTTTTCGAGCAAGCGATTAAAGAATACCGACAATAGCCCCAATGTTCCTGCTACATAACATATATTATATGTATCAATTATACTGAACTTCCCATCTAACTCCCGTTTGAGTTGATCCTGTGTATAGAGTTGAAAATCTTTTATAGCAGATTTTAAGACTGGTTCACTACCTCTTAATATTTTACGAAAAGCGTTAATTATTCCAGATAAAACAGGAATATTAGGCCAGGATAAATATATTGATCGTATTCTCCTGGATAGAGTACCACTCTTACCATAGGTAAAAATTATGAATCCGTCTTTTTTTAGCATTGTTTCTATATTGTTAAATACTCGCCCATTATTGTCCAAGTAACCCACTACACCCATTAATAGAGCTACATCAAACTGATCGTTAAGCTTTTCACAGTTAATATCCAATACACGGTACACTCCATTTTCATTATTTTCCTTACAAAACTCTATCATATTGTTTGATATATCGACCCCCGTCCCTTTCCAGCTATCGTTTATTTCTAGAATTTCTGACAACACGTTACCTGTACCGCAACCTATATCAAGAAGCGATATTTCTCTAGAAAAGAAATATTCAACAAGTTCTTGCTTGACATATTCTTTTCTACGGAGGGCTTCCCATGCAATTATATCGCTTTTTGACGCCTTGCTTTTATATATATTACGCCATTCGTTTACTTCATTATTAAACCTTTTCTTTATACCGTCTACTATTTTCTGATCTTCCGTCATCATAAGGGACTATATGTGTTCTGTTTGTTCAGCATTGCCAATGCATTACATTAATGATGTAAATGTGATCTAGGGAACATCTGATTGTTCGTCATTCCGGCCGCAGCGAAGCGCAGAGCCGGAATCCAGGGCAGTAAAATCAATATCACTGGATTCCCGTTTGACGTGCAGGATGCACCAATATTGCGAAGGCCAAGGATGGTCGGGAGCAGTGCGCGGGAATGACAAAACTGGAATTAATCAGAGGGTCCCTAGTTATAACCCAACTTCCTTGCGAGAGGCCAGGTAAATACCCTGCATATTCGTTGCGCCAGATAAGGCATGTTATTCCGCCAGGATACGTCTGGTTTAATGCGTAATCTACCTGTTTTTCTGGTTTTATTGCCAGCTACAATATGCTTGATTTCTACCCCTTGGGACATTTCTGCCTCATCATAGAGTCCAGTCAAGTCGTAACCTATTGCCTGTCCAATATCAACAAATGAACTTGGCACATCGCTAATGATATCTTCATATTTTATTGTAATACTATCTGCAAAAAATCTGTTTAGAAGCGTCAGACTTAGGTAATTGGTGAAATTCCAGTCCAGAATACTGCTCCACATTAAATGATCATAGAGCAATTTTGACTCATTCTGCTTATAGTCTTTTTTTGCCATTTTCATATAAGACCAGGTAACTGCGCGACTATCTCGCACGAGCAGTATGGGCTTAACACTGGACCCATATATGAGATGTAATGCATAGGCTCGTGCGGGATTCTTGGAGGAATCAACAATAATATTATTTCCACTTGCCTCGGCGATAGCCTCATAGAGAAGACGTGTTAATCTGCCGTATTTAATGAATTCTTTTGACTTTATAAACCGCTCTACCCATAAGCGCGGCAATGAACGTATCCTCTCATAACGTGCCTGTAGTATCGGATAGTCCCTGACTCCCTCTTCGCCAACCGTACCTCTCCATAATTTGTGAACATAACCCCAGTATTCACAATCCGAAACATGTTCTCCACAACTGCAGTATCTGTTATTACCTCTAACGCTTAGGAAGTTGACTAGCTCTCCTGCGCTCGCTATTTTTTCATGGCTACCCAAGAGGATGTCCATCATCGTCGAACCGCTATGTCCTGTTCCTAGTATGTACAGTATCTTAACTTTTGGTTTGTTCATCCACAATACCATATGAATGGTGCACCTCTATTGTGCATACAGTATGTCCTCCCAATCATGTATGGCATTATCAATCATGCATGGATAAAGAATCCTGTATGCACCTTCTACCAGTTTTTCCCTTAATGCACTATCAAGCATTAACTTATCTATTGCGCATGCTAAATCCTGAGTTGATTCAGACTTAATCACAGCACCAGTAATTCCATTTTTCACATAATCCAGCAATCCAGAAGATGCATCGCTCACGATAACAGGCAAACCTGCACTCATTGCCTCTAACATCGCATTAGATGTACCCTCATACCTTGAGGGAAGAACGAAAATTGAAGCATTCTTATAATATTCATTGACTTCATTTCTAAATCCATACCATATAATACAATCATCTACCCCAAGACTTTTGGACAACTCCTCTAACACTATACGCTCAGGACCATCACCTACCACCCATAACGTATAATCCCTACCTTGTATACGTAACTCAGCAAGAGCTCTTATTAAAAGATCGACACCCTTTTGTTTGCTAAGTCGACCTACAAACAGAATAATATTCCCCTCATGCTCCTGTATTTCTTTTTTTATGTTCATTACAGGGTTCGGCAAATAAACCAATTTACTTACCTTCACAAATCGCTTTAAATAGTCAAGTGCGCCAGTACTATTGGCAGTCACTTCGTCTGATAGTCTGTAGGTTATTTTTCTTAGAAATGACCATATGGGACTTATTGGATCAATTAAGGGATCACTTCGCTCTGATACAATGACTCGAATCGGCAGCCCTAAAGTTGACAGGATGGTCAGGATATTTGTTTCAACCATAAAACTAAACACAGCATCAGGCTTCGTTTTCATCACTAGTGATCTCAGCGCCTTGATACGCCTAAAATTAGCAAAGGCTGCCTGTAATATACCTATGGAAGGCATAAGTCCCCTGGTAGTCTGCCGTTCTACATTGTCAGACAAGCTGTAAAAGTCTGTATGTGGCTCTGAGTACGTTACTACTACAATCTTTCGGCCCATAGAAGCCAAATGATTTGCGACTAGCATTAGGACTTTTTGTGCACCACCGGGTTTCAGGTCACTGATAACAAACAAGACCTTCTGCGCATCTTTTGATATAACCATATTTAGGCTCTTCGGAAAAATTTGTGGGTAGCTCTGAAGCCTAGCCCCCTCTACCTCCG